>ERZ795061.5035-NODE-5035-length-10968-cov-17.297993_pt1 | contig 10968 bp, 9 predicted proteins | sample MGYA00375145_ERZ795061 | MGnify/ENA primary metagenome ERZ795061 (study PRJEB30190, sample SAMN05720144) | anaerobic digester metagenome | isolation source: active sludge of municipal wastewater-treating anaerobic digesters | place: USA | collected 2014-12-22 ... | reverse complement strand
AGATCCGCTGGGCGGCTGCAATCAGCTGGTCAATGCTGATGTTGCGGGCCGCAACACGCTCGTTCTCTTTGAGCTTGTCAAGCTCCACATAAATTCGGACAAGGTAGCCGCCTTCGCGCGGGATGAGCACGATGCTGCCTTCATCCGCGGACTGGATGAGTGACTTGAAGCGGATGTCGGGAAAATCGGTGACCACGAGCACGTCCATCACGCCCCAGGCATGGTTGGCAGAATCGCCCTGCAGCATCCGACCGATGGACTGGCGCACCGCACTGCGCGCGCCATCGCAACCCACGACATAACGGGCACGGATGGTCTCGACCTGGCCAGCGTGCTCCGCGTCCAGCCGCTCGAACCGGACCGTGACAGGGTGATCTGACGTGCCATCGGGCGCACGCTCAAGCCCCACCAGGCGGCGGGCGTAGTGCGGCACCAGCCGCGAGGCCGACCTTTGCATGGTCTCAAGATAGAAATCGTGCACGCGCGCCTGGTTCAGGATCACGTGGGGCATGTGCGACAGGCCGTCCTCCACGTCCTGAACCCGTCCACTTCGCACAATGTGGCTGCGGTCACTCCCACCGTTGTTATCGTCTGGCTTCCAGAAGGTCGTCTCATTGACCCAATAGGCCTCCTTCAGCACGCGCTCGGCAAACCCGAAGGCCTCGAACATCTCCATCGTCCGGCAGGCAACGCCATCAGCCTGGCCCAACTGCAAAGGACCCGTTTTCTGTTCCACGATCACCGTACGGATGTCCGGGAAGGCTGCCAATTGCGCGGCAAGGGTCAGGCCGGCAGGTCCGCAGCCGACGATCAATACATCTGCCTCAGCGGGAAGGGTGTTCCCCGCAGGCATATCCAGGGGCGACGCGGCAGCGTCCAGAAGACCGGGATCCCCGGTTCGAAATCCATTGAGATGAAATTGCATTTAATTCTTTCCTTTGACAGACCGTTCCAGACTATCGCAGGCCCGGACTATTGCGTCAAAGCAGAATATCTAATATTCAGTATATTATTTTGATATACAGCAGTACACTGCCGCCATGGCAAAGCTTGACCTGGACTGGCTCGGCGTTTTCATTGAAGTCTACAAAACGCAAAGCGTCTCGCGTGCGGCGCAGGTGCTCGGTATGGAGCAGGCCAGCGCCAGCATGGTGCTGAACAAACTGCGCCGACATTTTGATGATGCACTTTTCTGCCGCACGTCGGCTGGCATGGAACCAACGCCACGCGCGCAAACCATTTACCCTGATTTGCTGGAGGCGCTGATGTGGCTTGAAAAGGCACGCGGGGCCACCGGTGCGTTCGTGCCCCAGCAGGCCATGCGCGAATTCCGGATCTGCATGACCGACATCAGCGAAATTGTGTTGCTGCCGCGGCTCATCAACCATCTTCAAAAAACTGCGCCGGGCGTCGTTGTCGAGGCTGAGAAGATTTCAATTGAAAGCCGTCGCAGGCTGGAGTCAGGCGACATCGACCTGGCCGTGGGTTTCACGCCCGATCTGGAGGCTGGTTTTTACCAGCAGGCCCTGTTTGCGCAGGACTTTGTCTGCCTCGCATCCAGCGACCACCCTCGCATTGGCACAAAACTCACGCGCAAGGCGTTCTCGGCAGAGGGACACATCCTGGTCATGGCCTCAGGCACGGGCCATTCGATTGTGGACAAGGTGCTGGCCAAGAACCGGGTGGATCGCCGCGTGGTTCTGCGCGTGCAAAGCTTTCTGGGCGTAGCCCGCATCGTGGCTCAGACCGAGTTTCTGGTGATCGTGCCACGGCAACTTGGCAATGCGTTGGCCCAACAGGAACGCGTGAAGGTGCTGGAACCGCCCTTGCCGCTGCCCGCCTACAAAGTGAAGCAACACTGGCACGAGCGCTTCAACGCGGACGCGGGCAACATGTGGCTGCGTCAGTCGATGGTGGGGCTTTTCTCAGGGCCTGCTTGGGACGGGTTCAGCGACAATTTCCGACGGACTTCGGCGAGTCATGGGTGAATTCCTAAAAATTGCTCCGTATCCATGGCCGGCACCCGAATCTGCCGCTGTCAGCCTACTTTCTGGATTTGAGCGTATTTCGCAGATGTTCATAAAACACCTGGGATGGGGCGCCAAGTGACGCCCCGTGACGTGTTGCCAGGCCCAGTTGGCGCGACACCTCAGGGTTTTTAAGAGCAACCCCTATCAGGGTAGGGTGCGAGACAGGCAGTGCGAGGCGAGGCACTGCGGCAAGCCCCAGTCCAGCATCGACCATTCCCAGCAACGTAGCAATGTGGTTCACTTCAAAAACGTAAGACGGGTTTTGGCCAGCTTTGGCCAATGCATCGTCGAGCAGTTGCCGGTTGCCACTGGACCTCGCAACTGAAATCAGGCGTTCGTTTCCCAGGTCGGCCCAGGACAAAGACTTGCGACGCGCAAACACATGCTGTCGCGGCATCGCCAGGACAAATGGGTCCATGTGAATGGGTTCGAAGTCGACGCCCGGGATCTGGTTGCCCATAAAGCTGATGCCGAAGTCGCATTCACCAGATACTACGCTCGTCAACGTCTGGCCCGCAGCCTCATCGATGAGGCGCACACGGATCAGCGGGTACTGTTCCGAGAATGACCGCACCGCTGCAGGCAAAAAATGAATGGCGGCGGATGGAACACAGGCGACGGTTACCCGCCCGCGCCGGCTGCCAGCGATGTCCGAGATGCTCAGCATCGCAGATTCCAGATCGTCCAGTGCTGTGCGGGCGCGCTCGAGGAAAACACGCCCCAACGGGGTTAGCTCGACATCACGTGTTGTCCGGTTGAAAAGACGTGCCCCAAGAATGGTCTCCAGTTTTTCAATACGCCGGCTCAGAGCGGGTGAGGAGAGATGAATCTGCTCGGCGGCCGCGCGAAAACTGCCGCGATCCGCAACCGCCACAAACGCCTGAAGTTGTTGAAGATCGAAATTAATGCGTGGCATGCACTAATAGTAGCAAATGTTGCAATTCACAGAACCTCCGAGCTCCCTCAAGATGCGGTCCACCACATACAAAAGGAGCGGTTCATGTCATTTTCCAAACGGTCAATTCCTTTCGCTGCCGCGGTGGCACTGGCAGTTGCGGGCGCGTTACCGGCGCACGCGCAATCCTGGCCCGAAAAAGGCATCACCATCGTTGTTCCCACTGCCGCCGGAGGGGCCAATGACGCCATGGCGCGCATCATCGGACAGGGGCTCAGTGCCCGGCTGGGCAAGCCGGTGATTGTGGAAAACAAGGCAGGCGCTAACGGCGCCATCGCCAGCGAATTTGTTGCCCGGGCTGCTCCGGATGGGTACACCATCATGTTTGGATACATCGCAACGCACGGCATCAACCCCGCGTTGCAAAAACTCAGGTACGACCCGGTGGCAGACTTTGAACCCATTGGCATGGTTGCCGCCTCGCCCACTGTACTGGTCGTCAATAACGCTGTACCCGCAAAGAACGTCAAGGAACTGGTGCAATTGATCAAGGCGAAGCCTGACTCGTTCAGCTACGCCACTGCTGGTAACGGTACGGCGCCGCACATTGCGGGTGAGTTGTTCAAACTATCGATTGGTCTGGACGTTGTGGGTGTGCCTTACAAGGGTTCTGCACCTGCAGTGGTGGATACCATTGGTGGAACCACGCAATACATGTTTCCAAGTTTGTTCACGGGCTACCCGCAGGTCAAAGGCGGCAAGCTCAGGGCGCTGGGGATTGCGGGCGAGAAGCGTTCCCGTGTGATGCCGGAACTGCCCACACTGACTGAACAGGGGGTGCCCAACGTCAACCTGTCGCAGTGGTATGCCATGTTCGCACCTGCCAAAACACCCAAGGCGGTGATTGACCGGCTGAACATGGAAATGAACGCTGTGCTGAATGACAAAGCGACGGAAAAGAAGATTGAAGACCAGGGTGCCGAAGTCGAGACAGGAACACCGGACCAACTCAAGACACTGGTACAAAAGGAAGTTACTCACTGGAAAAGCGTCGTGACTGCGGCGAAAATCAAGATTGATTGAGCCCACATCGCGGAGTAAAGAGTTATGAATTTGCAAGCATGGACAGGACGCAGCGAAACGCTGGATGACGTGGCAACTGCTACCCCTTATGCGGCCCTGTCTGCTACGCTCGATTGGCCGGTAAAGAAGGGCGTGCATCGCGACAGCGCAGGCCGTCCACCCGCCGGAACTGCCCTGCCTTACCTGTGGCATTGGCTGTATTTTTTGCCGATCTACCCGCAATCAGAAATTGGCGCGGACGGGCATGCAAAGCGCGGAGGCTTCTTGCCACCTGTCCCGCTGCCGCGTCGCATGTGGGCGGGTAGCGACTTTGAATTCCATGAGCCACTGCTGGTAGGCGATGCGTTGTCGCGTACGTCAACCATTGTGGACATCAAGGAAAAATCGGGCCGAACCGGTAACCTGATTTTCGTCAAGGTTCGCCACGAGATTCGACGCAACGGTGCGAAAATGGTGGCGTTGACCGAGCACCACAATATTGTTTATCGCGACGCACCCAAGCCTGGAGACGTCACGCCTACGCCCCAGGCCGCACCTGCTGGATGGGCCTGGCAGCGAAACATCGTTCCGGATGATGTTTTGCTTTTTCGCTACTCCGCTTTGACATTCAACGGGCACCGCATCCATTACGACCGCAAGTATGTAACCGAAGTTGAGGGGTACCCCGGGCTGATCGTGCATGGCCCCCTGATTGCAACGCTGTTGATGGACTTGCTGCGACGGCAAAAGCCTGATGCCCAGGTCGCCCGCTTTGAGTTCAAGGCGGTTCGGCCCACATTTGATATCCATCCATTTTCAGTACATGGACAACCTTCAGTTGATGGAAAGACTGTGCGCCTGTGGGGTCGGGATCACGAAGGATGGCTCACCATGGATGCCACAGCCACATTAGCCTGAAGCGACGCGTCATTCGCCATTCATTACACCTATCACCATGCAGCCACTCAAAGGAATTACAGTCGTCACATTGGAGCACGCCATTGCTGCGCCCTTTGCTACGCGCCAGTTGGCAGACATGGGTGCGCGGGTTATCAAGGTGGAGCGCCCGGGTGTGGGTGACTTTGCGCGTGGCTACGATGAGCGCGTGCACGGCCTGGCTTCACATTTTGTGTGGACCAACCGGTCCAAGGAAAGCCTCACACTGGATGTGAAACACGTTGAAGCGCAAAAAATATTGATGCGCCTGATTCTGGAAGAGGCAGACATCGTTGTGCAAAATCTCGCACCCGGTGCGGCTTCGCGGCTGGGGCTGTCTTTTGAAGCGTTAAGCAAGCTGAAACCTGGAATTATTGTTTGCGATATTTCCGGCTATGGCAGTGACGGCCCTTACCGCGACAAGAAAGCCTATGACCTGCTGATTCAGAGTGAAGTCGGGTTTGTATCGGTTACCGGAACGCCTGATACGCCTTCCAAGGCAGGCCCCTCCATTGCCGACATTGCCGCGGGCATGTACGCCTACACCAATATTCTTGCAGCGTTGATGCACCGGCAGCAAACCGGGCAAGGCCAGCGCATTGATGTTTCCATGCTGGAGTCGCTGGCGGAGTGGATGAGTTACCCGCTGTATTACGCCTTTGACGGGGCCTCGCCACCCCCGCGCACCGGTGCCAGCCATGCAACCATTTACCCCTATGGCCCCTTTGTCGCGGGTGATGGCAAGACCGTCATGCTGGGGCTGCAGAATGAGCGTGAATGGAAAGTGTTTTGCGAGAAAGTGCTGTTGCAGCCCGGGCGTGCGCTGGAAGAGCGCTTCTCCACCAACGCCAGGCGCAGTGCCCAGCGTGAGGTTTTGTCGAGCCTGATTTTGCAGGCCTTCTCGAGCCTGACGGCAACTGAGGTGGTACAACGCCTGGAGACAGCCGGCATTGCCAACGCACAGGTCAACACCATGGCTGAAGTCTGGGCCCATCCGCAGCTCAAGGCGCGCGGTCGCTGGACCGAAGTTGACACGCCCGCAGGTACCATTCCAGCGCTGATTCCACCCGGCTCCTGGCAGCATGGCGCGCCCCGAATGGACGCCGTGCCGGCGCTGGGCCAGCATACGGAAGCCATCCTTGGCAAATTTGGGTACAGCCCGGAGCGCATTGCGGAACTGCGCAAAGACGGCGTGGTGTGAGCATGCGTGCCACGGTCCCTTTTTCTCCTTTCACTTACCTGTTTGTTCCGGGCAATCGGCCGGAGCGGTTTGACAAGGCATTGGCCAGCGGGGCTGATCGGGTCATCCTCGATCTGGAAGATGCGGTGGCTCCTGACGACAAGGCAGCTGCCCGAAGCGCCATTGCAGTCTGGTTGAATCAATCAGCTGCTGCACGCGACCGAATTCTGGTTCGCATCAACGATACCAGTACGCCGTGGCATGTCGAAGACCTGAACCTGTTGCGTCAGATTCAACCCTGCACGGTGATGTTGCCGAAATGTGAAGACGAGCGCCAGATAGCCGCTGTGCACAGTTGCCTGACACCACCCGCCACGTTAGTCGCGCTGATTGAATCGGCGCGAGGTGTTGAAGCCTTGCCGCGGATCGCGGGCGCCCCGGGCGTGAGTTGTCTGGCATTTGGCGCACTGGATTACATGGTTGACCTGGACATTCCTGCAGATAGCCCGGCATTGGCTCAGGCGGCGATACAGATTGCTGTTGCCTCGCGTGCGGCTGGCCTGGCGAAACCCATTGCCGGTGTGACGCCCGATATGGATACCACGCGGGTTGCCAGTGATATGCGGGAGGCCATGACCCTGGGCTTTGGCGCCAAGATGTGCATCCACCCCATGCAGATTACCGCTGTTCGCCAGGCCATCACACCCAGCGAGCAGGAAGTAGCCTGGGCGCAGCGTGTATTGCTGGCCTGGAACGCTGGCGCAGGCGGCGTCTTGCAAGTGGATGGCAAGATGGTCGATCGCCCTGTAGTCCTCAAGGCGGAGCGCATTATTTCGCGCACCGCCCAAACCCTCAGTCCATAACCACTCTTCAAGGAAAACCATGTCCTCAACCATCATTGATTCCAGAATATTCGGCGACATGTTCAGCGACGCCGCGATGCGCCACGTATGGTCGGATGAAAACCGCACCGCCAAATACCTCGATATCGAACGGGCTTTGGCGAAAGTGCAGGGCGAGCTGGGCATCATCCCCAAAGAAGCGGCTGCAGAGATCGTCAAGAACTGCAATTTGGACCAAATTGACTGGGTCAAGCTCAAAGCCAAAACCGAACAGATTGGTTACCCCATCATTGCCGTGGTGAACCAGATCAACGCGAACTGCCGCGACAAGCTGGGCGAATACTGTCACTGGGGCGCCACCACACAAGACATCACCGATACCGCTGCCGTGCTGCAGATTCGTGAAGGGTTGGCGCTGGTCGAGCAGGATCTGAAAGATATTTCCGATTCACTGGCGAAGCTGGCAAAAACGCATCGTGATACGCCCGTGATTGGCCGCAGCAACCTCCAACAGGCTACGCCCATCACCTTCGGCTACAAGATGGCAAGCATTCTGGCGGGTATCGAGCGCCACCGTGAGCGGCTGCAGCAGTTGAAGCCCCGCGTGCTGGTGGGTGAGTTTGGTGGTGCTTCCGGCACGCTGTCTTCTCTGGAAACTGGGGCCATGGAAACCCAGGCGGGGCTGATGAAAGAGCTGGGGCTGGGGCAGCCCCTGATTTCCTGGCATACCGTTCGCGACAACTTTGCCGAAGTCGGTGCCTTTCTCGGTATTGTGGGTGGTTCGTTGGGCAAGATTGCCATGGACGTCAAGCTGATGATGCAAACCGAAGTGGCTGAGGTGTTCGAGCCGTTCGCGCCAGGTCGGGGGTCGTCATCTACCATGCCGCAAAAGCGCAACCCCATATCCTGCCTGTACATCCACGCCAATATTTCGGTGGTGCGGCAACTGGCAGCGTCACTGATGGATGCCATGGTGGCCGATCACGAGCGCTCAACCGGGCCGTGGGAAATCGAATGGGTAGCAATGCCGGAAATTTTCTGCCTGATGTCCGGTGCGCTCAAGCAAACCAAATTCATATTAGCGGGCCTGGAGGTGGACGCTGTCCAGATGCGTCACAACATCGATCTCACCCACGGCCTGGTCATGTCCGAGGCCGTGATGATGGGCCTGGGCCCCTACATTGGCCGCGAATACGCGCACGATCTGGTCTATGACATCTGCCGTGATGCGCTGAAACAGAAACGCCCCCTGATTGATCTGCTGGCTGAACATCCCGAAATCAATAAACACGTATCGCGCGAGCAACTGGCTGGTTTCTGCGACCCCATGAACAACCTGGGGCAGGCCGGTGTGATGGTGGACCGGGTCTTGCAGTCCATCAAAGCCTGACGCTTCAAGTCATCGGGGCGGGTGAGTCAATCCTCGTCATCGAGGTTGCGCCCGCGGCTGCTGCGCCAGATGGAGCGCACCAGCCACATGCCGCCCACCACGGCGCCGATGAATCCCAGGAAGCCGAAAGCCGGCAGGCCGAACAGGCTGGGGCCGCCCTGAACGTTCATGACGATGGACGAACCAATGATCAGGGCCGCAATCACCAGCGCCATGGCCAGCCGGTTGGCGGCGCGGTCGATCTGGTCGCCCACGCGCTTGAGGTGGGCCAGCTCAATGCCGACGTGAACGCGGCCGCGCCGGGCATTGCGCAACAGGCGCGATACGTCGTGCGGCAACTGCTCGGCGATTGCCAGCGTGCGGCGCAACGTTTTCCATGCGCGTGTGGCAATGACCTTGGGCCGGTACCCTTCGCGCACCACCTGGCGCAACATGGGTGTAGCCTGCGTAGCCATGTGAAAGTCGGGGTCCAGCCCGCGACCCATGCCTTCCAGCGAGATAAAGGCCTTGATCAGCAGCGCCAGGTCCGACGGCAGACCCAGGCGATGGTCACGCAGGATGGCGGTCACATCACCCAGCATCTGGCCCAGGCTCAGCTCCGCCAGCGGCGTGCCGTGGTACTGGTCCACAAAGGCTTCGATCTCGGTTTCCAGTTGCGACAGGTTCACGCCATGGTCGTCACCGGTCCAGTCCAGCAGCACGTCGGCCACGGTTTGCGGGTGGCGCTCGACCAGGCCCAGCAGCAACTGCAACAGCTCTTCGCGGCGGCGTTCCGACAGTCGGCCCACCATGCCGAAGTCGATGAACGCGATGCGGTTGTCGCTCAGGTAAAACACGTTGCCAGGGTGCGGATCGGCATGAAAAAAGCCGTCCTGCACAATCATCTTCAGCACCGCATGGGCTCCGCGCTCTGCCAGCAGGCGCCGGTCATACCCGGCCTCCGGTGTGAGCCGGTCCAGCTGGTTGCCGGCAATGCCGCCCACAAAATCCTGCACGTTCACGCGCTCGCTGGTATGAGCCCAGTGCACGCGCGGAATCACGATATGCGGCAGCGGCGCCATGTTGGTGGCAATGCGCTCCGCGTGGCGGCATTCGGCAGCGAGGTCCAGCTCGCGGCGCAGTGATTTGGCAAGCTCGCGCACCAGCAGTTGTGGGCGATAGGGTTTAAGCGCAGGTATTTCGGCTTCGGCCAGTGCGGCCAGGCGGCCCAGCAGACGCAGGTCGGCCTCAATCACGTCGGTGATGCCGGGGCGGCGAATCTTGACGATGACTTCAGTGCCATCCTGGAGCTGCGCGCGATGCACCTGTGCGATGGACGCCGCTGCCAATGGCTCCACGTCAAAGCGGGCGAACACGACTTCAGGCTCGCCACCCAGGTCTTCACGTAGCTGGGGGCGCAGCACATCAAAGGCCAGGGCAGGCACGTGACTGTGCAGTTTTTCGAATTCTGCAATCCAATCCGGGCCAAACAGGTCCGCGCGGCCCGCCAGTATTTGCCCGAGCTTGACGAAGGTGGGGCCCAGTTCTTCCATCGCCAGGCGCACCTGAACGGGAGGCTCAATGCGCGCCAGATCGGCAGCGTGGTCCCAGCGGATGGCGTGACCCGCGCGCTCCAGCCGGTCGGCCAGGCCCAGGCGGCGCACGCTGTCGCCAAAGCCGTGGCGAATCAGAACACCAGCTATTTCATTGAGGCGCCCCATGTCACGCGCGGCACCCAGAGTCTCGATCAGCATGACTGCATGATAGCGCTGTGCCCAGCAGGCCAGCCAAGAGCTGGAACGTGCTCTTTTTTGCAAGGAAAATAAGGCCTTAGCCCTTGTGAAATATGCGTAAACAGCTATCAAATGCATAGCAAATAAGTGATCAGCCCCGTTGCTACGACGCATGGAGAAAGCGGCAGTGGCAGATTACTGTGCTATGACGTCATCCGAACTGCGGCTGCTGAACCTGGGCCGTGGCGCACTGAGCCTGAGTGCTGACATGCAGTATATGGGCGGCGGGCAGGCGCAGATGGCGGTCAATCAGGCGGGAGAGATGACAGCAAATGAACTTTCGTAGCTACTGGTAAGTACACCAGAGCCACTTTGTCCGGCCTCTGCCCTTGCTGAGAGTCTTGACGCGGAACTCTATTTTGCGGCTGCTTTTTCAAGCAATTTCACCATCTCGCCGTAACCCCGCGAACGCGCCAGCTGCAGCGGCGTGTTGCCCTGCCGGTCTGTCAGTTGCAGATTGGCGCCTGCGTCGATCAGGGCCTTGAGTGTGGCTTGGTGTCGGGGCCCGCCGTTGCCCAGCACGATGGATTCAATCACCGCCGTCCAGTACAGGTTGTTCACATGATCCAGTGGCGCGCCAGCGGCAATCAGTTGCCTGACCACACCATCGTGGCCCAAGTGGGCAGCGGCGATCAGTGCGGTGCCGTCGTAGCGGCTGGTCACCTGTTTCGCGCTGGCACCCAGGGCCAGCAGCGTGCGCAGGGTTTCCTCGTCGTCGGCAACGGCTGCGATCGTTACGCCGTCGTAGATGTCCCGGTCCAGCAGATCGATGCTGGCCCCGGCTTTGACCAGGGAGCGGATCGCGGCGGATTGTCTGGCGAATGTCGCGACGTGCAGAGGTGTCCGGCCATTGCCGTCGCG
>ERZ795061.5028-NODE-5028-length-10974-cov-7.735507_pt1 | contig 10974 bp, 9 predicted proteins | sample MGYA00375145_ERZ795061 | MGnify/ENA primary metagenome ERZ795061 (study PRJEB30190, sample SAMN05720144) | anaerobic digester metagenome | isolation source: active sludge of municipal wastewater-treating anaerobic digesters | place: USA | collected 2014-12-22 ... | reverse complement strand
GATTGGAGCGCTGGCGTCGGCAGCTCAGGGCATATACTTTATCTTTTTTTAAAAATTCTTCTTGCTAAACCTCCGACTTTTTATACTTTCTCACGCCATAACCTTATGGAGGTTTTTATGCTTACCAGAAGACCATTTCTGATTTTCGGCCTCATCATAGCGATTATGGCGGTGGTAGCCACACAGGTCAAAGCCAGCCTTAATGAATGGGAGTCTGCGCCTGACGTCGAGTCGATGAACCCCGACATGGCCTACGCCCACAGCGGCAACTACATGCAGACCGCCGGTCAGTATGACCGCAACGGCGATGGGCGTGTCGACCTGATCGTAGCCGACCGCAACGGCGACGGGCGCGCTGATTACTGGGCCACCGACCGCAACTTCGACGGCCGTTTCAACGATTACCAGTATGACCGCAACTTTGACGGCCGCATCGACCAGTGGGAATACGACCTCGACATCGACGGTGTTTCCGACAAGATCTATGTCGACGCCGACAATGACGGCCGCGCCGAGCTTTACGCAATGCTCAACCCGATTACCCGAACCTACACCTGGTATGGTAATATGACAAACGTTGCCGCTTCGGGGCAGATGTCGTTCCCGCCCATGAGCGCCAAAAAAATGAAGAAATATCGTGGTGGTCGTGCTGGCGATTCCATGTAAGAAGGTCGGATGAACAAAAAATCTCTGCTCTCTCTCTGCCTTTCGGCAGGCATTCTCACCGGAGTGCCTGCTTTTACCTTTGCTTCAGAAGCCACGGCTTCAGGAAACCCGCCCGCGTCAGCCACTGCTCTGCCAGCCGTTGCCGAGCCAGCGCCTGCCTCTGCCACTCCGGGCCCTGCTGTTGGGACAGTTGCTGCTGTAACCTCAGATGACACCAGTATGACTGCGACCGCTGCAACCGAGATCAGCAAGTCGACAGCAACTGCCAAAACATCTGAAATAACCGGTTCCGGCAAAGCCGGCGACAAAACAGAAGCCGTCGCAGGCGATGTCTCTGAAAAAAACGCCGGGAGCTCCGACTCTGAATACTCAGATTCTGAAACAAACGCAGACTCAGAAGTTGCAGTCATATACCCGAGATCTGAAGAAAACACAGACCCTGCAGTTACAGATACCGACTCTGAAACAGACCCGGATACTGAACTAAGTTCCGATGCAGACGCAACCCCGGAAGCAACCGCCACGGCAACCCCTGAAATTTACGACCCGTTCGCCGCCGACCCCTTCACCGGTAGCCCGCTGCTGCGCATGAAAAGACGTCTCGAAAATCTGGCCGGCATCAACGGCAGAATGCAGAAAAGTGCCGACCTGGCCCTGGCGGTCGCGGCGTCAGCCAGCGAAGACCGCTATTTTCGCCGCAACTGCGAGTATCTGACCCGGCTGGTAAGGCGGGCGCCATTCCCGGCGCTGGCAAGCACTCTTGTTTTTCCCGAATTTCTTGGCATCGCCAATGAATTGATGCTCGAGTCGACAAGGGCAATCGTCAACATATTTATCGAAGATCTGCAATATGACCCGCAGAAGCGCCTGAAATTGCTGCAGAATCTTGCCGAATTGCACCTGCTGACCGGCGAGATCGCGCAGATACAGCGAAAAGCACTGCAGAACGTTAAAGATCTCGCAGCGACCCTGACCGAGCAGGTGCGGCGCCGGGCCGTCGGAGCCCCACCGGCCGACCTGCTGAAAAAAACCATATCTGAAGTATCTCAGCTTCTCGATCAGTCGGCCAGCCGCTGGAACGCCCTTCTGAACCAGCACGACCACCATCGTGCCCACTTCAGCGGCATACTCGACTATCTCGTCAGCTCGAACGATTCGCTGCCGGCGGTCAGACATGCCGCCCGGCTGAATCAGATGCTGCGCAGCCTGCTCGATTTCAAAATCTGCCTCGAAGATTTTTATGGCCATGTGTCAGCCTCCCCTGCCCGACTTGCTGACCGCCAACAGGCGCTGTCAGAAAAACTCGCCGGCCTCGCCGAACGCTCGAATCACTTCAGATCGCGAGTCGCTGCCTTCGATGGCCGTTTCCCGTCCAGAGAGAATGACCCGGCCGCTACCCCTCCCTTCTCATGTGCCGACGAACTCACCGAAATTTTCTCACTTCTCGAAAAGATGCATTCTGCAAGAATCATGACCGGGCTCGCTCAGGCTGACGCCGGACGGCAGTCCGAAATACCTGCCGCAACGGTTTCCGGTTCTGATGCTGCCGCTTTAATCGCCACACCGACCGATTCTTCAGAACCAGGAATTCCGAAGCTACCCACAGCACCAGAAAAACCTCTGAAATCAGCCAAAACGCAATCCGCCACTTCAGACTCCGCAGACGGGCAGATAGAACGAGTCGCTGACAGTGAACCCGAAGCAGAAAAGACTCTTCTCGAAGAACTCGTCGCGTGGGTAGATGGCAGCCTCTGGCCCCTCCCCGCAGAAGAAGACGAAAAAGATGATGAAGAAAAAGACGGCAAAGATAAAAGCGACAAGACAAGCCCGGCCCTAGACATGCACAAAAATTAAAGATATTTGGCCTTTATCGCATTGTTTTTTATAATTTTTGCCACTATGCTTTAACCAAACCCTAAATTTGTCTGATTTTCGCATAATTTTTCGCCGGAAAACTGCCGATGGTTATTAAAGAAAGGGTGAAGTATGCTCTTTCAACTGCAAGGAGGCAGCATATGAGTCTTAAATTAGGCAGCGACCACGGAAGGTCAATACTTGAACAGCTTCAGAACAGATTTCGCGACCGCGTTGACGAAGAAAAAGGCGCAAAACCCTTCTCGCCGGCACCACTGAGTCTGAAAGACATTTTCGAACGTTCAAGAACCCACGAACGCAAAGATTCCGGCAAAACCGGTCTACAGGAAAAGCCAGAAGCCGGCTCGATTCAGGCTGACGGTCTCAACATTTCGTTTCAGTTCGATCTTTTCTACGAACTTTCTTCAAAAGTTGAAGCAAAAATGGGCCAGCAGGGCGCCAACCGCTTTGCCGAACTGAGTGGCAAGGTCTCAGAAACTTTCATGGGCAATTTCAGCCTGTCGATCGACCCGGTCGGCTCATTCATGAACGGTACCGAAAAGTCACTCGAAATTTCGCCCGAAACTACCGGTGAATTTTTTGATGCGGTTGAAGGCCTTGCCGACCTCAGCCCCGAAGCTCTCGAAAATTTTCTCAAAGAATCTGATGAATTTTTTAACGAGCTCGAAGCCACTTACGGCGAAGCCGGCGGCGCTTTTGATCAGATCAAAGGCGTAATGCAGGAGCAGGCAAAAGCCTTTTTTGCAGATGTAGAACAGGCAAGAGCCGACGCCCTCGGCGGCGGCGCAGCCACTGAAGCTCTGCCTGCCGAAGGCGAAGCCGCACTTCCGGCCGCCAATACCGATATTTCCGCCCTGTTGCCGACCACAGACAAAGAAAACGGCAACGGTTCGCTTATCGAAATGTTTTTTAAACCCGAAGTCAAAGTCAGCCAGTCAGACTACCAGGATTTCCTTAAAGATTTTGTTGAATATGCAGAAAAATTCAAACAACAGATGTTCGAAAAGCTTTTCAACAGCCGCAGCTCTTATGACAAGACCGGCAAAAGTGAAGAAACCGAAGCTGCCGGCAAGACCAATATCGTCGATACCGCAGTCTGAATTACCGCAGCAGCTACAGCAACTTCACAGTATAATTAAAATTTCCGCCCCCGCAAATACGCCGGGGGCGGTTTTATTTTTATCAAAGCTGATACCGGCATCTCCCCAAAATAGCCAGCATGCTGCAGTCTGGATGCCTCAAGCTGTATAGAACACCATCCATCTTGCACTTATTTTCACAAACAAACCATATTCATAGCACATTACTATATGAAGGGTTTTTACAGTTACTTATCATGATGATAGTCAAATAAGAAAATTGATCGAAGAGCATCAAAACAGGTTATAAAATGCCAGGAAATTCAGGTTCTAACAAACAGAACTGGCAGTCGTCTGTGCTTATCTGTGACTGAAAAAACGCCGGCACAGCTGAAATTGATTTTTAAATTATCAGAATCACAGATCTTTCCAGTATTTGACGGCATTTTCGCCGCCGGCGTAATACCAGATGATGGTTTTCGTCTCTTTGTACCCGTTTTTTTCAAACATGCGACGCGATGGCGTGTTACTTTCGCGCACCTCGGCACAGGATTTTTTCATGCCATTCTCTCGGAACCAGTCCTCAATTACTTTTACGAGAAACGAACCAGTGCCTTTTTGTTTGCGGTCAGGCAGTACACCGATCTTGTAGACACGGCCCGATGAGACCTTGAAATGCCGGAGCAGCCCGGTGACCGTCGCGAATATTTTCCCTTCTTCGTCTCTGATGATGAAGGTTACGCTGGTCGGCGAAGTTATCAGATGCCTGAGATTGCGCTTCGGAAACTGATCGACCGCATGCTCGAAGCAGATTTTTTCAAAGGCGAAGAGATCATTGACATCGTCGGGGGTCGCTTTGACCACCGGAAAACCACAAAATTCAATCTTTTTCATAGTCCTGCCCGGTTTTTGGTGTGGTGACAGATTCTCGAACAACTATACCAGAGGAAAAAAAAGTGTGCATTTTTTTTCTTTGCCCCCTTGCGCACTTTTCAGGACACCATTAGAATGTTTAATATCCGGAGCGAGCATTCCCGGATAAGTATATAAGTTCAGGGAGACCGAGAATGAAGCGAGTATCAAGTATCATCGTCGTTGTAACCCTGTTGTTGTGCGCTGCATACACACCTGCAAACGCTGCCGCAGTCAAAGACTGGACCGTAGCAGTGTTCCTTAACGCCGACAACAATCTGGATCCGTTTGGTGTAGAAGACCAGCGGGAAATGGCCAAAGTTGGCTCGAGTGATTTCCTGAATATCGTCAGCCTGATCGACCGCGAACACGGCCCGGCTCAGATAAATTACATCGAAAAGAACAACATCAAAAAAGTAAAAGACATGGGCGAAATGGACATGGGCGACTACCGCCAGTTCGTTGAATTCGCCAAATTCGTTAAAGAAAATTACCCCGCCAAGCACTATTGCTTCACCATCTGGAATCACGGTTCCGGCTGGAAAAACAAAGGCACCAGCGCTATCTATCGTGGTATTTCCTATGACGATTCTTCAAACAACCATATCACCAACGCTCAGCTTGGTACTGCAGTTGCCGAAGTAAGCAAGATTCTCGGCCAGAAAATCGACATCCTGAACTTTGACGCCTGCCTGATGCAGATGGTTGAAGTTGCTCATGCCGTTAAAGACAATGTTGTATACATGGTCGCTTCTGAAGAACTTGAACCGGGCAAAGGCGCCCCCTATGACGATATCCTCCGCGGTGTCAAAGCCGGTATGAACGCTCAGGCCTATGCCCTCAACTGGGTAAACGCTTTCGCCAAGTCATACAATGGCGGCAGCCAGGGTTTCGACGAATCAACCCAGTCAGCCCTCGATATGTCGAAGTTCGGCCCGGTTGTTGATTCGGTAAATGGTCTTGCCAAGGCCCTGATGACCGGCAAAAATACCATGATCGTTAAAGCAGCTCTCGCCAAAGTTCAGAAGTTCGGCGACCCGGGCAACATCGACCTGGTCCACTTCGCAGAACTGCTTCAGGCCCAGACCGGTGTCGACGCTGCCGTGAAGACTGCCTGCGATAAAGTTATCGCTGCCGTTAAAGCCGCCATCATCATCAACAAAGTTACCGGCTCGACCACCAAGAATTCGAAGGGCCTGGCCATCTACCTGCCGGCCAACCTGGTTCTCGAATCGAAATACAATGGCCTGTGCTTTGCCAAAGCCACCATGTGGGATGAAATGATTGCTGCCCTGGCCAAAAAAGAAGCCGCTGAACGCGTCGTCGCCGGGGTAGCCGCTGGTAATCTCGACGAAATGAGAAGCCTGGTCGCCGAAGCCGCTCAGAACCCAGAAGCCAGCCGCCTCGCCCTGCAGGAACTCAACTTCGCCGTTTACTCAGAAAACCTTCTGCCCGAATCAATCAAAGGCGAATTCGAAAATCTGTTCGAAGCCCTCAAAAATTCAGTTTCCGGCAAGTAAGACGACTTTAAAGAATCCCCCGGTCGCTCAGGCGTCCGGGGGATTTTTCATTTTGCAGCAATTTATAATTTGCAATCTGTGTTTTTATTTGCAAGTTTTCTTGACAGGGTACATTTGTGGTTCTATAATCAGAAGATCAGTGTATCTCGTATAGGTATTGATGAGTATTGTTCTCAAACGTCCTGCTTCCCGTATAAGAGTATAAGGAGTAATAAGTATGAAGCGTGTATTCAGTATTCTTGCAGTTATTCTTCTGGCATGCGTTTTTTGTGCTCCGGCCAGCGCCGCTCAGAAAGAATGGACTTTCATGGTTTTCCTCAATGCCGACAACAACCTTGATTCTTTTGGTGTTGGCGACCTGCAGGAAATGGTAGCTGCCGGCGGCTCTAACGATAACCTCAATGTTATCTGCCTGCTCGACCGCGAACATGCTCCCGCTACTCTTTATTACGTAGAAAAAGACGGCGCCAAAGTAATCGGCGAACCCGGCGAAGTCGACATGGGCGACTATCATGAATATGTGAAATTCGTTGTCGAAACCGTAAGGGCTTACCCCGCCAAACATTATTGCTCCATCGTCTGGAATCACGGTTCAGGCTGGAAAGATGCCAAAGGCGAAATCATCAAAGGTATCTCTTACGATGACCAGTCCGGCAACCACATCACCACCAATCAGCTGACTGTCGCCCTCAAGGAAATCGAAAACGCTATCGGTAAAAAGCTCGACATCTTCTGCTTTGACGCCTGTCTGATGCAGATGGTCGAAATCGCCTATGCCATGAAAGACGGCTGCGATTACCTCATCGCTTCTGAAGAAACCGAACCCGGTCAGGGCTACCCCTACCTCGAAATCCTTTCCGGTTTCAAAAAAGGCATGAGCCCCGAAACCTTCGCCAAGCACATCGTTACTGAGTATTCCAACTCATACAACGGCGGCAGCGCCGGTATGTCATCAACCACCCAGTCTGCTCTCAAGTGCAGCGAAATCGACAATCTGCGCGACGCTATCAACGGTTACTGCAAAGCAGCCCTTGCCGGCAAACACGGTGCTGAATTCAAGGGCGCCCTCAATGCAGCCCAGAAGTTCTACTATCGCACCAACATCGACCTTGGCCACTTTGTCTCTCTCACCAAAAATGCCATCGCAGACGAAGCTTTCCAGACCGCAGCCAGCAAACTTCTGGCCGCTATCGACAAGGCTGTCCTCATCAATGGCCTCAGCGGTTACAACACCAAGAACGCCACTGGCCTGGCCGTTTATTTCCCGGCCTCTTCCTACAGCTTCTCACCCGAATACAAAGACCTGGCCTTCGCCAAAGACACCATGTGGGAAGCCATGGTTAAAGATTACTACAAGAAAACCTCAACCAAAGAACTGGTTGCCGCTGTCAGCAGTGGCGATATCTCCGGTCTGATCGACTACGTTGCCACCGCCAACGAAAAGAACCGCGATATCAGCGCCGATCTGATCAGCAAAATGAACTTCAGAGTGTTCACCGAAGGTGGCCTCGACGAAGCTACTCAGAACAACGTCAGAAACCTGCTCAGCGAACTGAAAACCAAATAAGCAGAACGTTCTCTTGAAATGGCCGGGGCCACAAGCCCCGGCCATTTTTATTTTTGCCATAGACTGAACCGCCGCCCGGTGGTCAGTCGGGCGGCGGTTCTTTGGAGGAGTTTATAATTTAAAAGTTCTGGTCTTCGAACAGGGACTTTTAACTATCTCTTTGCGGTTCGACGCATCAGCGTCTCGTTCGGCATAGCGGTTTTCTTAAGCTGTTCAAGGTTTCTCTGCAGTTCACCAATCTGTTCTTTCAGTTCGACGATCTCGGCCATGATTACCTGGGCTTTTTCCTGGGCCTCGGGGCCACCCTCTTCGTTCAACTTGCGCAGTTCAGCATACAGCTTGTTTACCTGCGACTGCTTTTGCTTGATCTGCTGACTAAGCTCAAAGATCTGATGTTTGGTTACGGCAAGCAGGGCGCTGCCGGTAAGTGAGAACACAAAAGCCAACAGAATCAGGCAAAGCCAACTTTTTCTATTAAAAGAACTCATTTATCTGCCTCCGATTATTTCATTTCTGAATAATCATCGGCAGCGGGCCCCTCAAAGTTTATAGTTAATGCAGAATCTGTCGCCTCGAGAATAATAATACCGCAATTGCATAAAAAAGTACAGCCCAGCCGAGACTTGATTGCCAGGCGGTGAAAATATTGTCGGTCAGCAGATTACCGCGGTTTTCAAGAATAGTTTCGATTGTATTTACTGAAAAAAGTTCATCGAGATGCCGGGTAAAGCACCATTTTGCGGCGCTTTCATACCAGACGTCGATTTTATTGAGCAGGCTGGAAGCGATAAGATAAAAGGTATGAACGCCCATCAGAGCGCTCAAACTGGTAAAAGACATCAGAATCGCCGACTCAAAAAACAGGGCAAATACGATGAAAAAACCGATCAGCATGAGGTTACCGACAAAAGTTAGCACGAGAAGCTGAAAAGCCGAAGAGGTGCTGACCAGATAAAGTGGTTTGCTGATGTCGATATTCAGCGCATCAGGCAGCGCATTAGCAGGCAGCACACCTGAAGCCTGAGTCAGTGAACGGGCAACCAGCAGGTCAGCCTGCAGAAAAAAGCCGCCCAGACATACGGCCAGCAGCAAAAACAGCATAATCGCCAGGGTTTTTGCGGTAATCACCTGCCAGCGCCTGACCGGCGTCAACAAAAGCATTTTCATGTAGCCACGACTGAGTTCGGTTGAGAAACTGTCGCCGACCACCAGCGCCAGAAAAAAGGGCGCAATGAAGGCAAACAACTTGAAATGCGCAGTAAACAGCCCTTTGACTATTTCATGCAGCACCGAGAACTGCACTTCGCCAAAACCGAAACCCTTGAATTTAACATAAGCCACAATTAAAGCCAGGCTGGCAACCAGCGGCACAATATTCAGTGCCAGCAGAAACAGCAGTGCCTTCTTGCGGTTGAGAATCTTCTTCAGCTCAAACAGAATAAGAAACAGCATGCGTCTCATGCGCCACCTCCGACGGAAACACCGTTGCCAGTCAGCTTGATGAAGGTTTCTTCAAGCGAGGCTTCAAGCGGAATCAGCGCCACCACCCGCACCCCGGCTTTGATCAGACCGCTGTTAACTTCGGCCGATTTTCCGGTCTGCAGGCTGATAACCAGGCCACGCGGCCCCTGATTGATATCGATGACCGCTTCATGCATGGCGGCGAGCAGTTCACGGGTTTTCGCAGCGTCTTCATCGACCACCCTGATTTCCCACTTTTCGCTGTGGCCAGAAAGCAGCTCCGATACGTAGCCCTGCTTAACACATCTACCATTGTCAATGATTACGACGTAGTTGCAAAGGCGCTGCACTTCATCGAGCAGATGGCTTGAAAGAAAAATCGAAGTCTTTTCTTCATCGTGAATACGGGTCAGAATTTCGCGCATGTGAACCCGGCCGGCCGGGTCCATGCCGCTGGTGGGCTCGTCGAGAATCAGCAGCTTCGGCCGGTGCAGAATGCCGAAAGCTACTCCAAGACGCTGTTTCATACCGGTGGAAAAAGTGCCGAATCTCTGACGGGCAGCTTCTTTCAGGCCAACCATCTCGATTACCTCAAAGATGCGCTGGTCGGTAAGCGGCTTATACAGGCTGCCGAACCAGTAAAGATTTTCGTAAGCACTCATTGATTCAATGAATGCGGGGTTTTCGACCACCGCGCCGATTTCTTCGAGCGCAATCGTTCGACCGCCGGGCATGGTCTGACCCAGCATGGTTATTTCGCCGTCAATACCAGGAATGAGGCCAAGCAGCATACGCATCGTCGTCGTCTTGCCGGCGCCGTTCGGGCCGAGAAAACCGGCGATAGTGTTGAGCGGCACCGAAAAATCGAGGCCTTTGAGCACCTGTTTCCGGCCAAAGTTTTTGCAGAGGCGGTTTACGGTAATGGCGGACATTTCAGCATTCATGTTCATACCTGATCGTAGAGTTCGTGGTAGAGTTCACGGCCAAACACTTTAAGAATCACGGTTGCCGGCACGGCGAGAACCATGCCCGGTATGCCGCCCAGGCTGCCGGCGATCGTCAGAGCCAGCATCACGGTAAGCGGGTGAAGACCGGCATTTTCACCGACGACATAGGGCTGCAGATACCAGCCATCGATACTTTGAATTATCAGAACCGCAACGGCGACTTTGGTCATGGCAGTAAGCAGCATACCCGAGAAACCGAACTGAGCGATGGCGAGCAGCAGTGCCAGAATCACCGTAAAAAGCCCGCCAAGATAGGGAATGAAATTGGCGATGCCGGCAAACAGGCCAAGAAACAGGAAAAAATGCAGACCAGAAACCCAGATGCCGATGGTCATCAGCCCGGCAAAAATTGAGTTGGCCAGCACCTGGCCGCGCAGCAGAGAACTCAGCTGTTCGTCGAGCTTGCGCAGCACATCGAGAGTTCTCGGCCGATAATCGTGTGGGATCAGCATTTTAAAGTCGGCATACATTTCGTCCATATCGAGGAGAATGTAAAAAACGAGAATAGGAATCAGAAACATGTTAAACATGCCTGAAAAGGCACCCCCGAGAAAGCCGAATACCTTTTTAAAAGTGGTAACTGCACCATCTTTTACGAGAATGACACCCTGGGCCGCCAGTTCGCGCACCCTGTCGCTCTGTACAAACTCGTCGAGGTAGGTTTTAACGTAGGGATAACTCGAAAATTTTTCGTAAAAATCGAGCCCGAGAACCTTGTAATTGTCGGCAAGCTTTTTGACATCGAGGTTGCTGAGCTTGATCACCAGGTCACCCGCCTCAGAAACCATGGTAAGGGTGAAAGGCACGATAAACAGCACAAATACGGCAAAGCAGGCAAGAAAAACCGAGAGAACCGCCCAGGGCCGTGGCACCTTGCGTTCAACCAG
>ERZ795061.5017-NODE-5017-length-10988-cov-3.801976_pt1 | contig 10988 bp, 7 predicted proteins | sample MGYA00375145_ERZ795061 | MGnify/ENA primary metagenome ERZ795061 (study PRJEB30190, sample SAMN05720144) | anaerobic digester metagenome | isolation source: active sludge of municipal wastewater-treating anaerobic digesters | place: USA | collected 2014-12-22 ... | reverse complement strand
TGTCGCCGCCGTCGCGCGCCACAGCCGGCCGGACGCGCGCTTCGATGATCTCTTTCAGCTCTTTCACGATGTCGGCGGCTTCGCCTTCGTAGGCGATGTCGGCTTCGTCGGTTTGATCGGCGGGCGCGCTTGAATCGCCCAGCACCGGACGGCCAGAGGTGAAGTGATCCATGATCGCAGCGAGCACGTGCGGCTTCAGATGCGGCCACTCGATCGCTTCGGCTTTGGTGATGGTGATGAAATCGCCGCCCAGATAGACCCGCTCGACGCCATCGACATCGAACAACGCCGTCGCCAACGGCGCGCCAAGCGCAGCATCGGCGTCGGCGTATTCGCGGCTGCCCTGCCCCAGCACGTCGCGGCCAGGGAGAAACTTCAGCGTGCGCGGATTTGGCGTGGCTTCGGTCTGAATAAACATGAGCGTCAGGTGGGGCTTTTGACCGAACCGGTCAAGGAGCCGGGGGCTGCGGCGCAGGCGGCTCTTCTTCACTTTCGACAGAGACGGCCGCCGCCATCGGCAGCGCGATCGCACGAATCTCGTCACGCGTGAGCGCTCCGGGCACCACCACAACCGGCACTGGGCGCGGCGAGAGGCCGCCGGTTTTGCCGAGTTGGGTAATGAGCGTACCGGGGCTGCTCGGCGGCGTCGCGGCGGCGAGCACCACAAGCTTGATCGTGGTGTCTTCAACCAGAAGCTTGCGCAGCTCCGGCTTCAGATCGCCATCGCGCAGGATCGGTTCGGCGGTGACGCCGCACTCGGCCCATGCTTCGGCGGCGAAGCGCTGTGTCAGGGACTCCGCCGCATCGCGCGCCTGACGGTGCATTTCTTCGGTGATCGACGCCCATGGCGCAGGGTCTGACGGCTCAACCACGCGCAGCATGAGCAACCGCCAACCGGTGTAGCGGCAAAGCAAGCCGGCATAGATCAACGCGTCCGGGAACTCCTCGCTCTCGTCGGCGATGACCAGGCAGCTGAAGGCTTGCAGATCTTTGCTCATGGCGCCTGAACGTCGCTCAATCGCGCCGCCACATCAAGCGCGCCAGAGGCCGACGACGTCGCGGACTTCGGCCATGATCGGCTGCGCCACGGCGGCGGCTTTCTCGGCGCCGTCCTTCAAGATTGCATCCAACGACGCGGTATCGGCGGTGAGCCGGCGCATTTCGGCGGCGATCGGACTGAGCTTAGCGGCAAGCGTTTCCGCTAGCGCCGGCTTGAAGACGCCGAAGCCTTTGCCGCCGAACTCGGTCAGCACATCTTCGACGCTGCGCTCGGTGACAGCCGCGAAGATGCCGACGAGATTTTCCACTTCGGCGCGGCCTTCGAGCCCGTCTTTGGACTCCGGCACCGGGTGCGCGTCAGTCGTTGCCTTCTTGATCTTCGACATGATCGCATCCGCATCATCGGTGAGATTGATGCGCGTCATGTCCGATGGATCAGACTTCGACATTTTCTTCGAGCCATCACGCAACGACATAATCCGCGCGCCCGGGCCCTGGATCAAAGGCTCGGGCAGCGGGAAGAAGTTCGGCGCGTTGTGGTCGTTGTTGAACTTCTGGGCGATGTCGCGCGAGAGCTCCAAGTGCTGCTTCTGGTCTTCGCCCACGGGCACATGCGTCGCCTTGTAGAGCAGAATGTCCGCCGCCTGCAGAACCGGATAGTCGAACAGGCCAACGGAAGAACGCTGCGCGTCTTTGCCGGCCTTATCTTTGAACTGCGTCATGCGTTCGACCCAGCCCATGCGAGCGACGCAATTGAAAATCCAGGCAAGCTCCGTGTGTTCGCGCACGGCTGACTGGATGAAAATGGTCGAGCACTTCGGATCGACGCCGGCGGCGATATACGCAGCAGCGACTTCGCGGCAGCGGCTCGCGAGATTTTCCGGGTCAGGCCCGGTGGTGATCGCGTGCAGATCGACGATGCAATAGATGCACTCGTACTGATCCTGCAGGCGCACGAACTTTTGCAGGGCGCCGAGATAATTGCCGAGATGCAGGCCGTTGGTCGGCTGCATGCCTGAGAACACGCGTTGCGGGCCCTTGTATTGGGGCTGAGCGGCGTCGGTCATTGGAAACTCCGGAACATGAGAACAGACGCGCCATTCGGGCGCGCGAAAAACGGCGTCAGGTCAGACCCGCCATCGCCAGAGGTTCGTTCTCGTGTTCATGCCGCGGCTTCTATCAGCCGTCCAAGCCCGGCGGCAAGCCGCCTCCCCCGCCTGCAGGTCCAGGTTGACGCTTAAAGGCGGCGCGGACTTCCGAAATGGTCACCGCGCGTACCAGGAAGGCGACGACGAAGTAGAATGTGCCGCCGCCAAGGATGATGAGCGCTATCGACGCCTCCTTTGAGCCGAGCGTTGCTTCGAGCCACTCGCGGTTTTCGTAGCCAAACCACATGACAGCAAAGAGTATCGCCGACGCGAGGCAAATGCGGATCAGACGCCCAAAGGCAGCCGGGGTCGGCTGGTAAGCGCCGCGCGCCATGAGCGAGCGGATCATGAGCAGTGCATTCACCCAAGCGGCTGTCGAAGTTGCGATGGCCAAGCCCTGGAAGCCGGGCAAGCCCATCGAACGCAGACCGAAGAAGAGCGCCGCACCGAGGACAACGTTGATCACCATCGAGGTGATCGCGTAGCGCATCGGCGCTTTTGTATCTTCGCGCGCAAAGAAAGCCGGTGCGTAGATCTTTGCCAACACAAACGCCGGGACGCCCCAGCCGTAATGAATGAGCGCCAGCGCAGCATTGTGCGCGTCAGCCGCATCAAACGCGCCGCGAGAATAGAGACCGTCAATCAAGTAAAATGGAATCGCGAGCATCGCGGCGGCAGCCGGCAACGTGAACGCCATCGAAAGCGCGACCGCCTCATCAAGGGCGCCACGCGCGCCTGCTTCGTCACCGTCCTGCACCAAACGCGAAAGACGCGGTAACATCGCGACGCCAACGGCAATACCAATGAGTCCGAGCGGGAGTTGGTAGAGACGATCCGCAACGTTGAGATAGGTGATCGCGCCACGCTCAAAGGACGCGAGCGCTTGGCTGATCATGACGTTGATTTGCAGCGCGCCGCCGGCGATGGCGGCAGGCGCAGCAAGGATGAAGAGCCGCTTCACACCGGCTGTCAGGCGCGGAAACGGCAAACCAAGCTTCGTGCCCGAGCGCACAGCCCCCCACCAAACCCAAAGTGCTTGCAGCAGCCCCGATATCGACACCGCGCTGATCGCCGCGACGGCCGAATATTCTGGATTGTCGTGGACCAACCAAAGCGCGGTGAGCTGGCAGAGGTTGAACAGAATCGGCGCCGCGGCGGCAGCGAAGAACTTCCCGTGCGCATTAAGAACGCCGGAGAACAATGTCGCCGCAGACATCGAGACAAGATACGGCATCGAGAGTTGCGTCAGCAGCGTCGCGAGCTGGAATGTGTGCGGATCGCCAGCGTATCCGGCGAAGAGCGCGCGATTGATCCAACTCATGCCGGCGATGGCGACGGCGCTCAGCACGCCCGTCATCAGCAGCAGAATTGAAAGCGCCTCGGACGCCATGCGGTTGGCGGCTTCCTCGCCTTCAGCGGCGAGCGTCTTCGAATAAACCGGAATGAATGCCTGGCTGAACGCGCCCTCGGCGAATAAGCGGCGAAACAAATTTGGAAAACGCAGCGCCGCGAAGAACGCGTCGGCTACCGGTCCTGCGCCTAGCGCCGCCGCCAATGCCAAGTCTCGCGCGAAACCGAAAAGGCGCGAGATGAGGGTCAAGCCGCCGATGACGGCGGTATTGCGGGCAAGGCTCATGCGGGCGGGCGACTCAATTTGAGATGTAACGGGCGTAGCGCGGCGCTAGCGCGCCGTCGAGGCACGCGCTACAGCCAGGGGCGCCTTTGCCGGATCGGCCGGAGCGGCAGGTTCAGCGGCGCGTAAAACGTCTTCCAATCTGGCGCGGACCGAGGCGATGCGGCGCGGATTGGCGATTTGTCCACCGCCCTCCTCTTCCTGGACGTAGAAAACGTCCGAGGCTCGTTCGCCATACGTATCGATGTGCGCGCTGCCGATGGAGACTTTGGCCTCGACGCAAACGTGCGCGAGGTCGGCCAGGAGGCCTAGCCGGTCACGGCCGGACGCTTCGATGACGGTCGCGTGCGGGGTGATGTCGTTATCGATCCGCACCCACGGCTCGATCGTGAACGCAGCGTTGCGGCGCGAGGGCGCGGCGGGCGGCGGCGCGGCATGGTCGTTGAGCGCGGCGAGCGTGAGCTTTTGCTTTAGCGCTTCCAACGCGCGCTGATCGTTCAGGCCGAACGGCTTGTGACCCGTCGTTTGAATCGAGAACGCGTCGAACGCCGCGCCGTCTTTCGATGTATGCACGCGCGCGCCCACAATATCTGCGCCGCTCGCGGAGATAGCCGAAGCCAGGCTCGCAAACAGACCCGCGCGATCGCCGGCATAGACGAGAACTTCCGTCACGCCCTGCGTCTCGCGAATGCGTGCATCGACATGCGGGATCGTGCGTTCCGTGCGAGCGCGCATAACTTCCAGCGCATGCCACTTCAGCGCGTCGGCATCGTGGTTCAACCAATAACCGTCGTCGAGCGCATCGAGCCACGCCTGCAAAACGTCTGCACGCGCACCACCTATGTCCTTCAAGAGCTGCGCCTTGGCCTCGCTCGCAATCTCCGCCAAATGCGCGCGCACGCCCTCCTCGTCTGAGCGGCCGCCATGCAGCGCAGCTTCAGTGAGACGATAGAGATCGCGCAGTAGCTGCCCCTTCCAGTCATTCCAGACATTTCCGACAGCGCGGATATCGGAGACAGTTAGGACAAGCAGGAGACGCAAGCGCTCGACGCTGCCAACGATTTTGGAAAACTGCGCGACCGTGCGCGGATCGCCGATATCGCGCTTTTGCGCCACATCGCTCATGACTAGGTGGTTGCCCACGAGCCAGCCAACGAGATCGACCTCCTCTTGCGGCAAGCCCAGGCGCTCACACGCGCCGCGCGCCGATTTCTCACCCTCGATCTGCTGATCGCCTTCGCCCTTGCCCGTGTCGTGCAGCAACATCGCCAGATAAAGCGCGCGGCGATTGATGATCTTCGGAAAAATATCGCTGGCGAGCGGGTGTTGATCTTTGTGCCGTCCGTGCTCGATCTCCGACATCGCATCGATCGCACGCAGCGTGTGCTCATCCACCGTGTAGTGGTGATACATATTGAACTGCATCTGCGCGACGATGCGGCCGAACTCCGGCATGAATTTTCCAAGCACGCCCGCTTCGTTCATCAGTCGCAGCGCAGCGCCTGGATGTCGCTTCGACGTCGCGACATCAATAAACGCGTTGCGCGCCTCAGGCTGCTTGCGCCAGGCGGGACCAAACGTGCGCACATGGCGCGAAGCTTGGCCGAAAGCCTCCGGGTGAATGTCGAGGTCGAGCTTCTCAGCCAGCGCAAAGAGCCGCAGCACATTCACCGGCGTTTCAAGGACGCGATCGTTCTCAGTGTTGAGCCGCCCGCTTTCGACGCAGAACCCAGCTTCGATCTGCGCCACGCGCTTTTTTCCTGTCGGCAGGAAGCGCTGCAGCCCCTTCGGCGTTTGCTTGGCGTTGTCGGCCTCAAGTCGCGCACATAGTGTCCGCGTCAGCGCACCGACTTCCTTCGCGACCAGAAAGTAGCGCTTCATGAAGCGCTCGACGGCGCTATGATTTGCCCGCGCGCCATAGCCCATACGCTTGGCAAGTTCAGGCTGGAGGTCGAAGGTCAGCCGCTCTTCGGCGCGGCCGGTGATAAAGTGCAGGTGACAGCGCACGGTCCACAAGAATTCAAGCGCCCGCCGGAACGCGTTGCGCTCTTCATTGGTGAAGACGCCTGCTTCTACGTAATCGCGCGGCCGCGAGAACCCGTAACGCCTTCGCGCCAGCCAAAAGAGCGTGTGCAGATCCCGAAGTCCGCCCTTCCCCTCTTTAATGTTGGGCTCGACCATGTAGCGCGAAGCGCCGGCGCGCGCGTGGCGCTCATCGCGCTCGGTCAGCTTCGCCGTGATGAACGTAGCGTGGTCACGATCGGCGACGTCCTTGCGAAAGCGCGAGAAAAGCTCCTGCGCCAACGATTCATCGCCCGAGATGCGCCGCGCTTCCAACAGCGCCGTCTGGATCGTGTGATCTTCGCGCGCGAGCTTCAGGCACTCTTCGATGTTGCGTGACGAGTGGCCGACCTTCAGGCCCATGTCCCACAACATATAGAGCATGTACTCGGTGACGCTCTCGTCGAAGGCGGTCTGCTTATAGGCGCGCAGGAAGAGCAGATCGAGGTCGGACGAGGGCGCGAGTTCGCCCCGGCCATAGCCGCCGACCGCGACAATCGCGAAGCGCTCGCCCTCGGTAGGGTTGCGGGCCCGGAATATGTGCGTGGTGGTGTAGTCGTAGAGCGCGCCGACCACTTCGTCGGCGACTTGCGCCAGCAGCCGCGCGACGGCGAGACCGTTCTCACCGGACTCCAACCGCTCCTTCGCGACCATCCGGCCCCGAAACAAAGCGCCATGCAGAAGGTTGCGCACCTGGCCACGCGCGTTCTCGCCCTCGGCGGCATAGGCCGCGCTCAGTTGTGCGCGCAGCCGGATGCCGTCGACGACGTGTTCAATGCGGGCAGGTTTCAGCCGTGACGCGACCATCTCATTGCAATTTCGTCATTCTGGGGCGCCGGCGCCACTGTTTAGAGCTGACATGTCTGACATCTTGGTTATCCGCACGTCGAAACCTTGCCTCATTTCGCGGGCACAGCCACACATGTAACGGGAACGTTTGTTTCCGGGGAGTGCTCACGTATGCGCAAAAGCGGCAAGACCATCCGCCTCAATCCGGTGGACGATGATCACGTGATGGATCATCCCGCCCGCGCCGGCATGGAAGCGATTATGGATCAGAAGCTGTTCGCTCAGCGCATCAGAAGCGAACGTGCTTCGGCTTACTGGTTTGCTGCTTCACTTTGGGGTGTCACCGGCCTTGTGCTCGGCGCCATTCTCGGCGGCTTCATGATGTACGTGGCGATGAATTCTTCGCTGCCGCTGGCTTCGGAAGCAGTGTCGCGTGGCATGGCGGTCGAGCAAGCGCGTCAACGCGTTGACGACAGCGCGCCGGCCCTCAGAGATCCTGCTGAGCAGCAGCCTTAAGTTTGTAGAGAAGCTCTAAAGCTTCTTTCGGCGATAAATGATCTGGATTGATGTCGTTGAGCGCTGCTTCCAGCGCTGACGGCGCACGCTCTTCCATTACCTGTGCGAAGAGTGGCAGTTCTTCCGCGATTTCCATGCGCGTGGCGCCGCCCGTGGTTTCGAGACGCTGCAGCACAGCCTTGGCGCGCTCGACGGCCGACTTCGGCAAACCCGCAAGCTTCGCGACTTGGATGCCGTAAGAGCGATCGGCGGCGCCTGGCGCAACTTCGTGCAGAAACACCAGATCGCCCTTCCATTCCTTGGCGCGAAGGTGCGCGTTGGCGCCGGCTTCGAGTTTGTCCGCGAGGCGTGTTAGCTCGTGGTAGTGCGTGGCGAAGACGGCGCGGCATTTGTTGGCTTCGTGGAGATGCTCGGCGACCGCCCAGGCGATGGCGAGACCATCGAAGGTGGCCGTGCCGCGGCCGATTTCATCGAGCACGACGAGCGCGCGTGAACCAGCTTGGTTCAGGATCGCAGCAGTCTCGACCATCTCGGTCATGAATGTGGAACGGCCACGCGCGAGATCGTCGGATGCGCCAACGCGCGCGAAGACACGATCTACGATGCCGAGGCGAAGCTTCTTCGCCGGCACATAAGAGCCGGCCTGCGCCAACACAGAGAGCAACGCGATCTGACGAAGATACGTGCTCTTACCCGCCATGTTGGGACCGGTGACCACGATCAGGCGTGGCCCGGATTTGCCTCCGGCGTCGAGCCGCGCATCGTTGGGCGTGAAGCCGTTGCCATCGCGCCGCACGCCCTGTTCCACCACAGGGTGGCGCGCGCCTTCGGCCAGCAGAGCGGAAGTTTCATCGATCTCGGGACGCGTAGCTTGCGTTTCTTCGGCCCATTCGGCGAGAGCGGCAGCGACGTCGAGTGATGCGAGCGCTTCAGCGGCGGCCCGGATCGGCGCTTCGATGGCGGCGGCGCGTGCGGCGAACTCTTTGAATAGCGTCAGTTCGCGCGCAAGTGTCGCTTCGCCAGCGCGCGAGATCTTTGCGTCGAGTTCGGCAAGCTCTGTGGTGGTGAACCGGATCGAACCCGCATTGGTCTGGCGGTGAATGAAGCGCGCGTTGAGAGGCGGCGCCATCAGCGCCTCCGCCTGCTTCGTCGTCGCGTCGATGTGATAGCCGAGCACGTTGTTGTGCTTCAGCTTCAGGCCCGCAATCCCTGTCTCTTCGGCATAACTCGCCTGCAGCGCAGCGATGACCTTGCGGCTGTCATCACGGAGGGCACGGCTCTCATCGAGCGTCGCGTCGTAGCCGCTGGCAATGAAGCCGCCATCACGCGCAAGCAACGGCAGGTCAGCCGACATGGCGCGTGCAAGCGTCTGCGCCAGCGCAGCGCTTTCCGCATGCGCACTGAGCGAAAGCGCATCACAAGCGCGGGAAATCTCCGCCGGCGCTTCAGTCGAAAGGCCTAAACAGCGCGCTGCGGCGCGATCGCCAGCCGTCAGACCATCACGCAGGTTGGCAAGGTCGCGCGGGCCACCGCGCCCAAGCGCCAAGCGCGTCAAGGCACGTGCAAGATCGCCAGCGGCGCGGAGTTCTTCGCGGACGCCCTCGCGCCGGTCGCGCGCGTCTAGAAAGAACTGCACCGCATCAAGCCGCGCATTGATAGCGGTAACATCCGTAAGCGGCCGCGACACGCGCTCGGCCAACATGCGACCACCAGCCGACGTCACAGTGCGATCAACGCAAGCGAGCAGCGATCCCTCCCTGCCGCCGCGCACCGAACGCTCAATTTCCAGCGCCGCCCGCGTGGCGGCGTCGATCGCCATAAAGGCGCGCTCGGCATTGCGGCGCGGCGGCATCAGGTGAGGGGCCGCGCCAGCTTGGGTCAGCTCGATGTAATCGAGCAACAGGCCCATCGCCGAGAGTTCGACGTTTGTGAAATCTCCGAACGCATCAAGCGCCGCGACTTCGAACGCGGCCTTGATTCGTCGTGCAGCGGCTTTCGCATCCGCTTTTACGGCCGGACGAACCGTCAGCGCCGCGCCAGTGATGCGCGCCGCCTCGTTGACGTGCTGCGAATCCGCATCCGTGACGAGAAGCTCCGCCGGTGAAAGCGCCGCGATTTCTTCCTCAGCCTCGTGATGCTTCAGCGAGCGGGTTTCAAACGCGCCGGTTGAGACGTCCGCCCACGCGATGGCGGCGCCATCACTGCTGAACGCGATTGCCGCGAGGCGGTTTGCGGACCGGGCATCGAGCAGCCCCTCTTCCGTCAGTGTGCCCGGCGTGACGACGCGCACGACACCGCGGTGCACGATCGACTTGCCACCGCGCTTCTTCGCTTCAGCCGGATCTTCCAGCTGCTCGCAGACGGCGACCTTGTGACCTGCGCGGATCAGCTTTGAAAGGTAGTTCTCGGCCTGGTGCCACGGCACGCCGGCCATCGGGATCGGCTCGCCGCCGTGTTGCCCGCGCTTTGTGAGTGTGATGCCAACGGCCGCCGACGCCTTCTCCGCATCTGCGAAGAACAGTTCGTAGAAATCGCCCATGCGGAAGAAGAGCAACGCATCTGGGTGCTCTGCTTTTGCGGCGAGATACTGCGCCATGAACGGCGTCACTTTGGGCGCCGGGTGAGAGGAATCAGCCACGAGCCTCTTTAGCGACTAAGCCGCCGGACTTCCATTGACGCGCTGAGGCTCAAAGCTAGGGTGCGGCTTCAGTTTCCGGACATTTCCAAGATCCATGCCCGACTCCAAAAAGACGTTCACCGACGCTGAGGCGCTTGACTTCCACAAGCACCCGACGCCGGGCAAAATCGCCATTCTGCCGACCAAGCCGATGGCGACGCAGCGCGACCTCTCGCTCGCCTACTCCCCGGGCGTCGCGGTTCCCGTGAAGGCGATCGCCGAGAACCCGGACCTTGCCTACGACTACACGTCCAAGGGCAATTTGGTGGCGGTGATCTCGAACGGCACCGCGATCTTGGGATTAGGCAATCTCGGCGCGATGGCCTCGAAGCCGGTGATGGAGGGCAAAGCTGTCCTCTTCAAACGCTTCGCGGACGTCGACTCGATCGACATCGAAGTGACGACGCAGGATGTCGAGGAGTTCATCACCACCGTCCGTAACATCGGCCCGACCTTCGGCGGCATCAATCTCGAAGACATCAAGAGCCCCGAGTGCTTCATCATCGAGAGCCGTCTGCGCGACGATCTCGATATTCCAGTTTTCCACGATGACCAGCACGGCACCGCGATCATCGCAGCGGCCGGTTTGCTGAATGCATGCGAGCTGACCGGGCGCCGGTTGGAAGACATCAAAGTTGTCGTCAACGGCGCGGGCGCTGCCGGCCTCTCTTGCATCGCGCTCATTAAACAGCTCGGCGTGCCGCACGAAAACGTCATCGCGCTCGACCGCGAAGGCGTTGTCTATCGCGGCCGCGAAAAAGGCATGGACCAGTTCAAATCCGTGCACGCGATTGACACCAAAGCGCGCACGCTCGCGGACGCCATGAAGGGCGCCGACGTGTTCATGGGCCTTTCGGTCGCCGGCGCGGTGACGCAGGAGATGGTGAAGTCGATGGCGAAGAGGCCAATCATCTTCGCCATGGCCAATCCTGATCCGGAGATCACGCCGGAAGCCGTGCACGAAGTCCGCAAGGACGCGATCGTGGCAACGGGCCGTTCGGACTATCCGAACCAAGTGAACAACGTTCTGGGCTTTCCTTACATCTTCCGCGGGGCGCTCGATGTGCGCGCGCGCACGATCAACGAAGAGATGAAAGTCGCCGCGGCGCGAGCGCTGGCCGAACTCGCAAAGCAAGAAGATCGGAAGAGCGTCGTGTAGGGAAAG
>ERZ795061.5015-NODE-5015-length-10988-cov-18.379127_pt1 | contig 10988 bp, 9 predicted proteins | sample MGYA00375145_ERZ795061 | MGnify/ENA primary metagenome ERZ795061 (study PRJEB30190, sample SAMN05720144) | anaerobic digester metagenome | isolation source: active sludge of municipal wastewater-treating anaerobic digesters | place: USA | collected 2014-12-22 ... | reverse complement strand
TAGCAGGAATTGACTCAAGACTAGCGAATTTCAACATCAAGGTAAGTAAGACAGGCAAAATCAAAATCATCAATCCACCTCTCTCCCCACCTCCAAAGACAGGAGAAGTATCTACACCAGAAGTAAAAGGAGTAATACCTGAAGGAAAAGGAATAACACTATTAGTCCAAGAAGCTAAAAAGTATTCAACTCTTGATGATTTTCTACACAAGGGAAGTTATGACGCAACCCCGATTAGCAACTCACCTGAAAATATAAAATGGAATACACAACTAGAGAATGACATAAAAGGGTTAGATAGAACGACCTTGTTAAAAGATATTCCCGTGGATAAAAAAGGTAACTTTACTGTTGACCCGAACAAAGTAATTGAGCAGAAAATAAGTTCATTCAACCAAAAATACGGGAAATACGGGGCAAACATTACTAGACAAGATTTTATGGACGGGAATATAAACTACGGATTAAGAAATGAGCTACTATCTAATAAGATAATCTCTCAACTTACCGACGTTTATAATCAGGCACATAATATCCCTCTCTCCTCTCCCTCTATACCTTCAGTAAACCAATCTACTATAAAGATAACCAAAAAAACTCCAGAGCCTTACATAGATGCACAGGGGGAACTTCAATTCCCAGGTGGACCTAAAAAAATAGACCCGTTTGCTAAACCCGACCTTGATATATCAGACGAAGCTAAAGGAACTGCCTCAATCATTGGTGGTAGTAGTGGGATTAAAGCCTCACCTGAAGTAAAAGAGTATTTTGCTAACTGGACAAATGCTAGACGAGCCTCCCAAGTTGAAGGAATTTTAAAAAGTAGAGAATTTACCGATTTAGACAGTAAGGGTATCGAAGGTATTTTGGAATTTCAAGCAGGAAACAAAACAGGCCGTTTTTCTGATGTAAAAAATTACTTTGATAACAAGTTTACTCAGGCCAAGAATGAAGGTCTGAAATTAAATTACAAGCAGGACTATTTACCTCAGATGTGGCTTAACCCCAAAGGAGAAGTTGAAGCAGTCTTTGGGAATCGGTTAGGACTAAATCCTTCTTTTACCTTTGAATCAATAATGAAAAATTACCAAGAAGGGATTGAAGCAGGACTGACACCTAGATTTTCTAAATTATCTGACTTAATTGGTAGTTATGAATCAAGAGTTAATAAATCGCTTGCTGATAGAAAATTCTTCATAAGATTAAAAGAAGATAACCTGATTCTTCCACAATCCAAAGCTCCTACAGATTGGGTTACGCTAGATCCGGATAGGTTTCCCAGATTGTCTTTTACTACTGATCAGGGTAAATATACAGGAATTTATAAAGCTCCCGAGGATTTAGCCAAAATGATAAACAACTATCTGGCTGATCCTTCTACCTCTCCAAACGTAGTCTTAAAAGGATTAAATACTATCGCCAACTGGACTTCAAGCGTAAAGAATCGGGTTCTATCTTTTGGAGTACCCGGAACTGCTGTAAACGCACACGGGTTTAATATTTTAGCTAGAAATATAATGGCTTCTAAGAATCCTATTGAAGGGGCGGTTACTGGAATAAAGTATATGCTTCATCCCGAATCGGCAGCAAAATACTTGGATAGTGAATTAATCAAAGCCCCAGATGCTGTTAAACATGGTCTTACCTTAAGTGCTAATGAATTTAAAAGTGTATTAGAAGAACCCCAAGGCTTTAAAACTAAGTTTGGCGATACATGGGATAAGCTCTTTGAAAAGGGCCTTTTTGACCGAATGTTACCTGCTTTAAAACTTCAAAAGTATCAAGAAGTTGTTGATGGATTCATTAAAAGCGGTATGGACGAAACTTTAGCCAAGCGAAACGCCGCCAAATTTACAAATGATGTTTTTGGGGGAATAAATTGGGAAGAATTTGGCAAATCAAGAGATTGGCAGAATATAAAACGTATGTTTATCCTTGCTCCTGATTGGTTAGAGACCAATATCAATCTTGCTAAAAAAACTGCCAAATCTACTGTCAATTTTTCTGACAAATCACTTAGTGCCTATCGACGCTTTTTAGCTACTTTTCTTGGAAGTTACGTCACCATGAATGTAGTCAATAAACTCTCTAGTGGACATTGGATGTATCAAAACGACTCTGGTAATACATTCAATATAGAAGCTGGATATACATCAGATGGACAGAAACGTTATATCAGGCCATTCGGAACTGCTGCTGACTTTATCAGAATACCCTACGATGTTGCCAACTCTTTATCACAAGGTGATTTACAAGCTCCAGCAAGAGTAGTAAGAAATAGACTATCAATTCCGGCTGGTGTTGGATTAGGAGTATTTTTTGATACTGATTACACAGGTCAACCAATAGGGTGGAAAGGAACTGATAAGTATGGTGGAGAAATGCCTGCCAAACAAAGACTTATGGGCGTAGGTGGAGAGTTGGCTACTTTAGCAGGATTTCCAGCATTTATGAAACAAGGACTAGATTACACTTCGGGGAAAACAGGTTTAGAACAATCGTTGTTACAAGGCCTTGAACTTCCATTTAGGTACTCAGGTGGTGCTTACAATAAGACTCAACAAAAGATTTCCGACATTCTCAAAGAGCAAGGTGCTAGTGGTGAAGAACTTTATAACGCCAATAAAGGTATCAAAGGGCTAACCTTTTCCGATAAAGATATTCAAAAGATTAAGGTTGGTGGACTGGATAAATTCAATGAAATTCAACAATCAAAGGAAAATAGTGCTGAACTCAAATCTAAACTCAAAGGTGAAGGTTATTACACCTCAAAAGATGCTCCTAAGAACTTGATAGAAAAAACTATCGTTGGAACTCAAGCCCTAGTCACAGATCCTAAACAATTGGTCAGAGCAATTTTTACCAAAGAACGTTTACGTAAAGTAGAAAATGGCTTTGTCGTATTAGAGCGAAAAGAAGGCTTAGGTCAGCTTGATACAGAAGACAAATCAACCCAAATCGACCACATCGTTCCCCTGGAATTTGGTGGCACAAATCCTACAAAAAGTAATGAAAAAATCCTTGAAGAAACTAAAGGCATGACCTTAGAGCAAAGAAATGCTTATCTTAAAAAGTACAATCTGGAAGCCCTAGATACTCAAGAACACGATTTAAAGACTAAATATCAAAACTACCTCTCTGCTGAACTTAAAGCTAAAAGAATGACCAAAAAAGAAGTTACTACAAAGATGGCTAATTGGAAAGAAGAAATTTTAAAATTACCGGAAAATGTCATGGGTAAGATAGTAAAAGACGCTTTAGCAGTAGAAGATACTGAAACAGATAATAACAATGAGGTCAAAACTTCAGGAAAAATTTACACCATCAAAACTACTACGACAGATAGTGAAGGCGTGGAAACTACAACCTCAAAAGATTACGACATTACTAGGCCTATTGAAGAACCTAAATACACCGGACAAGCGGAACTGGATAAAAAACTCAAGTCAGCCTATAAATCAAGCCTAACCAAACGAATAAACGATATTGTCAAAGTTTATGAAGATGGCCAAATTCCCGCAGATGAAGCAGAAAAACTTATCGCTGAGATAAAACAACTTCAAGGTAAGTCTGGTACTGGCAGAACTAAGACTTTAAAAATAGGTACAACTCCAAAATTCAAATCCCCAACAATCAAAATCTCATCATCTATCCCCAAAGTCTCGGTTCACTCTCCAAGTATCAAAATATCCATGCCTAAGACTAGCCAAAGTAAAGTCAAATTACCAACTTTTAAAAAGGCAAATCTGGCCAACAATACTGTCAAAGTTAAACAATTCAGACAACCTGTAGTCAAAATAAAGAATGGTTAAAAATTCAATAACTTGCTATAATACATCAAGCAATTTAGTTTACTTACTAATGCCACTCTCTTTGGGTGGCTTTTTTATTGCTTTAAAATCAAATGACACTTAATGAGCTTTTAAACCGAATTCACATTCTCCTAGAAAAAGATGTAGATTTCCCTATCTCTGGTGATGAAGAATATCTGGTCAGATTTGAATTGATTAAAGACGCTGTTCAAGTTTGGGAGAAAGACGACGGTAACGGCACCAAGTGGAAAGAATTATTTACCAGTCTCTCTAGTGCTTCAGATGGAGATAAAACTACCACCGCTAATGATTCAACCTATGACTGTCCAGCTAATTTAGTTGAGATTATTGGTTACGTTAAAATCGGCACAGGCAACAATACCATCTACTATAAGAAAATCGAACCCTATCAAGTCAAAGAATATCAAGATAACCGAATTGATTGTTATTACGTTACCGGTAATAAGAAAGATGGTTTTGATCTTCACCTGGTCAACACCATACCCAGTGAAGATGGTTTAACGATTGATTATGACTATTACAAAACATCTACCCTACCGACGGCAGGAACAGATGTTTTAGAGATGGATGACGACCAGTTTGCAGTCTATTGGGCTTTATCGGAGTTAGTGAAAGATGAAGATCCCTCATTGAGTTCACAATATGCTTCTATCGCTACCCAAAAGTTAGACGCTATGCGATTACGGAACCAAGGCATTGATCTCTATCAGGACAACATTATTAGAGATTCATTCCGAGGCTTTGGTAGATGAAAGTCCCATCCATTAATTATTCCAAAAGTAAACAAACCTTAATCAAGGTGGATAAATTTGATGGTGGATATTCCTCTCTTATCGATGAAGCTCGAATGCCAACTAAGTTTGCAGTACAAGCCTTAAATCTAATGCAGTATCAAGATGGTGTCTGGGGTACACGCTGGGGCTTTGATTATTATGGAAAAGAAATACCTGGTGAAACTTCAATCGACGGAGCTACCGAATACATCAAATCTAATGGTACAAGAGAAACTATCGCTATTGGAGGCACGACTGGAAAAATATACAAATCCCAAGACAAGGGAAATTGGACTCAAATAGGTGCGACTACTTTTACCCCCGGAAAGACTTATGACTTTTTACAGATTAGATCAGAACTCTATATCTGCAACGGAACTGATGCTCTCTCTCGTTATAACGGTTCAACTATAAGTGTTTATGCTGGATTAACTGCTGTTTCAGACTTATCCTTTACCCTCTCAACTCTTACTACTGGTTCAAAGCATTATTATTACATGGTTACTGCTCTTAATGATGTTGGTGAAACAGAAGGCTCGAATGAGATTGAAGTGGCAGTAAACAAAGAGAGAGAAGTTTGGGCTACCAATGAAACTGTCAATCTATCTTGGACGGCAGTTACAGGAGCTAAACGCTATAACATCTATGCTTATGACCAAGCTGGTTATGAAGTCTTTTTAGGCTCATCAACAACTAATTCCTTTGTAGATGTGGGTACAGTTCCTTGGAATCCCTTTATTGAAGTACCAAATGACAATACGACTTCTGCACCTAATTTTACAACTATGGAAATGTCGGGTAATCGTATCTGGGCTACTGGTGATCCTGATAATCCTTATAGGGTTTACTTTACTGGTGTTGGCCAATATCTCGGTTTCTTTTCTCCCTTCTATGGTGGTGGATACATCGACCTTGAAAAGGGTGGTAGGGAAACTCCAGTTCGGGTAGTACATTATCGTAAGGGTAGTGGAGACTCCATGGCAACGGTTCTTTGTTCTTCTCCTGATGGTTTAGGCTCTATCTGGCAGGTTGATATCAATTCAAACACAGTTGACAACTTCACCTTTGCTATTCCGATGGCTTATAAAATTGTGGGTTCAATCGGTTCAAATGCTACTTTTTCTGTGGTCAAGGCTAAAGACAATATCGGATTTGCTAACACAAAAGGGGTTTTCTTCTTGCGTAATAAACCTCAAATGCTTAATATCCTCACGACTGATGAAACTTCTCAACCTATCCGTCCAGATTATCGCTCACTTAATCAATCACAAATAGGCAATCTTTGTGCTTACTATTATGAGGGAAAGATATTTTTTAGTGCCTCTGAAGGCTCCACAAATGACATTATCTTTATTTACGACTTAGAATACAATAACTGGACTTATAAATGGTCTAGGGGCGTTAAACGCTTCTTTGAATACACCGAAAACAATACTGGGGACGGGAGAACACATTTTTTAGCCTTACCAGTTAGCGGAAATCGGCTTTGGGAAATAAGCGAAAACTTTGAAGGAGATTTTGGCCAACCCTTCTATCAAGGGTATTTATCCCCTCTCATTCCAGTTTCAACAGACAAAACAAACGTTTTAAAGCTCAAGGAGAGCTTAGTAGAGTTAGGACGGCCTAAAGGTACACTTACTTATGAATTGTTAGGCCTAGAGGCTAAAAAGGGTTTTTCTACCCTATCCTCAAGAACAATTACCTCATCAGTTTCAAATTCTGGTATGTCAACTGATTTTTACTCCGATTGTCTTATGTCGGACACCGCCGATGTTCCCACTTCCTTCTCACAGGCTTCAGTCAAAAAGGCAATCAAAATCCGTAAGCGAGTTTATGCCATTCAGCATAAAGTCTATTCTCAACAAGCTAACACTAAATTCCAAATATTATATTTTCAAACGAAGGGAAGATTATTAAACAAGCGTACCCCTTCCGCTTGGCTTCAATAAATTATGGCAAATTCTCTGGATAAATTTCGTAAAGGCGTGGCCCAATGGTCGGGCAATATAGGTTCAGCAGGGATATCAGACGCCGTTGTTAAAACTGTTCCCCTTGCCTCAACATCAGGTCTTCCCACCGATACAGCAGTAATGATAACTGTCAACCGTGTCGATACTAATGGAAAGAAGACAGGTAACTATGAGGGTATAGTTGGTGTGGTCTCTGGAAGTAACCTCATAGACTGTATCAGAGGCGTTGAAGGTACAGCCCAAGCGTGGACAGGTGGAACGGTAGTTGAAGTTTTACACACTGCTAGTAATATAAATGAATTAATTGATGGCATTCTCGCCGAACATGGTCAAGACGGCAAACACACCAAAGTCAATGGAAATACAGTACCCTCGGGAACGGATACAGTGGCCCTTCTAGCCGCCACCCAAACTCTTACTAATAAAACACTTACTTCTCCTTTATTTCAGGGTTCAGTCGATGGTTGGATTTCAGCTAATGAAACTTGGACTTATGCTAGTGCTTCAACAATTACAGTTCCTTCGGGTGCGGCTAGTAAATATCAAATTGGAGACAAGATTAAACTTACTCAAACGACAGTCAAGTATTTTTATATTGTAGGAGTTGCGGACACCGTATTAACAGTAAATGGTGGTTCAACGGTAGTGGCAGATGCTGCCATAACAGCAAATTGTTATTCTCATAGTGATAATCCGATTGGTTTTCCGCAAGGTGGACTTAGTTACACTCCCACAATTAGCACCACCGCTGATTGCGGAACATTTAGTGATGTTACTTTTAGGCTATCTAACGGAAGATGTTTTTATAAAGGAATAATAATCTATGCTAAAGACCTCGATAGTGGAAATCTTACGATAACCTTGCCGATTGCTAACGCATTAGATACTGTAGGAATAATTGGATTTGCCCACTATTTTGACCAAGGTGTAGCAGATAAAAGACAATTTTGTGATATGTCCTCAAATACAACAATATTTTTCCCAAATATCGATTCTTTTTCAAGTACAGCACCAACAGCGGTTAACAATTCTAGTTGGTCGAGTGGCGATGTTCTTCGTTGGCAGTGTGAATATCCTTATCAACTATGACCTCAACCGACATATTACTAGTTAAAAAAGACATCAAGGAAATCCTTAAGTGATGGTATGAAATCTGAAATCTCAATAGCCCTACTCAAAAAGGACATTTCCTACATGAAACAAGGAATAGACGACATTAAAGGTTCATTGGATTGTATGGTCAAAAATGATGACGAGTATAGAGAATTAAAACTAAAAGTAGATAGTCTTTGGGACTCTAAAAACAAGCTCGTAGGATGGATGTTGGGGGCTGGAATAGCTGGAGGAGGAGTTTCGGCTCTTTTAAGTAGTTTAGTTAAAACAATTTCAGCACAATTCTAATGTCTTACGAAGAATTTAAAAACAAATGGTTGGGAAAACCTATTGATTATGACGGAAAATATCTGGCTCAGTGTGTTGATGTTTACCGAATGTATGTCAAGGAGGTTTTAGGCTGTCCTCAATCTCCACCCGTTGTCGGCGCTAAAGATATTTGGAATACCTATTTACCAGAATTTTTTAATCGGATAGAAAACTCCACTGATAACAAACCAGAACAAGGTGACATTGTTATTTGGGGAATGAATCCCTATGGACATATTGCCATTTGTGACCATGCCACACTCACTACATTGACTTGCTTTGAACAAAATTGGGTAGAGGGTAATGGAAGTGGGGTAGCTGAAATTCGTCGTCATACGAGCTACAATAACGTACTCGGTTGGTTACGTTTTAAATTACCAGTTAATAATGATATGACAGAAGAACAAAAAAGAATATTGGATTTTATCGGCACTAGGACAGAGGGTGATGTTAGACAAGCCTTTGGTGCTTTAGCAGACTTTCCAAACTTAGTCAAAGAAATTGAGGCTTTGAAAAAGTTATCTCAAGATTTGGCTGAGAGGGTAGCGGTATTAGAGTCTGAAAACAAAGCTAATAATGAGTTGATACTAGATTGGCAGTCAAAGACAAATACTGCTAACAGTAAGATTTCAAAATTAGAGGCAGAAGTTAAAGCACAAGCAGACGAGAAGAATATCTGGAAAAACAGATATGAGCAAGCCTTAAAAGACCAGGTTAATAAGTACACCGGGTGGCAATTAATTAGAATGGGTGTAAATAAATTATTAGTTCAAAAGTCAAAATGAAAAAAATGAAATCAATAACCATTTCTGATGTTTTCAAAAAAGACCTCAAGGTGTTTGCCTTCTTAGTGTTAAATGGTGGAGTAGTTTACCTATCCCAGACAATATTAAAAGACAATATTGCTTTGTCGGTAGTTTTTGGTGGAGCAGCCAATTACGTGGCCTATAGACTCACCCAAGAACTGGCTAATGAGGGTTATAAAAAAGCTTTGGAAAAATAATACCTATGCCAAAAGAGATAAATCTCCAAACAGAGTTACTAAAGCTGAAAGGAGAGTTCACTCCTCGGCAGGTAGCGGAAAAATATAAAGTTGAGGTAGAGGCAGTAATAGAGGTGCTAGACACCCTAACAGAAAACGGTTATCGTTTTGTTAACTGTGATGGTACCTATATTCGGAGCAAATCAAATGAGGGTAGAGTAAACTTTGATGCTAGTAAACTCTTTAAAGGTGGTCTTCTATACTTTGGTTTAGTTTCCGATACTCACCTTGGTTCTAAATTTGAAAGATTAGATGCCTTAGAGGCGATGTACGATAGGTTCGCTCAAGCTGGGATTAAGACCGTCTTTCATGTTGGCGATGTCACTGATGGCTCTAGGGTGTACAAAGGACAGGAGTTTGAACAACACGTCCTAGGACAACAAGCCCAAATAGAATATACGATTAATAGATATCCCAGGAGAAATGGTATCCAAACTATTGTCATCGGGGGAAACCATGACCTCAAAATGTATGAGCAGAGTGGGGCAGACCCTCTTGTTTCTATTGCTAGGGCTAGAAAAGATATTACCTATATTGGTCAATATGCCGCCAGAGTTCAAATGGCAGATAAGGTAGTAATGGATATGCTTCACCCAATGGGAAATCAAGCCTATGCGGTATCTTATAAAGCCCAGAGAGCTATCAATGCTATGTCTCCAGAAGACATGCCAAATATCTTAACCTATGGCCACTACCACAATTCCCTTTATTTAAACTATCGGGGAATTCACTTTTTACAGACACCCTGTTTTAAAGACCAGAGTTTACAGTTTGAGAAACGCCTGGGTTTAACATCTAATATTGGTGGCTGGATTGTTGAAGGTAAAACAAATGGAGAGGTAGTCAGGGAATTTACCCCAAGATTAGTAACATTCGCTAATAGCGTTAGGAGATAACATGTTCAAGGAAAATAACTCAGAATTCCCATTGTGGAGAGTTGTTTGTCCAGCATTTTCTAAAGCCATTAAAGAACAAGTAAACGAAGAACAAGACCATGAGTGTGCGATGTGTCATCATCGGGTTAGATGGATGGGGCCACATCATATTGTTCCAGAAAATGCCCTAAAAAATATGGGAATAAAAGGAAAAGATTGTAGAGAAAACGCTGTAGGCTTGTGTTCGGGTGAGTGGGGTCGGGGTGAGAATAGCCCTGATGACTGCCATGAGATTGCTGACCAGATGGCTATTAGGGAACATAAGTTTTGGCACAACGGTAGATTTGTTGATTTAAGTGAGATTGACCCCAGTACCTATACCAGTTGCCACTATCGCCCTCCTGAGAGTAGGAATAGGCACAATAAAGCCGAGAGAAGACATCACCGAAGAAGTAGATAAATACACCCAAGGAAAAACATTGTTACCAAAAACAACCAAGCCAATATTCCAGATTCTTCATTGTCCATGTCTCTTTGCATTTGCTGATAGATATTCACAAATAAATTATAACTTAAAGCAATACTGTTTCATAACCAATGTCTTCTAGTTCTTCGAGTCTAATACTCTTTCTATCCCATTCTTCAACCAATCCATTAAATTCTTTTATAGGTATCTTAACTGCTTTCTTAAACTTTCGTGGCATGTAGAAGATAATAACTATAAATGACTTGTTACTCTTAATCCATACGGTATCAAATGGTTTTTGTGCCGAGAAGCCATTAATAGCCGACATGTCTGGTATCTTCAACCACAGGCCATCTAGTGAGCTGTTTAGGCCATGTATTTGGTGTGGAGCTACCCGACTAAAGGCAAATGATTTAACCTTGGCCATGTTGACGATTTTAAACTCATAACACTCAGTCTCTTTAGGTGGATTCTTTTCAAGATAGTGTTTATAGTCTCTAGTTACCGACGATTCATTCATATTGTTTTAAATACTCGGTTAGGTTTTCTTCTGTAATATCCCAATATGGTCTACCATTTGGTCTTGAAATCATAGTTGCTTTAATTT
>ERZ795061.5002-NODE-5002-length-11005-cov-15.359269_pt1 | contig 11005 bp, 11 predicted proteins | sample MGYA00375145_ERZ795061 | MGnify/ENA primary metagenome ERZ795061 (study PRJEB30190, sample SAMN05720144) | anaerobic digester metagenome | isolation source: active sludge of municipal wastewater-treating anaerobic digesters | place: USA | collected 2014-12-22 ... | reverse complement strand
TGGCCTTGAAGTTCATGCCGTAGATGCTGGCGATCAGCGTCGGCGGCAGCAGCGCGACGCTGGCCACCGAGAAGATCTTGATGATCTTGTTCTGGTTGATGTTGATGAAGCCGACGGTGGCGTTCATCAGGAAGTTGATCTTGTCGAACAGGAAGGTGGTGTGGCTGTCGAGCGAGTCGATGTCGCGCAGGATCTGCCGCGCCTCCTCGAACTGCTCGGCATTGAGCAAGCGGCTGCGCATCATGAAGCTGACCGCGCGGCGCGTGTCCATCACGTTGCGGCGGATGCGGCCGTTCAAGTCCTCTTCCTTGGCGATGGCGGCCAGCGCCTCGCCGGCGGCCTGGTCGTTGACGTTCTCCTTGAGCACGCGCGCGCTCACCGCCTCCAGGCTGTCGTAGATGCCTTCCAGCGCGTCGGCGCTGTACTCGGCATCGGCGTCGTAGAGCTTGAGCAGCACGTCCTTGGCGTCTTCGATGAGTGCCGGGATGCGCCGGGCGCGCAGGCGCAGCAGGCGGAAGACCGGCAGGTCCTCGCCGTGCACCGAGAACAGCACGTTCTTGTAGAGGATGAAGGCCACGCGCACGTTGCGCGCCTGCTGGTCGTCGTCGATCAGGAAGTCGGAGCGGATGTGCAGCTCGCCGTTGTCTTCCTCGTAGAAGCGGGCCGACTCCTCGAGGTCGTCGTCGACGGCGTCCTGCGGGATCGTCAGGCCGAAATGCTGCGCGATCCAGCCCTTCTCCTCGGGCGTGGGCGCGTCGAGGTCGACCCACACCGGCTTGACATGCGCCAGCGCGTCGAGGCTCTCGATCTCTTCCTGGAACAGCCGGCCGTTGGCCAGCGTGAAGACATTCAGCATGGGGGCTCCAGCGTGGCGGCCGCGCGTGTCGCGCAGCCGGGGCCTGGGTGAAGCGTCAACGGTGAGCTCGCGACCGCCTCGCCCCGGATTTCGGCCCGGCGGTCAGCGCCGGGCCTGCTTGGAGCGGACGGTCACCGAGAAGGGGGGACGTCCAAGTCGAACTCCGCAAAGATGCGATGCGAAATTATGGCATCAGGCCGGCACGGCGGCAGGCTGCGCCACGACCGGGAACCACAAGGTGACGCGGGTGCCGATGCCCGGCTCGCTGTCGACCTCGATCTGCCCGCCTTGCAGTTCCATGATCTCCTCCACCAGGCACATGCCCAGGCCGGTGCCGGGGATATTGCCGGACGGGTCGGCACGGTAGAAGCGCTCGAACAGGCGCGCCTTCTGCGCCGGCGTCATGCCGATACCGGAGTCGGTGACCGACACCCCCACCTGTTGCCGGCCGTCGACCTCGCGCAGCTGCGTGTGCAGCCGGATCGAGCCGCCGCCCGGCGAGTACTTGTAGGCGTTGGACAGCACGTTGGTGATGGCCTGCCGCGTCTTGTCGTGGTCGACCATCAGGCGCGTTTCGCCATGCTCCGCACGCACCTCGACCTTGCGCGGGTCGCCGTGGATCATCAGCGCGCCGACCGTCTCCTCGATCAGCGGGCCGAGCGCATGCTCGGTGATGCGGAAGTCCTTGCCCTGGCGCGCCTCGATGCGCGCCAGGTCGAGCAGCTCGTTGACCATGTTGATCAGCAGCGAGGCCTGCCGGTGGATGGTCTCCATCACGTCGCGCTGGCGGTCCGGCGGCACCGGGCGCTTGAGCATCAGCTCGGCGAATCCGAAGATGCTGGCCATCGGCGTGCGCAGCTCGTGCGCGGCGGTGGTCAGGAACTCGCTCTTCATGCGGTCGACTTCCGTCTCGTGCGTGACGTCGCGGAAGTAGAGGATCGACTCGCCGTGGCCGCCCAGGTTCAGGCGTGCCAGTCGCGCCAGCGTGCGCCGCTCGGGGCGCAGCAGCTCCAGCGTGTCGGCATGCGTGCCTGCCACGCCCACCGACGCGGCCACCGGCACATAGGCCTGCGCCGGGTTGCACAGCGCGACGAACTGGCGGTCGAAGCCGACGATGTCGCAGCCCTGGCTCGCGTCCCATCCGGTCATCTGCACGAAGGCCTGGTTGCAGTAGACCATCTGGCCCTCGCGGTCGAACACGACGAAGCCGTCGGGGCTGAGGTCGAACACCGCGTTCAGGCGCGCGCTGCGTTCGGCCAGTGCGAAGCGGGCACGTTCGCGCTCGGTCACGTCGGACTGCACGCCGACGTAGTGCGTGACCTCGCCGTCCGGTGCAGCCACCGGCGCAATGGACAGCTCGTTGAAGAACAGCGTTCCGTCCTTGCGGTAGTTGCGCAGCACCACGGTGGCGGGCTGGCCTTGGCGCACCGCTTCGCGCAGCGCGGCGATCTCCGGCTGCTCGCGGTCCTCGCCCTGCAGGAAGGCGCAGTTGCGCCCGATGGCATCGGACGTGCTGTAGCCGGTGATCTTCTCGAAGGCCGGGTTGGCGTAGAAGATCGGCTGGCCTGGCACGCGCACGTCGCTGATGACCACGCCGTTGGTGGCGCACTCGAGCGCTCGGTTGTACAGGCGCAGCATCGAATCGACCCAGCGCTGGTCGGTGACGTCGCGCACGACGCAGGTGAAGCGCGTACCGTGCTCGTCCTCGACGCGAGAGATCGCCACCTCCACCGGGAATTCGGTGCCGTCGCGGCGCAGCGCGCTCGAGTCGAGCCGTGCCATGCGGCTGGCGCGGATCAGCATGCCCTCGCGGGTGATGCGATCGATCTCGTCGAGGGGCAGCGCGGGCAGCAGGCTCGCGAGCGGCTGGCCCACCACCTGCTCGGGCTCGACACCGAAAATGCTGCTGGCTGCCGGATTGAGCATGACGATGCACGCCTGCGCATCCAGGCCGAGAATGGCGTCGGGCGTCGCGTCGAGCAGCGAATGCACACGCGCCTCGTTGTCGCGGATCGACACGAGCTGCTGCTGCAGCGTCAGCGAGGCGTGGTTGAGCGCGTCGGTGAGTTCGGCCACCTCGCGGCTGTTTCCTTGCTGCTGCAGCGTGAGGCCCACCTGATCGCCCAGGCTGCGCGAGAAGCGCACCACGCGCTGCAGAGGCGCCAGCGAGCGCATCAGGAAGGTGTACACCGCAGCAATGGTGAGCAACCCCACCAGCGCGATCGCGCCAACCAGTTCCCGCTGCATCTTCATGAGCTGCTCGCGCTCGCCGTGCTGGCTGAACAGCACACCGATGTGGCCCAGGGGCATGATCGGATCCACCGGCGCCCAGACCTGCAGCGCATCGATGCCGGCCACCTGCACGGCGTGCACGCTGCCATGGGCACCGGCTGGCGGCTGCGGCATGTCGGGCGGCAGGTTGCGCGCGATGATGCTGCCGTCGGCCAGCGCGCGCAGGCTCAACAGGGCCACGCCACCGCTGTCGCGCACGTCGATGCGCAGCACACCCGGCAGGCGGGCGATGTCGCGCAGCGACTTTTCGAGCCCCGAATCGTCGGCCTTCACCAGCAAGGGGGCGGCTGCGCCGGCAGCCGTGCGCGCCAGCGCGCCGGCCCATTGCGACGAAGTCTGGAAGGCGGCGTCCGCCGCGCGCTGGCTGGACACCGCGTAGAGCGCGCACATTGCCACCAGCATCACGGCGACGAGCAGCACCAGCATCTGGTGCCGCAGCCGGCTGGGCCACAGAGCGGCCAGGGGCGTGCGGATGAGGGAGTAGTTCATGTCATGGGCTCCGCAGGGACGGGCTTCATTCAGGTCACCGCCGCGCCCAGGGGCTCGTCGTCGAGCAGGGCCGAGAACTGGGGGCGATGGCTGTTGATGCGATCGCGCAGCGCGACCATGTCGTCTGCGCGATCGAGGAAGATGTCGACCACCACCGGGTCGAAGAGGCGACCGCGTTCGCCGGCCATCATTTCGAGCGCCTGCTTGTCCTGGATCGCGGGCCGGTAGCAGCGGTCCATCGTCAACGCGTCGAAGTAGTCGACCGCAGCGACGATGCGCCCGGACAGCGGGATGGCCGCGCCCGCCAGGCCGCGCGGATAGCCGCTGCCGTCGAAGCGCTCGTGGTGCGACAACGCCACCTCGCTGGCCAGCTTGAACAGCGGCACCTCCGACGCGCCCAGGATGTCGGCACCCATTTGCGCGTGCCGGTTCATCACCTCGCGCTCCTCGCGCGTCAGCGGGCCGGGCTTCTTGAGCACGTTGTCGGGCACGCCGATCTTGCCGATGTCGTGCATCGGCGCGGCCATGCGCAGCAGCTTCGACCATGCCGCGTTCTGGCCCAGAGCCAGGGCGAGCGCCTCGGCGAGGAAGCCCATGCGCACGATGTGCACGCCGGTGTCGTCGTCGCGGAACTCCGCCGCGATGGACAGCCGCAACAGCGCTTCGTGGTGCGCACGTGCCAATGCGCGCAGCGCGTCGTTGCGCTCGCGGTACACGCGCCCGAGGTCGGTGATCACGCGCTCGAGCTGCGCCTGCGCCATGGCCGGATCGGCCAGGCCGAGCGCCGCCGGGGCGCCGGCGGCATGTAGATCGGCCATCGGCATGTCCATCGCAGATTCGGGAGCGTGTGCGCCGGCGCTCACACGGCAGCGACGAGGCGTTCGATCGTCTCGATCAGCTGCAGCGGGCTGAACGGCTTGACGAGGTAGTCGTCGGCGCCGGCCAGTTGGCCCGCCTCGCGGTCGCGGGCCTGTCCGCGCGCCGTCAGCAGCACGACCTTGAGGCCCGCCAGCTTGGGATCGGACTTGATGCGCTGGCAGACCTGCAGCCCGTCGAGTTCGCCGGGCATCATCACGTCCAGCAGCACCAGGTCGGGGCCGACGGCCGAGGCCATGCGCAGGCCGAAGGCGCCATCGGCGGCCTCGTGGATCTCGTAGTCCTCGAACTCCAGCGTCATGCGGATCAGCTTGCGGATGTCGGGCTGGTCTTCGACGATCAGGATCTTCTTCATGGTGCTTGCCTCTCGGTTGGATTCAGGGTTTGGCCGCGCGGTTGTCCCGGCGTCGCGCCATCAGGGCGGCCAGATCGCGGGCGTAGACCTGCGCCTGCGCGATGTCCATGTCGACCGCCTCGTTGCGAAACGGCGCGCCGGTGGGCAGGTCGATGAGGAAGTTGCGCTGGCCGTCGTCGTGTTCCTCGCGCAGTTGCCCGCCGTGCTGGGCAACGATCTGCTGGCACAGCTTCAGCCCGATCAGGTCGCGCGAAGCCAGCCTGGCGCCCGCTTCGGACTTGCCGCGCCCCTTGGAGGACGAGACCGTCTCCATCGGCGTGGATTCTTCGCGCGCCGCCACGAAGGCGCCGCTGTCGCGCAGCACGATCAAGGCGCGCGGGCCCATCTGGCGGTGCTCGATCTCCAGCGAGCCGCCCGGGCGCGCCGCCCGCACGGCCGCCTCGAGGCACTCGACGAACACGCGCTTCAACCAGTGTTCGCTGCCGTAGATCGCGGCGAGTTGCGTCTTCGGGCCTTGCGCCGAGAAGCGCGCCTTCAGATTGCGCGCACGCGCCAGCGGCTCGACCATCGCCCAGGCCTGCTGCAGCAGCGGCCACAACTCGATGCGGTCGTTTCCGACCAGGGACTCGCTGCCCCATACCGAGGCCAGATCGATCAGCTTGCTGAGCACCTGCACGACTTCGTCGACCTGGTCGCACAGCGTGTCCAGGGAGTGCACATCGCGGTCGTTGCGCGCCATCACGAGCGATTGGGTCAGTGCGCTCAGCGGATCGCGCAGATCCGAGCGGATCACCATCATCAGGTTGTCGAAGCCGACCACGGCGTGTTCGTCGGCACTGTCGGTGACCAGCACCATCGCGTCGTCGCGCGACAGGCCGGGCAGCACCTTGCAGCGCAACTCCGGCACCGGCTCGCCGGGGCCGGTCGGCTGGCCGCAGATGGTGACCGTGCGCGACGTCTGCTCGATCACCGTGCCGTTCACGGCGTTGATCAGCGTCGGCTCCTGCAATCGCGAGCCGGAATTCAGCCGCATCTTGGCGGCGGCCTGGGCGTTGGAGAACCTCACGAGACCGTCTCGAGAGACCCAAAGCATCCCAGGTTGCAGATTTTCCAGCAATTCCGATAGTGTTGCGTGCATTTTGTCGGCTCCGTTATTGCACTTTAATCATTCATATCATTTAAGGCAATCGTCACCAAGCCGACTTTCGTGCTGCCCGTCACGCTGGCGGCGGATCGCTCGGGCCTGCGTTCGCGGCCCGACGGGGCGCAACTCTCCTGGGGCTTGCCAGGGAACAAACAGGCCCTGTGAGCGTTGGTGTCGGCCGCTTGTCAGGGCCGAAGAACGGCGGCACACTGGGTTTGACGACTTCGCGTCGACGGCCCTTCCGGCGCCTCCCGCCCACCCCCATCTCCCGCCTTTCCAGCCTCCCCCACCCGTGCGAAAGGAGTACCCATGAACCTGACAATCAGCGGTCACCACCTCGAGGTCACGCCCGCTTTGCGAGAGTACGTGCTCACAAAGCTGGACCGCGTTACCCGTCATTTCGACCAAGTGGTGGACATCACGGTGCTGTTGTCAGTCGAGAAGTTGAAGGAGAAGGAGCGAAGGCAGAAGGCCGAAGTCACCGTGCACGTGAAGGGCAAGGACATCTTCGTCGAGCAGTCTCACGAGGATCTTTACGCGGCGATCGACCAGCTGATGGACAAACTGGATCGCCAGGTGTGCCGCCACAAGGACAAGCTGCAGGACCACCACCACGTGGCGGCCAAGCGCATCGAGTCGGCTGCCTCCTGATCGGCACCACCCTGAATAGGCGGCCCTGCGGGGCCGTTTTTTCATGGCCTCGGCCCGTGAACCCGGGGGCACCCTACGTTGCTGCGACGCAGCAGGCAGCGCACAATGTGCCCATCCAAGCGTTGTGGTCGGCGTCCTTCCTAGGGGGTCGACTTCATAATTCCGTCACCTGTCACTTGTCATGCGGCTGCCGCGGCCACGAGCCCGGGAGCCGCCACGAATCGCCGATGAACCGCCTTGCCGCCATCCTGCCCGCCAGCAATGTGCTCGTCGACGTGGACGCCACCAGCAAGAAGCGAGCTTTCGAGCAGGCCGGGCTGTTGTTCGAGAACCAGCACGCCATCGCCCGCGCCATCGTGGCCGACAACCTGTTTGCACGCGAGCGCCTGGGATCCACCGGCCTCGGCCACGGCGTGGCCATCCCGCATGGCCGCATCAAGGGGCTGAAGAATCCGCTGGCGGCGGTGCTGCGGGTGCAGCAACCGATCCCGTTCGATGCGCCCGACGACGAGCCGGTGCTGCTGCTGATCTTCCTGCTCGTACCGGAGGCGGCCACGCAGCGCCACCTGGAGATCCTCTCGGAGATCGCCGAGATGCTATCGGACCGCGAGTTGCGCGAGCGTCTGAAGACCGAGCCCGAGGCTGTCAAGGTCCACGAATTGATCGCCAACTGGGAACCGCTGAAGTCGGTGGCCTGACAAGCAAGCGCGCCGGCCTCCAGTGAAACCCACCGTCATCAGCGCCGAGGCGCTGTTCGAGGAACACCGGCCCGCGCTGCAGTGGGAGTGGATCGCCGGCCATGCGCATCCGGAGCGCCGCTTCGACGAGGCCGCGGTGCGCAACGCGCAATCGGCCGCCGACCTGGTGGGCTACCTCAACTACATCCACCCGTACCGGGTGCAGATCGTCGGCCGCCGCGAAGTCGCCTACCTGAACGAGTCGACACCCGACGTGGCCGAGCGCCGCATCTCGCGGATCGTGACGCTGGAGCCGCCGGTGCTGATCGTCGCCGACGGCCAGGTGCCGCCGGACAAGCTGGTGGCGATGTGCGACCGCGCCGAGATTCCGCTGTTCGCCACGGCCGAGTCCGCCGGCCACGTGATCGACGTGGTGCGCGGCTACCTCAGCCAGCACTTCGCCGAGCGCACCACGCGCCACGGCGTGTTCATGGACATCCTCGGCCTGGGCGTGCTGCTCACCGGCGAGTCGGGCCTGGGCAAGAGCGAACTCGGGCTGGAGCTGATCTCGCGCGGCCACGGCCTGGTGGCCGACGACGCGGTGGACCTGTACCGCGTCTCGCAGACCGCGCTCGAAGGCCGCTGCCCCGAGCTGCTGATGAACCTGCTCGAGGTGCGCGGCATCGGACTGCTGGACATCAAGGCCATCTTCGGCGAGACGGCGGTGCGGCGGAAGATGCGCCTGAAGCTGATCGTCCACCTGGTGCGCAAGGAGACGATGGACCGCGAGTTCGAGCGGCTGCCCTACGAGCCGCTGTACGAAGAGATCCTCGGCGTGCCGGTGCGCAAGGCGGTGATCGCCGTGGATGCGGGCCGCAACCTGGCCGTGCTGGTCGAGGCCGCGGTGCGCAACACCATCCTGCAATTGCGCGGCATCGACACCTACCAGGAATTCATCGAGCGCCACCAGAAGGCGATGCTCAAGCCGGAGTGAGCCGCCGAGGCGGCCGCGTCAGCGGCTCCGGTGAGGGCAATTCTTCTTGGTGCACACGGCGTACAACGCCAGCGCGTGATCCTGCAACTCGAAGCCGCGGGAGGCTGCCACGGCCTTCTGGCGCTTCTCGATCTCGGCGTCGAAGAACTCCTCGACCCGGCCGCAGTCCAGGCACACCAGATGGTCGTGGTGCTTGCCCTCGTTCAGCTCGAACACCGCCTTGCCGGCCTCGAAATGGTTGCGCGACAGGATGCCGGCCTGCTCGAACTGCATCAGCACGCGGTACACCGTGGCCAGGCCCACGTCCGACCCTTCGGCCAGCAGGTGCTTGTAGACATCCTCGGCGCTCATGTGGCGCTGGGTGCTCTTCTGGAACACCTCGAGCACCTTGATGCGCGGCAGGGTGGCTTTCAGGCCGCTGTTCTTGAGCTCGTCGGCATGGGTCATGGCAGCTCGCGGAGGGTTCGGCCCGGATGGTGTCGAACGCTAGAATCCGGCGATCATATCGAGGTTGCAGTCGCCACCGGCTCGCGCCCCCAAAGCCACCATGCCCTCTCGCTCCCGCCTCGCTGCGTGCTCCCTGGTCGCCGCGATCGCCGCCACGGGCTGCGCCTCGCTGCAGTCTTCCGACAACTTCCTCGGCGTAGTGACCCCCTACCGCGTCGAGGTCGTGCAGGGCAATGTGGTCACCAAGGAACAGGCCGAGGCCGTCAAGCCGGGCATGTCTCGCACGCAAGTGCGCGACATCCTCGGCTCGCCGCTGCTCGCCGACGCGTTCCACGCCGACCGCTGGGACTACGTATTCACCATCCGCCGCCAGGGCGCCGAGCCGCAGCTGCGCCGCATCGTGGCGCGCTTCGACGGCGAGACCCTGAAGAGCCTCGACACCAGCAGCGAGCTGCCCGCCGAGCGCGAGTTCGTCGCCTCGATCGACACCTTCAAGACCTCGCGCCAGTCGCCGCCGCTGGCGCTGACCGACGAGCAGGTCAAGGCCCTGCCGGTGCCGCCCAAGCCGCCCGCCGCCGTGTCCGAACCGATCGGCCCGACACGCAGCTTCCCGCCGCTGGAGCCGGCCCGATGAGCGCGCTGCGCATCGCCGTGGCCGGCGCGTCGGGGCGCATGGGCCACATGCTGATCGAGGCCGTGCGGGCCAGCAGCGACCTGCAGCTCTGCGGCGCACTCGACATCCCCGCCAGCCCGGCGATCGGGCAGGACGCCAGCGCCTTCCTCGGCGCCAACAGCGGCGTGCGCATCACCAGCGATCTGCACACCGGCCTGTCCGATGCGCAGGTGCTGATCGACTTCACTCGGCCGGAAGGCACGATGGCGCATCTGGCCGCATGCCGAGAGCTCGGCGTGAAGGCAGTGATCGGCACCACCGGGCTCGACGACGAGCAGAAGCTGCAGATCGCCGAGTACGCGAAACACAACGCCATCGTTCTCGCGCCCAACATGAGCGTCGGCGTGAACGTGGTGCTCAAGCTGCTCGAAGTCGCCGCGCGTGCACTGAAAGAAGGTTACGACATCGAGATCATCGAGGCGCATCACCGCCACAAGGTCGATGCGCCCAGCGGCACGGCGCTGAAGATGGGCGAGGTGGTGGCCGCCGCGCTGGGCCGTGACCTGAAGGATTGCGCCGTCTATGCCCGCGAAGGCGTGACGGGAGAGCGTGATCCGTCGTCGATCGGCTTCGCCACCGTGCGCGGCGGCGACATCGTCGGCGACCACACCGTGCTGTTCGCCGGTACCGGCGAACGGGTGGAGATCCGCCACCAGGCCACCAGCCGGGCCAACTTCGCGCAAGGCAGCCTGCGGGCGGCGCGCTTCCTGGCCGGCCGGGCCACCGGCTTGTTCGGCATGGACGCCGTGCTGGGGCTGGCCCCATGAGCGGCCTGGCGCACTTCTGGTCGCAGGGCGACGCCATCACGCGCGGGGTGGCCCTGCTGTTGCTGCTGATGTCGGTCAGCGCCTGGGTGGTGATCCTCTGGAAGGGCTGGCTGCTGCGCCGCGTGCGCAGTGACATCGCGCGCGCCGTCCCGGCCTTCTGGGCTGCGCCCACGCTGGATGCCGGCGCCAAGCAACTGCAGGCCTTCGACCGCGAGGCCGCGCTGCGTCCCCTTCTCGCCGCAGCCCTGGCCACACCGCGCGGCGACACGCTCGAGTCGCGCGGCCACGCCGAGTCGCAGCTGACGCGCCGGCTGCGCGACGCGCTGCACGCGGTGCTCGCGCAACTGCAGTTCGGCCAGGTGCTGCTCGCGTCGATCGGCAGCACGTCGCCATTCATCGGCCTGTTCGGCACGGTGTGGGGCATCTATCACGCGCTCGTCGCCATCTCGATGGCCGGCGCGATCAGCATCGAGAAGGTCTCGGGCCCGGTGGGCGAGGCGCTGGTGATGACGGCCGCCGGCCTGGCGGTGGCCATCCCCGCCGTGCTGGCCTACAACATCTTCGGCAAGCTCGTGGGCGCCTGCGAGGCCGAGCTGGAAGGGTTCGCGCACGACCTGCGCGAGATGGTCACCGACGCGGCGAAGGCGCGCTGACATGAAGCGCCCGAGCTCGCTTGCGATCGCCACCCCCCGAGGGGGCGCTCAGTGGCTTCGGGCGGCCGGGCACCACTGACATGGCCTTCGGCCGCCTCGAGCGCACCACCGGCCCGCAGCCGATGAGCGAC
>ERZ795061.5000-NODE-5000-length-11009-cov-4.021271_pt1 | contig 11009 bp, 8 predicted proteins | sample MGYA00375145_ERZ795061 | MGnify/ENA primary metagenome ERZ795061 (study PRJEB30190, sample SAMN05720144) | anaerobic digester metagenome | isolation source: active sludge of municipal wastewater-treating anaerobic digesters | place: USA | collected 2014-12-22 ... | reverse complement strand
CCAAGACGGGCACCTGCACCTCCACGCCGAACAACGGGGCCCCCTGCGACGACGGCAACGGGTGCACGATCAACGACACCTGCTCCGGCGGGGAGTGCATCGGCCCCGGCGACTGGTGCGACAACCAGGCGATCACCTGCGTTCCGACCCCGCCCAAGACGACCTGCCTGGCTCCGAAGTGCCAGATCGTCTTTGGCGTCCCCTTCTGCCCCTGCATCTGTCCCTTCTGACATCTCCTGTCCGGGGCCCGGCCGGGAATGATTCCCCCGGAACGGGTGTTCTCCCGGCGGCTCGCGGGAGGTTCGCGATGTGGCCCTTCGATGCCTCCGACCGGCGACGGCGCTTCGAACGGGAGGCCCTTCCCCACCTGGACGCCTGCTACCGCTTCGCCCTCGCCCTGGCCCGAGATCACGCCGAGGCCGACGACCTGGTCCAGGAGACGATGATCCGGGCCTACCGGGCCTTCGATTCCTATGCCGAGGGCACCCGCTGCAAGGCCTGGCTCTTCCGGATCCTGAAGAACGTCTTCCTGAACCGCCGCCGGACCGACGGTCGGGAGGTGGACCTGGAGGAGTCCCTGGGGGCCATCCAGGACCTCGGCTGGGAGGACCGGCCGTTCTACCGCTCTCCCGAGGACGCGGCGATCCTGGCCGCCACCCGGGACCGGATCGAGGAGGCGCTCAGACGCATGCCCCGGGACTTCCGTGAGGCGGTGGTCCTTGCCGACGTGGAAGGCCTGTCCTACCAGGAGATCTCGGAAGTCATGGGGACCCCCATCGGGACGGTGATGTCGCGGATCCACCGGGGCCGCCGGATGCTCCGGGCGCTGCTTTCGGAGTCCCTGGGCCTCGGGCAGGAGGCGCAGCGGGAAACGACGGGGGAGACGGCGGACCCGGAGTCGGGCCGGGTGATCCCCTGGGTCGCCTCGCGGGAGGGTGGCCATGGTCTGTGAAGAGGCCATTCGGTACGAGGATCTCTATCTGGACGGGGAGATGGCCCCGGACGAGCGCCTCCGGATGGAGGCCCACCTGGCCGCCTGCCCCGCGTGCCGGAACCGGGTGACGGAGTGGATTCGGATCCGCGCCGTGGTGCGCCAGCGAATGGGCGAGGTCCGGGCGCCCGCCAGTCTCCGGGAGGCCCTGGACCACCGGTTGCGCAGGGAACGGAACCCGTCCCGGCGACGGTTGATCCCCCTGGCCCTGGCGGCCTCCCTGGCCCTGACGCTTCCCCTGGCGAAGGGCCTGTGGAGCCGTCCGGAGGACCCCCTTCCCCTGGAGGACCACGCGGTCGCGACCCACCTCGCGATCGCGGGACCGGAAGTCCAGGGGGACCGGGCCACCGTCGAGTCGTTCCTCCAGGCTCGCGTCCCGTTCCCGGTCCGCGTCCCCCTGCCCGACCGGCCGGGAATCCGGCTGCTGGGAGCCCGGGTCGCCCGGGTCGGTTCGCGGCCGGCGGTGGTCTACCTCTACGACGCCTCGGGACACCGGGTCAGCGTGACCCAGTATGCCCCTGCTGGAGAGGACCTTCCCGGGGCTCCCCGCGTCGGGCAGCGGGACGGCCTGACGGTGGTCACCTACCCCGCCGAGGGCCTGGTGCAGACGGTGGTCGGGGACCTGCCCGAATCGGCGGTGAGCGGCATCGTCCCCGCCGCCTGGCCACGGTAGCGGGAACGCCTCGCGGAACCGGACCCCGCCGTCCCCGACCATTGACCGGAAATCCGGAAAGATTGCTACAATCCCCCTGCCGTTCCGGGGGGAAGGGATCCCGATGAAGACCATCCGCCGTTACCCGAATCGCAAGCTCTACGACACCGAGACGAGCCGCTACATCACCCTGGAGGAGATCGGGGCCTTCCTGAAGGCGGGAGGGGAGGTCCGGGTGGTAGACTCGAAGTCCGGCGAGGACATCACGGGCGTCACGATCGCCCAGGTGCTCGTCGGGGAGGAGAAGCGGAGCCGGTCCCCCTTCCCGGGACACCGCCTGACGAGCCTCCTCCAGTCCTCCGGGGAGTACCTGAAGGAGAAACTGGCCCCCGTGGCCACCATCCGGGAGGAGGCCGAAAGGACCGTCCAGCGCCTGATCCAGTCCGAAACCGAGGAGGTCCGGGAATTCCTGACGGGGACCAGCCGGGCGATCGAGGACTTCCAGCGCAAGGCGGACGACCGGTTCCAGACGATGCTCGCGGCCATCCGCACCTTCGCGCCCCTCCGGAGGGACGTGGAGGACCTCCAGCGGAGGGTCGCGGAACTCGAGAGGCGATGCCGGGAGCCGGGAGCGGGCACCGGGGCCCAGGCGGAGGAGACCGGGACCCCGGGTCCGTCTTCCCCCAGGCGAAAAGGCCGCAGGAATCCTTGACGCCATCGTGACGGAGCATCCATGCAGGACCCGAGTCGCCTGACCGGCCAGATCTTCGAGGACCGTTTTCGCGTGGAAGCGGAGGTGGGCCGCGGCAGCATGGCCGTGGTCTTCCGGGCGACCCACCTGGTGACCGAACAGGCGGTGGCCCTGAAGGTGATGAAGGAGCCCGTCCGTGGTGACGAGCCGAGAACCAGGCGCTTCCTCCAGGAGATCCGGGCCACCGCCCGCCTGAACCACCCGAACACCGTCCGGGTGCTCGACGCCGGCAGGTCCCCCGAGGGATTCCTCTGGCTGGCGATGGAGTACCTCGAGGGGGACTCCCTGAGGCACGTGCTGGATCGGGAGAAACGCCTTCCCCCGGCCCGGGCGATGCACGTCGGCCGCCAGGTCGCCCGGGCCCTGGCCGAGGCCCACTCGAAACTGCTGGTGCACCGGGACCTGAAGCCGGAAAACGTCCTGCTGACCCGCCTCCACGGGCAGACGGACTTCGTGAAGGTGCTGGACTTCGGGGTCGCGAAGTTCCTGTCGGACCAGCCGGGCGAGGAGCCCCTGACCCGCACCGGAGACCTCCTGGGGACCCCCCTGTACCTCGCGCCGGAACAGGCCCTGGAGCGGGCGGTGGACGGGAGGGCGGACCTCTATTCCCTGGGGTGCATCCTGGTGGAGATGATGACCGGGGATCCGCCGTTCCGGGCATCCACCCCCGTGGCCATCGTGATGCGGCACATCCACGACCCGGCTCCCAGGCTTTCCCATCGCCTGGAGGGCGTCCCGCAGGACCTGGACGACCTCGTCGCCGGAATGCTGGAAAAGGACCCCGATCGGCGCCCGGAGACGGTGCAGAAGTGGCTGGAGGCCGCCGAACGCCTGGCTCCGCTGCCGGAACAGGTCCTGCCTCCCCTCCCGGAGTCCGGATCGCCGGGCCCGGTTCCCGAGGCGGCCACGGTGCTGATCGAACTTCCCCGGGGGATCCCGAAGGCGTCTTCCTCCCCCCGGGCGCCGGGCCCGGACCGGGCCGCACCCAAGGCTCCCGCTGCCCCCGATCCGCCGAAGGCTCCGGTACGACGGGAAGAGACCGAAGAGGACATCGTCTTCCTGTCGGGAGGCTCCTCGGAAACCCTCCTGCTGCCGAGGGAGGAGACCGTCGAATCGTCCCCGGCCGGGCGGACGCCGGAACCTGCGAAGGCGCAGGGGGTTCCGGCCGCCCCCGCATCACCCGGAGCCGCCCAAAAGGCTTCCGCACGGTCCGGCGTCCGGTGGGCAGCCGTCGGCCTGGTCCTGCTGGCGGCGGCCGGGGCGACCTGGTGGTGGCTCGCCGGATCCCGCTCCCCGTCAGACGGTTCCGCGGGTTCCGAACGTGCCTTCCCGGAAACCCTCTCCCGGAACCCGGCGGACCCGGAGCCGATCCCGAACGAGCCCCCGGCCCCGCCTGCCGAGGCCGCGGCCCCCCCCCCCGCTCCCGAGGCACCGGTCGCTCCTGACACCGCCCCGTCGCCGGCACCGTCCGGGACAGCGGCCCAGGCGGTTTCGCCTCCCTCCGAGGAATCCCTGGAGGTGAGCCTGCTGACCGACCCCCCCGGTGCCGAGGTCCTGCTGGACGGAACCGTCCGGGGGCGCACGCCCTACCGGCTGGCCGTCCGGGCGACGGACCCGCTGCTGCGCCTGACGCTGAGGGCGCCGGGATACCGGGACCTGTCGGTGACCCTGCTGCCCAGGGACCTCGTCTCGTCCGGAAGGCGGGACCTCACCTGGCAGTTGCAGAAGGGAAGCACCGCGGCCCCGGCCGCGGCGAAGCCCCCTCCCGAACGGAAGCGGGGATCGGATGCCGCTCCGGCCCCCGCACGGCCCGCGAAGAGGCCCGCGGTGAACTGGGATGAATGAGGGGTCCCCGATGAAGACGTCGTCCTGGCTGGTGCTCTCCCTGCTGCTGGTCCTCCCCCTCGTCGCACGGGCACAGAGCCCGGAGGAACTGGAGGCCTTCTCCTACTTCAAGGAGGGCCGCACGGCGATGGAGGCCGGGGACTGCGTTCGGGCGCTGGAGTGGTTCGACCGGGCCCAGGCGATCTTCCCGGCCCCCCAGATCCTGATCCGGAAGGCCGAGTGCCTGGACCGGCTGGGAAGAATCGGCGAGGCCCTGGCCGTGTACCAGTCCATCCCCCAGGACGACCCGAAGGTGCGGACCCGGGTGCAGAAGGCCATCGAGTCGCTGAAGTCGCGGCAGGCCAACCCGGTCGAGGTGCTGCTGGAGGCGGACGCCCCGGGGGCCGAGGTCACGGTGGATCAGGTGGCCACCTACCGACTCCCGGCGACACTCCGCCTGACCTCCGGGATCCATCGCCTGGAGTTCCAGGCCCAGGGGTACCGCACCCGGGTCGAGGACCACGTGGTGCCCGCGAAGGGCCCACACCGCATCGCAGTGACCCTGGAACGCCTGAAGGGCCAGGTGGTGATCGCGACGGACCAGGACTCCTTCCAGGAGACCATCGTCCGGCTGGACGACCGGGAGTTCGCTCCGGAGGCATCGCCGGAGAGCCCGACCCGCACCGCGCCCCTCGAGGTCGGGGCGGGCCGCCGGAGGCTCCTGTGCGTGAAGCCGGGTCACTCCCCCTACGCGACGATGTTCGAGGTCGCCCCGGGACAGGTGCTGGAGGTCCCCTGTCGCCTGGGACCACCCCTGGAGGTGGCCCGGTCCGTGGAACCGGCGAAGCCCTCCGTCGGGAAATGGGTGACCTTCGGCCTGGGATCGGCGGCACTGCTGGCCGGCGCCGGGCTGTCGGGCTGGTACTTCGGCATGAAGGGCAGCGGAAAGGTCGCCCGGGGAACCGACTACCACGAGGGATGGATCGGCGTGGGCCTGATGGCCGCCGGGGCAGGTGCCATCGTGGCCGCCTTCACGGCCTTTCCCTCCCGCCCGACCCAGGAACGCTCGGCGATTCCTCTCGTCCCCCAGGCGATGCCGTCGGTGACGCCGGTGCCCGGCGGTGCCGCGGCCTCGGTGGCCTTTTCATTCCGCTGACCGGACGACCGGGCGTTTCCATTTCACAGCCCGTCCGTGCTAGGCTTGCCGGGAAGGTTCCATGAACCGTCGCCAACAGGAGGAGGACATGCGACGTGCGTGCCGGATGATCGCGCTGTGGATCCTGGCGTTCCCGATGGCTTCCCAAGCCCTGGAAAAGGAATACGTCGCCCCCCCGACCGCACCCGCGAGCGACCAGCCGGGCTGGCACGGCTCCCTCCGGGTCGGAGCCAACGTCAATTTCACCAACAACCGAAAGGTGGTGGGACAGCAGGAAGGGAACCAGTTCCAGATCGGCGCGGCCTTCGACGGGGACATCGGGTACCTGCTGGGAGAGCACGACTGGCGGAACAGCCTCAGCCTGCTGGAGACCTTCTCCTACGGTCCACCGGTCCGGGCCCTGATGAAGACCGCGGACACGCTGCGTTTCGAGACGGCCTACTACTACCACCCGGTGAAGGCGCCCTGGGTCGGACCCTTCGTGCGGGCCAGCGTGCTGACCGCGATCTTCGAGGGCGCGGACTACCGGGCAGCCCCGACCCTCTACGAGGTGCAGAACGAGACCGATCCGGCGACCGGGAATCCCCGCCAGGAGACCGGCAAACGCTTCCGCCTCTCGGAATCCTTCCTGCCGACCACGCTGCGGGAGTCGGCCGGCGTCTTCCTGAACCCCTACCGAAAGGAGTACCTGGACATCCTGATCCTGGTCGGCGGCGGTTCGACCCAGGTCTTCGCCGACGGCCAGTATGCCCTGAAGGACAATCCCGCGACCGCGGACCGGATCGAGGTGATGCGGCTGTCCTCCTACGTCCAGGCCGGTCTGGAAGCGGGACTGGCCCTGAGCGGCGCCGCCTACGGCGGCAAGATCAAGTACCGGGCCTACGGGGACGTCCTGGTTCCGTTCTACCGGAGCGACAAGGCCGCCGGGGACAACCGGAACCTTGGCGACCTGACGAACGTCGAACTGGGAGCCATGCTCTCCTTCAAGCTGGTCGAATGGGCCTCCCTGGACTACATCCTGAAGACACTCCGCCAGCCCCAGCTGGCCCAGGACTGGCAGGTCCAGAACATGCTGCTGCTGACCTTCGGCTACTCCTACAGCCGCAGGCAGTTCCAGCCCCCGCCTCCGCCGGCCGCGCCGGCTCCGTGATCCCCGACCGGGCAGCCGGACCGGGATTCCCCTAGAATGGTCCGGGTCCGAACCCAGGACGGGAGGGAAGATCCGATGAAGCGCTGGTGGCTTCTGGCATTGGTGGCCTGGCCGATGGCCGTCCCGGCGAAGCACAAACCCTTCGACGGGGCCGAGATGCTCACGGGCCGCAGCCTGAAGCCGGCGGTCGAGACCCGCCGGTTCCGGGTGGGACTCGACGTGGGCGTGGCCCCGATGGCGGCGGCACTGGGGTCCCTGAAACAGGACCTGGAACGCCAGGCCACGGAAAAGGCCTGCGCGGCCGGGGTGCCGGACTGCGAAGCGGCGGTCCAGCAGGGCTTCGACGCCCTGGCCCAGGTCCCGGACGAGACCTGGGACCGGATGGAGGCCACCGCCAGCCTGACCAAGGACCAGGTGATCCAGCAGTTGCGGGCAGCCGGTGTGACCGACCCGAACGTCCTGGACACCGTTGCCTCCTACGTGTCGAAATCGACCCCCGAGGAGCGGCGCCAGGCGGTCCAGGCGGCCCGGATCGCAGCGAAGGCCGACGACGCGGTGAACCTGCTGATGGAGCCCTTCGCGTCCCTGAACACCCGGTACGTCGAAATCGGACTCTCGTTTCCCTTCACGCTGCGGGTCGGCGACGGGGCCACCGACGCCGACTTCGGCAACATGACGGTGGACCTGCGGTCCGGGGGTGCCTGGTCCCTTCAGGGGCTGGCGCTGGGAGTCACCGGAGGCCTGACCGGGTACCTGCCGACGGGCACCCGGGCGGCCGACCGTTCGGCCCGGGCGGACATCTTCCAGGCCCCGAAGGTGCTGCACCAGTACCTGACCCTGGCACCCTACCTGGTCCTGGGCCTGGACGCCGGGGGATGGATCGCCGTGATCGCCCACCTGGAATACCTGGCCGGAATCGGCGTCCGGGACGCCCCGGTCCACGCCTCGACCCACGTGCTGAAGTACGGCCTGGGCACGGTGGTGCTGCCCCGCATCTTCATCAACATCCTGGCGGAACTGAACGGAATGGTCTCCCTGAAGGACGCAGAGGCCTTCGATGTCCTCTCGGTCACCGGCGGCCTCCAGTTCCACGTCTCCTTCTTCCGACTCGCCCTGGCCGTGAGCGCCCCCGTCTGGACGGGGAGCCGCCCCGACACCACCACCCTGGGGGGTGTCCCGGTGGGGCGCCTCTCCACCCTGTCGGTGATCACCCGGGCCGCCTTCCGGTTCTGAAGCCCCGGAGGAGACGGCCCGGGTCCCCGGAATCCCCTTGCCTCGGGATGAAAAGGTTGCTAGGCTGCTCTCGCTCCTCGCAGAGGGTGGGACTGACGATGACCAGATCCTCCTTCCTGACCGTATTCCAGGGGGTCGTGATGCTGGTGGCCCTCGCCTCCAGCACTCGCGTGCAGGCGCGAACCGTCTCCATCGACTTCATGCAGGGCCAGAACGCCACCGTGAAGGGGGTCTACGTCACGAAGGAATTCTGGTTCGAACTGTCCGAGGACTGGGAGTTCCCCCAGCCGGCAGCGCTGGAACTCCGCTTCTCCCACACGCCCATCCTGGTCCGGCAACTGTCCACCCTGAGCGTGCAGGTGAACGGCAGCGCCGTGGACAGCATCTACCTGGACAACACGAACCTCCGCAACGCGGTGCTGAACCTGCCGATCCCGGGACGCTTCCTGAAGGGCGGCATGAACGTGCTGACCCTGGTGATCAAGATGCGGTCCGAACTGAAGGACCTCTGCGACGACGTGCACAATCCGGCCCTCTGGACCCTGCTGGAACGGGAGTCCCGGCTCGTGGTGAACTACAACGAGAAGGAGATCAAGCCGGACCTCCAGGGATTCCCCCAGGACTACGCGAACCCCGACCTGCTGTACACCGAGGAAAAGGAACGGGTCCACGCGGTGGTGCTGACCTCGGCGTCCCCCTCCCAGGCGGAAATGGAACTGGTCGGGGCGCTGGCCGTGGCCCTGGGCCAGGGCATCGGGGTCGGCAGCGGCGAGTTCCGGGTCGTCCCCATCGACCAGGCGGACCCCGCCGACGTCCGGTCGCGGCAGGTGATTGTCGCCGGCGGCCCCGACGTGGTGAAGCGGGCGACCGGAGGCCCCTGGAAGGTGCCCGCCCCCATCGGGGAACTGGCCCAGGAGCCGGGAGGCGTGCTGATGGAGTTCGCCTCTCCGCTGAATCCGTACCGGCGGCTGCTGGTGGCGACCGGTCGGGACGACGCGGCCCTGCGGCTGCTGGCGTCCCACCTGCGGACCCCCGCCAGCCTGGGCGCCCTGAAGGGACCCTCCGCGGTCTTCGACAAGGCGCCCTACTTCGAGATCCCCCCGGTCGAACAGGAGGAGGCGGCGTTCCTGGTCCGCCTGAAGGACCTGAAGATGTCGGACCTGCTGGCCCGGGGCAAGTTCTACCACTCGATTTCCTTCACGCTGCCCAATCCCTTCGTCGGCAAGGTGAAGGACGGGGCGTTCCTCCGCCTGAGCATGAGCCACAGCGAGGTCCTGCTTCCTCAGTCCTCGTCGCTGCTGCTGCGGGTCAACGGGGAGCCCGTCCGGAGCCTCCGCCTGAGCCGGGAGACGGCCGCCCGGAACACCTGGGACATCAAGATCCCCATCGAGTACCTGAACACCCGCTTCCTGACCTTCGAACTGGAGCTATTCCTGGACATCGGGGACCCCGACTGCTACTACAACCACCCCGAAATGGCGTGGTTCTCGCTCCACAACGACACCCTGCTGTACCTCCCGGTGGACAGCGCCAGCGGCGAGACCCTGGCCAACTACCCCTACATGCTGCTCCGGTGGAACCGCTTCAACCGGCTGGCGGTGGTGCTGGCCGGGACGCCGACGCCGGGGATCCTGACCGCGGCCTTCAACGTGGTGGCCTACCTGAGCCAGAGCCTCCGGTCGCCGAACTTCGTGGACCTGTTCTTCGGACCGTTCCAGGCCCTCTCGCCGGAACAGCGGGCCCAGTGGAACCTGATCCTGGTCGGGCCGATGGGCCAGTTGCAGGGGCAGCCGGAGTTGGCGTCCCTGCTTCCGCCCGAGATGGTGAACCGGGAGCCCCAGGGCCGGGAGGACCTCTGGAAGACCGCGGGGTTCCTGTCGCTGGTTCGACGTCCCGAGGGCCAGCGCGTGCTGGCGGTCACCGGATCGGGCGACCGGGAACTGCTGCGGGCGTCGGCCCACCTCTACCAGACGGGCAAGGTGGAGTGGGTCCGGGGAACCCTGGCGGCCGTGCTGGACCCCGATGAACTGAAGGTGCTCCTCCCTCCGCCGGAACAGGACGCCGTCCAGCGCTTCGATCCGGCCAAGGTCCGCTTCGAGGACCGGGAGGGGAGGCTCGTGCCCGTCCTGGAGGTGCCCCAGCCGGCCTCCGTGGCTCCCCGGTACAACATGGCCTACCTGGTCTTTTTCGTGCTGACCCCGGTCCTCATCCTGCTGATCGTCCTGCGCCTTCGGGCCCTGTCCAAGGAAGGCAAGGAAGACAAGGTCTGACCCGGGTCAGGACCGACGGGAGGAGGGGTCGTGACCCGCCGTCCCAGCCACCCTCGTTCCCTGACGCGCGTGCTGCGGGTGCGGGTTCGCCGCCTGCTGTCGTGGCTGGCCCCCCTGGTCCTGGCGACCGGCCCGGCGGCGGGCGCCCCCCTGCGGGAGGCCCGGACGGGAGCGATGGTCCCGGGGGACCGCGTCCTGCTGATCTACGACTCCCGGGAGGGGGTCCGGGAGGATTCCAATCCCCTGTCGGGACCGGTCGCGACGACCCTCCAGCGGATGGGACTGGCCGTGCGCTGGTGGGACTGGGCCCAGGGTGCCCCCGGGGACCTGTCGGGGTTCCGGGGCGTCCTGACGGGATTCCGGGACGGGCGGATGGCCGACGCCCGGGCCCACATCGCCTTCGCCGCCGGTCTGCCCGACCGGGGAATCCGGTACGTCATCCTGGGGTCCTTCGGGGCCTTCCAGGAGGATCGGGACGGGAGTTTCCTGCCCGCCGAGGAAGTGAACCGGGTCTTCCGCCTGCTGGGCGTCCGCTACGACGCCTGGTGGACCGACGATCCGTCCCGCTTCGTGCCCCGGGTGGAGGACCGGCGCCTCGGATCCCCAGACGCCTTGCGGGCCGAGGACATCCGCCACTTCTTCCAGATCACCCCGATCCGCCCGGAAGTCCACCTCTGGGTGTCGGCCCGACGGACCGATCCGGGGCAGCCTCTCTCGGCGCCGGTCTTCACCAGCGCGACGGGGGGACTGGCCCTGGCACGGTACCTGTTCGCCGAGGACGCTCCCCCGACCCTCCGGCCCGGCCTGGACCTGCGGCCCTTCCTGGAGGAGCTGAACGCCGTGGGGGTGGAGTGCGAGGCCTTCGGGGCGGACGCCCTGCTGGTGCGGGGCCTGCCGGATTTCCTGGCGGACCGCGATCCGGAGCCCCTGCTGGAGGAACTGCTGGCGCGCCTGGAAAAGGAGGGGCGCGCGGACCTGGACG
>ERZ795061.4998-NODE-4998-length-11012-cov-7.349092_pt1 | contig 11012 bp, 9 predicted proteins | sample MGYA00375145_ERZ795061 | MGnify/ENA primary metagenome ERZ795061 (study PRJEB30190, sample SAMN05720144) | anaerobic digester metagenome | isolation source: active sludge of municipal wastewater-treating anaerobic digesters | place: USA | collected 2014-12-22 ... | reverse complement strand
ACGCCGAGCTTCCTGCGCATCCTCGTCGAGAAGGCCGGCGAGGCCGGCGTGGCCCTGCCGCTGCGCCGCGCGCTGGTCAGCGGCGAGGCCTTCCCGCCGTCGCTGCGCGACTGGCTCGCCGGGCGCGGCATCACCGGCCACCAGTGCTATGCCACCGCCGACGTCGGCCTGATCGCCTACGAGACCTCGGCGCGCGAGGGCCTGGTGGTCGACGAAGGCGTGATCGTCGAGATCGTGCGCCCGGGCGGGGGCGAACCGCTGCCCGACGGCGAGGTCGGCGAGGTCGTCGTCACCGCGCTGAACGCCGACTACCCGCTGATCCGCTTCGGCACCGGCGACCTTTCGGCGGTGCTGCCCGGCCGCTGCCCGACCGGGCGCACCAACCGCCGCCTGCGCGGCTGGCTGGGCCGTGCCGACCAGACGGCGAAGGTGCGCGGCATGTTCGTGCACGCGAGCCAGGTGGCCGAGGTGCTGCGCCGGCACCCGGAGCTGAAGCGGGCCCGCCTGGTGGTCAGCGGCGAGATGGCCAGCGACCGCCTGGCGCTGCGCGTCGAGGTCGAGGGCGCGCCCGAGGGCCTGGCCGGACGCCTGGCCGACACCCTGCGCGACGTCACCAAGCTGCGTGCGGAGATCGAGCTGTGCGCACCGGGCAGCCTGCCGAACGACGGCAAGGTGATCGAGGACGTGCGCAGCCTGGCCTGAGGTCGCCCGCGCACCGTTCGGCGACCCTCAAAGCGGTTTGCACCCAAATGGTCTGAAGTCTGGTCTTGTCAGGCCGAAGTCGCGCTCCTACGATCGTCTTCAAGCCGCCCCGAGCGGCAAACCAGAAGAACATCGGAGACGGCTTGACCCCCTGGAGCGCCCTGTCGGACGGCGAGGCCACCGTGCTCGAACACGCGTTCTGGGCGCCCGGCCTGTCGCGCGAGACGCTGGCGCGCGCCACCGGCCTGTCCCGCACGCGCGTCAACACGCTCGCCTCCGGCCTGCTCGAGCAGGGCCTGCTGCAGGAATCCGGCTTGCAGACCTCGTCCGGCGGCCGCCGGCCAGGGTCGCTGCGGCTGCATCGCGGCCTCGGCGTCGTGCTCTGCGCGGCGCTCGGCGCCACCGGCCTCGACGTCGCGGTGCTCACGCCCGACCTGCAGCTGCTCGCGCGCCATGGCGAGGCCGCCGACGTGCGCAACGGCCCGGCGCTGGTGCTGTCGCGCGTGCGCGCGCTGATGCGCGAGCTGCTGCGGGACCTGAAGCTCGCCCCCGCGCAGGTGCTTGCGATCGGCATCGGCGTGCCGGGCCCGGTCGACTTCGACAGCGGCCAGCTCGTCAACCCGCCGCTGATGCCCGACTGGGACAGCTTCTCGATCCGCGACGACCTGCGCCAGGACTACGCCGCGCCGGTGTTCGTCGACAACGACGTGAACCTGATGGCGCTGGCCGAGCTCTGGCGGCTGCAGCGGCGCCTGCAGAACTTCCTCGTCATCAAGGTCGGCACCGGCATCGGCTGCGGCATCGTCTGCCATGGCGCGGTGTACCGCGGCGTCAACGGCTCGGCCGGCGACGTCGGCCACATCTGCGTCGACCCGAAGGGGCCGCGCTGCCATTGCGGCAACCTCGGCTGCGTCGAGGCGATGGCCGCCGGCCCGGCGATCGAAGGGCTGGCGCTCGACGCGGCGAAGCGCGGCGACAGCCCGATGCTGGCCCAGGCCCTGGCCGAGCGCGGCACGATCAGCGCGCAGGACGTCGCGCAGGCCAGCCGCTCCGGCGACGCGGCCGCCAACGCGATCGTGCAGCGCGCCGGCAGCCTGATCGGCCAGATGCTCGCCTCGGTGGTGAACTTCTTCAACCCCTCGCACGTGTTCATCGGCGGGCGCATCACCGCCATCGGCCCGCTGCTGCTGGCGTCGGTGCGGCAGAGCGTCTACCAGCGTTCGCTGGCGCTGTCGACGCGCCACCTGGAGATCCAGTACACGCCGCTGGGCGTGCAGGCCGGCCCGCTGGGCGCGGCCGTGCTCGCACTGCACGAGACCCTGGCGCGGCGCGGGCAGGTGGCGCGGGGCACGGCATGAGCGTCGCCGTCGAGTTCGACCGGATCTGCAAGGCCTTCGGGCCGGTGCAGGTGCTGCACGACGTGAGCTTCGCGCTGCAGCCGGGGCGCGTGTGCGGCCTGCTCGGCGAGAACGGCGCCGGCAAGTCGACGCTGATGAAGATCCTGTCGGGCTACGAGCCGGCCAGCGGCGGCGAACTGCGCATCAACGGCCGGCCGATGCAGTTCGCCGGCCCACGCGCCGCCGAGGCGCAGGGCATCGTGCTGATCCACCAGGAGCTCAGCCTGGCCGAGGACCTGAGCATCGCGCAGAACATGTTCCTCGGCCACGAGAAGAAGCGCGGCCCGTGGCTCGACGACGCGGCGATGCGCGTCGACGCGCTCGCGGCGCTGCAGCAGGTCGGGCTCGACGTCGACCCCGACACGCCGGTGAAGCAGCTCATCGTCGCCGAGAAGCAGCTCGTCGAGATCGCCAAGGCGGTGGCGCGCCATGCCCGGCTGCTGATCATGGACGAGCCCACCGCGACGCTGACGCCGGGCGAGACCGAGCGGCTGTTCGCGCTGATCGCGCAGCTCAAGGCCGAGGGCGTGACGGTGCTGTACATCTCGCACAAGCTCGACGAGGTCGAGCGCGTCACCGACGAGGTCGTGGTCCTGCGCGACGGCCGCCTCGTCGCGCGCCACGACACGCGCGAGCTGACGCGCCAGCAGATGGCCAGCCTGATGGTCGGCCGCGAGCTCTCGGACCTGTACCCGCCGAAAGGGCCACCGCCGACCGGCGACGCGCCGCCGCGGCTCGCGGTACGGCACCTGTCGGTGCCGGGCTGGGCGCAGGACCTGAGCTTCGAGGTGCGCGCCGGCGAGATCCTGGGCTTCGCCGGGCTGGTGGGTGCCGGCCGGACCGAGCTCTTCGAGGGCCTGCTCGGGCTGCGCGCGCACAGCGTCGGGTCGGTCGCGATCGACGGCGGCGCGGTGCGCATCCGCAACCCGCGCGAGGCCGCCGACCTGGGGCTGACCTACCTCAGCGAAGACCGCAAGGGCAAGGGCCTGCACGTCGCCTTCGGCCTGCGCGAGAACCTCACGCTGATGGCGCTGCGGCGCTACGCCACGCCCTGGCTGCGACCGGCCGCCGAGCAGCAGGCGCTGGACGCGGCGGTGCGCGAGTTCGGCATCCGCAGCGGCGCGCGCAATCCGCCGGCCTCGTCGCTGTCGGGCGGCAACCAGCAGAAGCTCGCGCTCGCGAAGGTGCTGCATCCGGGGCCGAAGGTCGTGGTGCTGGACGAGCCGACGCGCGGCGTCGACGTCGGCGCCAAACGCGACATCTACCACCTCGTGCAGGGCCTGGCGACGGCCGGGCGCGGCGTGATCGTCGTCTCGTCGGAGCTGATGGAGCTCATCGGCCTGTGCCACCGCGTGATCGTGATGCGCGCCGGCCGCCTGCAGGCCACGCTCGGCGCCGGCCAATTGACCGAAGAGGAACTGATCGCCCATGCCACAGGAACCCGCTAGCACCGCCACGACCGGCGCCGCGGCGCGCCGCGCCGGCGCCGGCCGCGCCTCCGTCGCGCAGCGGCTGCGCGCCCTCGGCCCGGTGCTGGGGCTGGTGGCGCTGTGCGTCGCGGGCACGCTGCTGAACGCCGACTTCGCCACCCTCGACAACGTGATGAACGTGCTCACGCGCACGGCCTTCATCGGCATCATCGCCGTGGGCATGTCCTTCGTGATCATCTCCGGCGGCATCGACCTGTCGGTGGGCTCGATGGCGGCGCTGATCGCCGGCGCGGTGATCATGCTGATGAACGGCCTGGCCGGCTCGGGCCTGCCGGTGCTGGCGATCGTCGCGGCGGGCATGGGCTTCGCGGTCGCGCTCGGCGCGCTGTTCGGCCTGGCGCACGGGCTGCTGATCACGCGCGGGCGGATCGAGCCCTTCATCGTGACGCTGGGCACGCTGGGCATCTTCCGCGCCTACCTCACCTACTTCTCGAACGGCGGCGCGCTGACGCTCGACAACGCCCTGGCCGACGCCTACGGCCCGGTCTACTACGCCAGTCTCGCCGGCGTGCCGGTGCCGGTGTGGGTGCTGCTGCTGGTGGCGCTCGCCGGCGGGCTGATCCTGAACCGCACGGCCTACGGCCGCTACGTGCAGGCGATCGGCTCGAACGAGCAGGTGGCGCGCTACGCGGCCGTCGACGTCGACCGCATCAAGGTCGTCACCTACGTGCTGCTCGGCGCCTGCGTGGGCATCGCCACGCTGCTGTACGTGCCGCGGCTGGGCTCGGCCACGCCGACCACCGGGCTGCTGTGGGAGCTGGAGGCGATCGCCGCGGTGATCGTCGGCGGCACCGCGCTGAAGGGCGGCTCGGGCAGCATCACCGGCACGCTCGTCGGCGCAGTGCTGCTGTCGGTCATCAGCAACATCCTCAACCTCACCAGCATCATCAGCGTCTACCTCAACGCCGCGGTGCAGGGCTTCGTGATCATCGCCGTGGCCTTCATGCAGAGGCGCCGGCCGTGATCGCCTTCGTGTTCCCCCGGGCGGCCGCGTGCCGACCCTCCCTTGCTCGACCCCACCAGGAGACATCCATCATGAATCCCCGCCTCAGAGTGCTCACCCTCGTGGCCGCCGCCGCGGCCGGACTCGGCCTCGTGCCGGCCGCCTCGGCCGAGGAGAAGGTCAACCTCGGCGTCGCCATCCCCGCCGCCACGCACGGCTTCACCGGCGGCATCGTCTTCTGGGCGAACAAGGCCAAGGCCGACCTCGAGAAGGCGCACCCGGGGCTGAAGATCACCGTCAAGACCGCCAGCGGCGCGCCCGAGCAGGCCAACCAGCTGCAGGACCTGGTGACGGTGACCAAGATAAATGCGCTGGTCATCTTCCCGTTCGAGTCCGCCTCGCTGACCAAGCCGGTGGCGCAGGCCAAGGGCAAGGGCATCTACGTCACGGTCGTCGACCGCGGCCTGACCGACACCAGCGCGCAGGACGCCTACGTGGCCGGCGACAACACCGCCTTCGGCAAGATCCCGGCCGAGTACCTGGCCAAGACGATGGGCGGCAAGGGCAACCTCGTGGCCCTGCGCGGCATCGCCACGACGCTGGACAACGAGCGCATGGACGCGTTCAACGGCGTGCTCAAGGCCTACCCGGACATGAAGCTGCTGGACGCGAAATACGCCAACTGGAACCGCGACGACGCCTTCAAGGTGATGCAGGACTACCTGACGCGCTTCAAGCAGATCGACGCCGTCTGGGCGGCCGACGACGACATGGCGGTGGGCGTGCTCAAGGCCATCGACCAGGCCAAGCGCAGCGACATCAAGATCGTCTTCGGCGGCGCCGGGGCCAAGGGCATGATCAAGACGCTGATGGACGGCAAGGACCCGCGCATCCAGGCGAACGTGTCGTACTCGCCGAAGTTCATCTACGACGCGATCAAGCTCACCGCCGAGGCGCGGCTCAAGGGCGAGAAGCTGCCGGCGACCTACATCATCCCGTCGGTGCTGATCACGAAGGACAACGCGAAGGACTTCTACTTCCCCGACTCGCCGTTCTGACCGCGGCGCCCCCGGCCGGGCCGGCGCGCGCGCCGGCCCGGCCTCCACCCCCGCCTCACGAGGTTTCGCATGGCCCGACCCGTCACCCTCTTCACCGGCCAGTGGGCCGACCTGCCGCTGGCCGAGCTGGCGCCGCTGGCGCGGCGCATGGGCTACGACGGCCTGGAGCTCGCCTGCTGGGGCGACCACTTCGACGTGCAGCAGGCGCTGGCCTCGCCGCGCTACGTGAAGGACCTGCGCGCGCTGCTCGCCGACCACGGCCTGACGAGCCTGGCGATCGGCAACCACCTCGTCGGCCAGGCGGTGTGCGACCGCATCGACGAGCGCCACCGGTCCATCCTGCCGGCGCACGTCTGGGGCGACGGCGACCCCGAGGGCGTGCGCCGCCGCGCCGCGGCCGAACTGGCCGACACCGCGCGCGCCGCCGCGGCCTTCGGCGTGAAGACGGTCACCGGCTTCACCGGCTCGTCGATCTGGCATTCGATCTACGCCTTCCCGCCGACCTCGCAGGCCTACTGGGACGCGGGCTACGCCGATTTCGGTGCGCGCTTCGGCCCGATCCTCGACACCTTCGAGTCGGTGGACGTGAACTTCGCGCTCGAGGTCCACCCCACCGAGATCGCCTTCGACGGCGCGAGCACGCAGCGCGCGATCGAGGCCGTCGGCGGCCACCGCCGGTTCGGCTTCAACTTCGACCCGAGCCACCTGGCCTACCAGGGCGTGGACTACGTGCGCTTTCTGCGCGGCTTCGGCGCGCGCGTCTTCAACGTCCACATGAAGGACGTGTGGTGGGGCAAGGGCGACGGCAGCGTCGGCACCTTCGGCGGCCACACCAGTTTCGGCGACGCGCGCCGGACCTGGGACTTCCGCAGCGTCGGCCGCGGCATGATCGATTTCGAATCCATCATCGTCGCGCTCAACGACATCGGCTACGCCGGGCCGCTGAGCGTCGAATGGGAAGACAGCCGCATGGACCGCGTGCACGGCGCGACCGAGAGCGCGGCCTTCTGCAAGCGCCTGGACTTCGCGCCGGCCGCGGGCGCGTTCGACGCGGCGTTCGACAAGCGCCGGCAGGCCGGATCATGAGCGACGCGCCCCGCAGGCTGCGCGTCGCGATGGTCGGCGGCGGTCGCGACGCCTTCATCGGCGGCGTGCACCGGCTGGCGATGGCGCTGGACGGCCAGTTCGAGCTCGTGGCCGGTGCGCTGTCGTCCTCGCCGGAGAAGGCGCGCGCCTCGGGCCGCGACCTGGGCCTGGCCGACGATCGCAGCCACGGCCGCTGGCAGGACCTGCTCGCCGACGAGCTGCAGCGCCCGGCGCACGAGCGCGTCGACCTCGTCAGCATCGTCACGCCCAACCACGTGCATTTCGAGGTGGCGCTGGGCTTCGTCGAGGCCGGCTACCACGTCGTGTGCGACAAGCCGCTGGTGCACACGACGGCGCAGGCCGACGCGCTGGTGCGGGCGGTGGCGAAGGCCGGCACCGTGTTCGGCGTGACCTACAACTACAGCGGCTACCCGATGGTCCGCGAGGCGCGCGCGCTGGTGCGTTCGGGCGCGATCGGCACGGTGCGCAAGGTCGTCGTCGAGTACCACCAGGGCTGGCTCGCCACGGCGCTCGAAGCCGGCGCGAACAAGCAGGCCGACTGGCGCACCGACCCGGCCCGCAGCGGCCTGGCCGGGGCGATCGGCGACATCGGCTCGCACGCCGAGCACCTGGTGGCCACGGTCACCGGCCTCGAGCTCGAGAGCCTGTGCGCCGACCTCACGACCTTCGTCGCCGGACGCCGGCTCGACGACGACGGCAGCGTGCTGATGCGCTTTCGCGGCGGCGCGCGCGGCGTGCTGATGGCCTCGCAGATCGCCGTCGGCCACGAAAACGACCTGCGCCTGCGCGTGTTCGGCAGCGCGGGCTCGCTGACCTGGCACCAGGAAGATCCGAACCGGCTGCTGCATTCGCCCCCGGACGGCCCGACCCGGGTGCTGACGCGCGGCGCCCCCTGGCTCGGCACCGCTGCGGCGCGGGCCTGCCGGCTGCCGGCCGGGCATCCCGAAGCCTTTCTCGAGGCCTTCGCGAACGTCTACCTGGGGGTGGCGGCCGGCATCCGGGCGCACCAGGCCGGCCTGCCGGCACCGGCCGAGGCCGAGTACCCGCGCGTCGAGGACGGCGCACGCGGCGTGCGCTTCATCGAGCGCACGGTGCAGTCGTCGGCGAGCCAGGCCAAGTGGACCGATGTCGGTTGACCGCGCTCGCTAAGTAGTTTCCGTCATTCGCCACGGCAGCCCGCACGACAGAATCGCGGTGCGCTCACCAGAGCTCGCCACCACGAAAGGTTGCCTCACATGAAACGTCTGCTCCTGACTGCCGCTGCCGCGCTGTTCGCCACCTCGGCGATGGCCGAGTACCCCGAGAAGCCGGTCACGATCATCGTGCCCTTCGCCGCGGGCGGACCGACCGACAAGGTCGCGCGCGACTTCGCCGAGGCGATGCGCAAGCCCCTGGGCGGCCAGACCATCGTCGTCGAGAACATCGGCGGTGCGGGCGGCACGCTGGGCGCGGCCAAGGTCGCCAAGGCCGCGCCGGACGGCTACACGCTGCTGCTTTACCACATCGGCATGGCCACCTCGCCGGCGCTGTACCGCAACATGCCCTACAAGACGCTCGAGGACTTCGAGTACCTGGGCCTGATCAACGAGGTGCCGATGACGCTGGTCGGGCGCAGCACGCTGCCGGCCAACAACTTCGCCGAACTGCGCAAGTGGATCGACGACAACAAGGGCAAGATCAACCTGGCCAACGCCGGGCTGGGTGCCGCCTCGCACCTGTGCGGCCTGCTGTTCCAGCAGACGCTGGGCGTGGACATGACGACCATCCCGTACAAGGGCACGGCGCCGGCCATGACCGACCTGCTCGGCGGCCAGGTCGACCTGATGTGCGACCAGACGACCAACACCACCAGCCAGATCGAATCGGGCAAGGTCAAGGCCTTCGCAGTGACCTCGACGAAGCGCCTGACCACCCCGGCGCTGGCCAAGCTGCCGACGCTCGACGAGAGCGGGTTGAAGGGCTTCAACGTCGCGATCTGGCACGGCCTGTACGCGCCCAAGGGCACGCCCAAGGCGGTGCTCGACAAGGTCAATGCCGCGCTCAAGACCGCGCTGAAGGACGCCGACTTCATCAAGCGCGAAGAAGCGCTGGGCGCCGTGGTCGTGACCGACGCCCGCACCAACGGGCCCGAGCACAAGAAGTTCGTCGAGGCCGAGATCGCCAAGTGGGGCCCGGCGATCAAGGCCGCCGGCCAGTACGCGGACTGATCCTCGCCGGCCCCGCGCCGGACGCCGTTGAACGCACGGGCTCCCTTCGGGGGGCCCGTGCCGCTTCAGCGGCGCAGCACGAGCGGAATCGTCACCGGCCCGTCGTTGACCAGGTGCACCTGCATGTCGGCGCCGAAGCGGCCGCAGGCCACGTCCGGGTGGGCGGCGCGCGCGCGGGCGAGCACGCGCTCGTAGAGCCGCTCGCCCTGCCCGGCGCCCGCGGCGCCGGTGAAGCTCGGCCGGTTGCCTCCCGACACGTCGGCGGCGAGCGTGAACTGGCTGACGACGAGCAGGCCGCCGGCCACGTCCTGGAGGCTGCGGTTCATCTTGCCGGCCTCGTCGGCGAAGATGCGCAGCTTCAGCAGCTTGGCCACGAGCCGGTCGGCGATGGCGTCGTCGTCGGCCGGTTCGGCGCACACCAGCACCAGCAGGCCGATGCCGATGGCCCCGACGGTCTGCCCGGCGATGTCGACGTGCGCGCGACTCACCCGCTGCACGAGGGCGATCACAAGGGGTCCCTGGTGTCGCCGAAGTGGGCTTCGACGTCCATCGGCAGCAGCTGGATCGAGGCGCGCAGCCCGGGCACCTCGGCCATCAGCGCCTGCTCGACCGTCGTGCGCAGCGCCGCGGCGCGGCCCAGCGTCCAGCCGGCGGGCATGTGCATGTGCACGTCGACGAAGCGGCGCTGGCCGGCGCGCCGCGTGACGAGGTGGTCGAAGCGAATCGTCGCGTGCGCGAACTGCGACAGCGTGCGGTCGATCTGCCCGCGCACCTCGGGCTCGACGGCGCTGTCCATCAGGCCCTCGATCGAGCGCCAGGCCAGGTGCGCACCTTCGCGCAGGATGTTCAGCGCCACGCCGATGGCCAGCAGCGGGTCGAGCCAGAGCCAGCCGGTCAGCGGCACGAGCATCAGGCCGACGACGACGCCGGCCGAGGTCCACACGTCGGTGAACAGGTGGCGCGCGTCGGCCTCGAGCACGATCGAGCGGTGCTCGCGCGAGGCGATCAGCATGCGCCAGGCGAGCACGCCGTTGAGGGCCGAGCTGACCACCGACAGCGCCAGGCCCCAGCCCAGCCGCTCGAGCGGCTGCGGGTCGGCAAATCGGTGGGCCGCCGCCCAGATGATGCCGGCGGCCGCGCCGACGATCAGCAGGCCCTCGAAGCCGCTGGAGAAGTACTCGGCCTTGGTGTGCCCGAAAGGGTGGTCCTCGTCGGCCGGCCGCTCGGCGATCGTCACCATCAACACCGCGAACAGGGCCGAGGCGAGGTTGACGAAGGACTCCATCGCGTCCGACAACAGGCCGACGGAGCCGGTGAGCCACCACGCCAGGGTCTTCATGACGATGGTGGCCACCGCGGCCGCCACCGACAGCTTCAGCAGGGTCTTGACCTGCATCAGGCCGCGAGCGTGACGCGGGCGAACCTGCGCTTGCCGACCTGCACGACGAAAGTGCCGGCGGCGAGCTTCAGCGCCTTGTCCGACACCACGCCACCGTCGATGCGCACGCCGCCGCCGTCGATCAGGCGCATCGCTTCGCTGGTCGAAGGCGCCAGGCCGGCCTGCTTCAGCAGCGCGCCGATGGCCATCGGCGCACCGCCGAGCGCCACCTCCGGGATCACGTCGGGGATGCCACCGCGCGCCCGGTTCGCGAAGTCGGCCTCGGCGGCATCGGCCGCGGCCGCGCCGTGGAAGCGCGTGGTGATCTCGCGCGCGAGCAGCACCTTCGCGTCCTTCGGGTTGCGGCCCGCCTCGACCTCGGCACGCAGCGTCGCGATGTCGGCCTCGGCGACGAAGCTCAGCAAGGTGTAGTACTTCCACATCAGCGTGTCGCTGATCGACAGCAGCTTGGCGAACATGTCGTTCGCCGGCTCGGTGATGCCGATGTAGTTGCCCTTGCTCTTGGACATCTTCTCGACGCCGTCCAGCCCCTCGAGCAGCGGCATCGTCAGGATGCACTGCGGCTCCTGGCCGTACTCGGTCTGGAGCGCGCGTCCGACAAGCAGGTTGAACTTCTGGTCGGTGCCGCCGAGCTCGATATCGCTCTTCAGCGCGACCGAGTCGTAGCCCTGCATCAGCGGGTACAGGAACTCGTGCACGCTGATCGGCG
>ERZ795061.4994-NODE-4994-length-11020-cov-7.689375_pt1 | contig 11020 bp, 6 predicted proteins | sample MGYA00375145_ERZ795061 | MGnify/ENA primary metagenome ERZ795061 (study PRJEB30190, sample SAMN05720144) | anaerobic digester metagenome | isolation source: active sludge of municipal wastewater-treating anaerobic digesters | place: USA | collected 2014-12-22 ... | reverse complement strand
TACTTCACGCGCGACATCGACAATCGCATCCAGTTCGCGGACTGCGATGCGTCTGATCCCACCACAAATTGCGCGGCCCTCTATCCCAACCTGGACTCCAGCTACTTCAACGAAGGCTTCTACATAAACCTCCCCGGAACTGTCGAAGTGCGTGGCTTCGAGCTGGTCGGCACGGCGGATTTCAAGAACGGCTTCACGGCCATGGCCAGCTACACCGACGCGAAATCCAACGTTGCAGGCGGCGCACAGCTGGTGCGCGTACCCCGCAGCTACGGCAAGATCGGCGCATCCTACGACGCCGATGCGTGGGGCGCGGATCTCAGCGTGCTCTGGGTCGGCAATGTGGAAAACCAGGTCGCTGGCTTCGGCAGGCTCCCGTACGGCGACTATGTCGTCGCGGATGTTGCCGCACACGTCTTCATTGACTCCGACCACAAGCACAAGCTGACGGCGCGGGTGGAGAACCTGTTCGACGAGCAATATCGGACAGCGCTTGGTTCAGCCCTGTTGGATGGATCGACAACCCGACGCTTCCAGGTCGGCACACTCGGCGTGCCGCGCACGCTGCACGTAACCTACAGCTACGGCTTCTAGGGACGGGCCTGACGCCGCCTCCGGTTGGGCAACCTTCCGGAGGCGGATAGTCCCTCTGAGACAAAATGATCATCAAGTCTCTCATTGTGATCCACCGTTACGTCGGTGTGGTGCTGGGCGTCATCATGACGGTCTGGTGCCTCTCCGGCTTCGTGATGATGTACCAGGGCTATCCGGCCACGACGCCCGAAGAACGTCAGGCGGGACTTGAGACGCTGGACCTGACCCGCTGCTGCGCCGATCTGGGCGTAGATGGCGAAGCAACCGCGATGGCCTATCGCGTCGAAATGCTGAACGGCTCACCCATCCTGCGCATGAACGGCAGGGACGGCGCAAAGGCTTACGATCTGGCCGCCGGCGCCGAAGTCGGCGTGCTGTCAGAATCGCAGGTGCGCCGCGTTGCCGAAACCTATGCAGCCGGCAACGCAATCAGGGGCAAGATCGTCGAACTCGGAACACTGCGCATCGATCAATGGTCGGTGCAGCCGGCGAGGCGGTCGCAACCTCTCTGGCGCGCGGTGTTCGATGATCCGGGCCAAAGCTGGGTCTACATCAACGGCACGAATGGCGAAGTCGTTCAGGATGCGAACGGCCATGAGCGTTTCTGGAACTGGCTCGGTGCCATCCCGCACTGGCTCTATCCGCTGATCCTGCGCGAGAATGGGCCGCTATGGACTGAAGTGGTCATCTGGTCCTCGGCGATCGGATGCTTCCTTGTCGTCACCGGCATGGTGATCGGCTTCATCCGTCTACGTGGCCGTTCCGGCAAATGGTGGCCCTACAAGAACCGTCCGATGTGGATGTGGCACCACGTCTTCGGCACCTTCGCCGGCGTGCTCGTGCTGACATGGACATTCAGCGGCCTGATGACGATGTCGCCCTGGGGGCTGCTGGAAAGCGAAGGCGCAATCAGTCGTGCCGACGTGCAAAGCCCGATGAAGCTGGCGGATGTGCAGACCGTACTTGCGCAGATCAAGGCCAGCCCGCCCGCGGATCTCATTTCTGTTCGCGCCGCGCCGCTGCTCGGCAAGCCCTATCTCATCGCGCTCGCGCGTAACGGTGCGGAAACGCGCTTCGGTGTAATGGGTCCCGTTCCGCTGCAGCAAGCCGAACTGGAAACAGGCCTAGCGGAGAAGGGCGGGTTACTCGCCGCCGGCAAGCTCGAAGTCCTGAACGCCGAGGACGATTTCTATTACGGCCACAAGCGCGAAGCGAAGTTCCCAGTCTATCGCGTCTCGCTGACGGACCCTGAATCCACCAAGGCCTATTTCGATTTCAACACAGGCGAGCTGCGTCAGTTCGCGGATGGAACAAGCCAGCGCTATCGCTGGTTCGAATCGGGCCTGCACAGTCTCGACTTCGCATTCATGCGCAGCCGCCCCGTGTGGGACATCATCACGCTGCTGTTGCTCGCTGCTGTAACGCTTGCCTGCGCCACCGGCGCGTGGATGTCGTTCACCCGCATCGGACAGGACTATTCCCGCATCCGCCAGATGTTCAGGAGGAAATGAGCCGCTGTAACGCGCTGTAACTGCGGATCGTCACCGTAAATTACTTATCCTGCCCGCTGCAAAGTGCAGGATCACCTCGACCTCGAGACCATGGTCTTCCGCTCTCGCTCTCCTCCTCCTGTGGGGGCCGGGCCATGACAACTGCCGCCGCGTGACGATCCGTCCGCGGCGGCTTTTTCTTTTTGGGCCTTGGAGAAAGCGTCAGTCCAGAACGTTAGTCAGAACCGCCACGGCGTCGCCAAGGCGCGAGGCCATCGTGATCGGGCCCAGATGGCCGCTGGCGCTGGCAAGCGTGTCTTCTGCAAAGAAGCGCGCCAGCGCGATGGCGCGGTCGCCATGATCCGTCTGACGTTGTCCGAGGGCGGAGCGGGTGAGGTAGAAGCCGCCCGCGACGTCGCCGGCGAGCCGCAGAAACGCGGTCGCGCCATACAGGGCCGTTTCGCGCTCCGCTCTCATTGTGGCGATCATCCACTCCGTGGCTTCGCCGAGAACGTCGATCGCATCTTCCAGACGGTCGGCGATGGATACGAAGCGCGGGTCGTTCGTCTCGCGCGCTTCGCGCGCCGTCTGGCGAGCTTCTTCCATGAGTTCGGCGGCGGCTGCGCCACTGTTGATGGATAGCTTGCGGCCGATCAGGTCCATGGCCTGAATGCCATTGGTGCCCTCATAGATCGGCAGGATGCGTGCATCGAGATAAAGCTGCGCCGCGGCCGTCTCGCCCATGAAACCCATACCGCCGTGAATCTGGACGCCGGTATTGCAGACGTCGACGGCGCGGTCGGTCGACCAGCCCTTGGCGAGCGGCGTGAGGAAATCCTCGCGCATCTTCGCGGATGCCCGGACAGCCGGGTCAGTGGCATGTGTCGCGAGATCGGCGGCTGCCCCACATGCGTAACAGATCGCGCGCGCCGCCTGCGTCGCCGCAGCCATCGACGCGATCGATCGCTGGATATCGGGGTGATGTATGATCGCGGCAGACCCTTCGACGCCCGGCGCCGCGCCCTGCTTGCGTTGACCGGCGTACTCGGTTGCAGCCTGCAGCGCGGCTTCAGCGACGCCCACGCCCTCAAGGCCGACATTGAGGCGCGCCGAGTTCATCATCGTGAACATGGCCGCCAGGCCCTTGTTAGGCTCGCCGACGAGCCAGCCAGTCGCGCCCGAATACTCCATCACGCATGTCGGAGACGCGTGGATGCCCATCTTGTGCTCGAGGCCGATGCACTTGAACGCATTTCGCGCGCCCAGCGAACCATCCGCATTCACCAGGAATTTCGGCGCGACGAACAGCGAGACGCCGCGCGATCCTGCCGGCGCATCGGGCAGACGGGCCAGCACCAGCTGGATGATATTGTCGGTCATGTCGTGGTCGCCCCACGAGATGAAGATCTTCTGGCCGGTGATGGCGTAAGAGCCATCGCCATTAGGAACAGCCCTGGTCTTCAGCGCGCCGACATCCGAACCCGCATGCGGCTCGGTGATGTTCATCGCGCCGGTCCATTCGCCGGAGATCATCTTCGGCAGGTACATCCGCTTCTGCTCGTCCGTGCCGTGCTCCAGAATCGCCTCGATCGCGCCAAAGCTCAGCAGCGGACAAAGCGCAAACGCCATGTTGGCCGCGTGCATCATCTCCATGACGGCAAGCGCCATGGTCTTGGGCAATCCCTGTCCGCCAAACTCCTCAGGGAAGGCGAGGCCCATCCAGCCTCCCTCGCAGAACCGTCCATAGGCGTCCGAGAATCCGGGCGCTGAAATCACACCCGCATCCGTCAGCTTCACGCCATGCTTGTGTCCGATGGGGTTGAGCGGCGACAGAACATCGCGCGCCAGCTTGTTCGCTTCATCCAGGATCGGCGCGATGAGATCGCCGTCGAAATTCGGAAAGCCGCCCGTCGCCGCGAGATCATTGATCCGCGCAATGTCGTTGAGTGTATCGGTGATCTGATTGACTGGTGCGTTGTACGTCATTCTGCAACCTGCCTCACACGAGTCGCCACTTCACTGGCCCGCCCCACGTGACAACCGAAGCGGCGCGGTCGTCAAAGCGATCGCATGCGCCTCGCCAAAGCGTGTTGAAGCGTTAAGCCGTCGCCAAGTTGGCTGGACTGCAAAAACCTAACAACTGTTAGGTTTGGCGTCAACAAGCCGCCTGCGCCCTGGCGCCACGCTATCTGGCTGCAAAAATGGGGGAAGAAGACGCCTACTTGGCGGGCTTTTTCCGCGCCTTGGCTGGCCGTGCGGATTTCGCAACGGCGCGCCGAGCAACGGCGCCGGAAGATGCGCGGAAGATCGTCACGATCTGGCGCGCAATCTCGTCAACACCCATGCGGCCGCTACGATACCATGTCGGCACCGTGTTGATCAGCGAGACAAGACAAAGGCGATAGATACTGCGGTCGATATCCGGGCTCAGCGGCAGCGCGGCGATCAGGCCTCGGTAGATCGTCTCGAAGCGATCGCGATCCTTGATCAGATCCGTGCGCATATCACCGGCCATTGCCGAAAGGTCGCTCATCATCGGCAGTGTCACCGACTCCGGGTCGACCTGCGCGCCGAGGTGAACGCGGACAGCTGCCTCGAGCCTTTCCCACGGTTCGGTCAACGGCGCGATTTCAGTCTCGATAAGGTTCGCCACGCCCGCCAGCGCCGCGCCATGCACCTCGACATAGAGATCGCGCTTCGACTGGAAGTGGTGATACAGCGACCCGCCCAGAATGCCTGCAGCATCCGCGATCTGGCGAACGCCCACGCCGTCATAGCCGCGGCGCGCAAACAGATCTGACGCGACCAGCAGGATCTCCTGCCTCCGGTCGTTCGAATCCTCGACTGGCGGCGGGGGTGGCGTTTTCTTGGTGGCGATGGTCTTGGTCAATGAAGGTCTCATACGCGGCATAAAGGCGGTGTACACGGTACAGGCACGCTGAAGACTAGGGAAAATCCATTCTTTCTTCCGGCGAGCTTCACAAAAGCGGCATCGATTTCACGAATGAGAGGCAATGGTTACCCAGCTCTCAGCGTCAGCGAAAACGAGGATCCAGCGGCTGAGGACGTCACAAGCTCCAGCTCGCCGCCCATGCCCCGCGCGAGTTCACGGGCGATCGCAAGGCCGAGCCCCGTGCCGCCGTCCGATCCCGCCTTTGAAAACGGCTGAAACAGCTTGGCGAGAACCGATTTGGGTATGCCGGGACCGTTGTCGCTGATCTTCAGGATAACGTTGGCGCCGGCAAAGCGCGCCTCCGCAGTCACCAGGCCTGCATCCGAACCGGCTGGCCGGCTTGTAATAGCCTTGGCGGCGTTCCTCACGATATTTGTGATGATGCGGTGCAAATGATCGTCGTCGGCAACGATCTGAAGATCGTCCGCACACGCCACCCGAACCTGCACGCCGGGCCACCCCGCAATTCCTTCCGCCATCGCCTCATCAATGGCCGCCCGGAAAGGCAGGCTCTTGAGGTTCGGCAGCGGCGTTTCCGAACGGCCGTATTTCAGCGTCGCTTCGGCCAGCGTGATCGACCTCTGGATTGCCCGCTCCAGGCGTGGGGCCGCATCGCGCACGTGCGGATCGTTCGAGTCCGCCAATCCGTCCGACAGAACCTGCGCGGCGGACAGCGAGTTTCTGAGATCATGACTGATCTTCGCAACCGCTTCGCCAAGATCGGCCAGCCGCTTGCGTTGCCGGAGCGCGGTCGACACCGTCTTCTGCATTGTCTCAAGTGCGCCTTGCACGCGCTGGATCTCGTCGCTTTGTGCGTATGGCAATTCAATGCGCGTCGTATCCGGCGCTTCGGAAAACCGCGTCACCGAGTCCGCAATGCCCTGCATCGGTCGAACGACGAGACGGAACACCATGAAGTAGACGATCGCGCCCGCGAGCACGGAGAACATCAGCGCGTTGAGAATGATCGCTCCCGATTGCGCGATCAGAACGTTTCTCAGCGTCGCCTCGGAAACAATGACCTCCATGTCTTCATAGGGTGTCAGTTCCGGCTTGAACGACAGTTTGAGATGCCGCTCTTCGCTCGTCGTGAAATGGGCAATCGTATCTGGAAACCAGAGTGACAGGTCGTCCGGGATATTCATCCGCACCGGTGTGCCGGTTACCGGCTGCTCGGGCGCCAGGATTATTTCGCGGCGCTCCCCGGCATCCCCCAAGATCGATAGAATGAACAGCCGCTCGCGAGCGATCCGCGAGAACTCGTTGCTCGCGCGATGCTGGGGGCTGGATTGCGCAGCCGCAGCAACCAGCTCAGCGGTGTTCACACGTCCCGCCAGCCACTCATTGCGCCGCTCTGTAATCAGGAGCGGAAACACCAGCACCACGAGCAACAACACCAGGCCGACAGTGTAGAGCAGGAGCTGCCCGGCGATGCCCGTGAAGAAACCAGCGAAAACGCGCGGCCGCGCGGCTTCGACATCCGGCGCAGCGTTCGCGTCCGGCTCACTGACAAGAGGTGTGTTCGTCGTATCAGCCATGGTGCACCATGACATTGCGCCTGCACGCGGGATTATGTCTGAAGAATATCAGTTCGTTGCCAGCGTGGGCCATCAAATCAACGACTTAGCCGTCCTCCCTCGTCGGAGCCAATCACATCTCCAAAGCCGGTTTCAGAAAAGCCGGCCGGGTGCGATCATCCTCACGACGCAGTGAGCTTGCCGTGTCGCGGCGACCGTGTCGAGCATGCAAACAAGTGTTTGGTTGGAAGCTGCGAGAACTGTTATTGTCTTGATGTTGGCTCACACAAGCCAGCGCGGAGAGGCGAATGCGAGTCCGCGCTGGGCAAGTCGACGAGAGCGCCCAGGCATCAGGGCGCCGTGAAGGACTACTGGAGGAGACGGGCCGTGAAATCTGAAAGAACCATTCTACTCATCGAGGATGATACCGACCTGCGCGAGGCGCTCGCGCGGCAATTCAGCCTTCAGGAGGATTTCAGGGTCGAACACGCCGCCACGGCCGCTGAAGGCATCGACAAGGCTGAATCAGTCCGGCCAGACCTCATCATTCTCGATGTCGAACTGCCTGATATGGACGGGCGCGACGCGTGCCGGCTGATCCGCAAGCACAAGGTGCTCGCCCCGATCCTGATGCTGACCGGGCAGACCACGGACTCGGACGCCATCCTCGGTCTTGATGCAGGTGCGAACGACTACATCGCCAAGCCGGTCAGATTTCCTGTTCTGCTGGCCCGTGTGCGCGCGCACATTCGCACGCACGAACAGAGCGATGATGCGTCATTCCACCTTGGGCCCTATGAATTCCGCCCCTCATCCAAGGTTTTGATCGACGAAGCCCAGCGCAAGATCAGGCTTACGGACAAGGAAACCGACATCCTCCGTTACCTGTATAAAGCAGGCGGCAAGGCTGTTCCCCGTGAAGAGCTGATGGCGGAAGTCTGGGGTCACAACTCCCAGGCGACGACTCACACGCTTGAGACGCACATGTATCGCCTGCGCCAGAAGATCGAACCCAATCCGGGCCTGTCGCGTTTCCTGATCACCGAGGGCGGCGGCTACAGCCTGCAGCCCTGACCGCGCGTGTCTCTCCGCACATCTTGAAACGAAAACGCCCCGGATCTCGCGATCCGGGGAGAGTTCTCGGGGTATCGGGACAGGCGATGAAAGCCTGTGCCCGATTCAGTGACGCCGGAAGCTCGGCGTGATCCTTTTTTGCGCCGCACCAAAAGCGCGCCGACGTTTACGTTCGCGCCAACAAATCCCGCATCTCAGGCCATTTCTGCCCCTTGCGCGCGGAGCGTTTTAGCGTTCTGAATACGAGGCAACCAAACGTTCGTTAGGGCGGGGCCTAAACGTTAGAAAGACACCCGGCAAGGGGTATCAGCTTGCATCCATCTGAAGTGTCGAAGTGGCGCTAGTTCGCTCGGCAAAGGGCAGGAAACCATTATGAGCTTTCAGCAAACCATCTTTCTCATCGACGGCGACGCAGCGTGCAACGCGCTGCTGGCCCGCAATCTCGAAACGCACGAATTCATTGTTCATACCGCGACCACGGCCGAAGAGCTGCTGGCCATGGTGCGCACCAAGCGGGCGGACCTGATCATTCTGGGCGTCGATCTGCCCGACATGGATGGGCGCGATGCCTGCCGGCTTCTGCGCAAGCGCGGGCTTCTCACGCCTGTGCTGATCGTCAGCGATGCGGGTTCGGACGCCGACACCATTCTCGGTCTCGATTCCGGCGCCAACGATTACATCGTGAAGCCGGTGAAGTTCCCGAGCCTGCTCGCCCGCGTGCGCGCCCACCTGCGCACATCCGAAGCAAGCTCCAACGCCGTCATCCGGATCGGCATCTGCGAATTTCAGCCGGCCGATCGCGTGATCGTCGACAATGAGCGGGCCGCGATCCAGCTCACTGAAAAGGAAACGCAGGTGTTGCGTTATCTCTTCCGCGCGCGTGGCCGGCCGGTCTCCAAGCAGGAGCTGCTTGTCGAAGTCTGGGGCTACAGCTCCAAGGTGAACTCCCACACAGTGGAAACCCACGTTTACCGGCTGCGTCAGAAGATCGAGCGTCTGTCAGAGTCTGGCTGCGTGCTGCGAACGGAAGAGAAGGGCTATAGCCTGCTGTCGTCCGTCCCGGATCGCGCGGAAGCCGTTCGTATGCGGGCCTGAGAAACAGCGCCTCGATCCCGCGCCATCGGCTCCTGCCGCGGCCCCAAAAAAGAACCCCGGATCTTGCGATCCGGGGTTTTATTTTTAGGGGAGCACCTGACGCCGTTGCCGGCATCAGGTGTCTTCATGTCTTTAGAACTTGATCTGCAGTTCAACACCACCCCAGCGCGGCATGCGGAACACGTCGCTTGTGGTCATGCAGGATTCTGCAAGCGAACCGTAACCGCTATTGCCGTTCTGGTTGATGGTCGTGGCAGCGGAAGATCCGCAGAAGGCCATCGTTTGCGGGATGACGCGAGCCGTAGAGGTCATCGCGCCGCCCACTGTGGTCGACGCAGCAGTTGCGTCGGCGCGACGGAGGCCCTGGTTGGAGCTGTCGTACTGCACGTCATCGAACAGGTTGGTGATGAAGCCGATGACGGTGAAGTGGCCGTCAGCCGAGTTCCAGATCGCGCGCGCATTCACCAGATCCCATTCCGGCGTCTTGTTGACGTCACGGTTGAAGATCGAGGAGTACGTGCCGTCCTGCCAGTTGTAGGACATCGAGGTCGTCAGCGAGCCATTGTCGCCCAGGTCGAAGGTGTAAAGTGCGTTGAGCGACACTTTGTTTTTCGGGCTGAACGGCAGGATGTTGCCGTCCAGATCCTGGCCGATCGAGCCGTCGACCAGAACGCCCGCAGCGTTGTACCGTGCGCTGGCCACCGACCCAACCGGCTTGGCGCCAGGCAGACGAGCAAGCGGGTCGGCGCTGTGGACGAGGCCGCTCGTGTCCTTGATCTCCGGGTTTGTGTATCCGTAATTCAGGAGCAGTTGGAACTCTTCCGTGGGCGCCCAGGTCGTCTCAATTTCGAAGCCGGTTGTCTGGACACTCGGAAGGTTGAGGAACGCCGTGTACGCCGAAACCGGTTGGCCCGGGATCGGTGTCGGAATCACAGCGTTCGGAACCTGGTACCCTTTGTAATCGTAAAAATAGAGGTCCGAGTTCACGGTCAGGTACCAGTCCGGGAAGTTCTGCTTCCAGCCGATCTCGTAGGAGTCCAGTTCTTCCTTGTCGACTTCCGGGTTCGGAGCAAACACGGACGAGCCGCCGCCAGTGCCGAAGCCGCCGCCTTTGTAACCACGGGCGTAGTTGGCAAAGATCAGCGTGTCGTCAGTCGGTGTCCAGTCGAGGCGCAGCATCCCCGTGACCGCATTCCAGCTGTCGCCAAGACGGCGAACGCGATCGCCTGAGATCGGATCCGTGTAGGCGCCGGACGGGTTGGTGGGTGTTGCATCAAGGACGCCAGGCGCGCCGTTCGGGAACTGCGCACTGATGCCGTTGAATGCAGTGTCAGTGAGATCGACGCCAGGGCGTGCAACGGTGGCTCCAACGCCCGAGCATGTGCTCGTGTAGTAGCACATCGCCCGACCGCGCTCCTCAAGACGTGAGAAGTCGCGCGAGTAACGGATGCCGCCTGTGATCTTCCAGGCCTCATCGAGCTGCCAGTCAACCTGCGTAAACACACCGTACGAGTCGGAGATGCCGCTGTTCGTCGTGTTGGTCGACAGAGCGTGCCCGAACCGCGTCGGTGTGTTCGTTTGCCCAACGCCGACAATCGCGCCCGTCACCGGATTGATCAGCGCTCTGTTGGCGGTCGGAGCGAACGCCACGTTGTCGTAGTACACGTAGATCGGCTGCGCGAAGTTCTCCTGGTACTGATAGAGACCAGCGATGAACTGAACCGGGCCGTCATAGGTCGACAGGAAGTTGATCTCGTTCGAGAACCAGCTGCGCTGTTCGTTGTAGTTGACGGTCTGGCTTGGATTGATCGTCGTGAGTGTGCCGGCCGGGCTGAACGGGTAAACGCGGGTGCGGAACGATGTGATCGCCGTTTCGTCGCCGTCCGTGAAGTAATTGTATTTGTAGAAGCCGTAGCCACCCACGTACTTCACGTCGAAGCCCGGACCATTCCAGATTATTTCGAGCGCAGCGTCGTTACCTCCGGTCAGGGTCGCAACGCCAGTCGTGTTGGCGCCGAAGGCGAAGGGGTCGTCAATCGTCGGGTTTCCGGTGAGGTTGCCGACCTGAGTCATGTTGAGGGCGTTCGGGTTGTAACCGAACCCTGCGTTCGGAGCGGCGGCGTTGGCGCCGACGTTGAACAGACGGCTATCGTATTCCTGATTGTTGCCGGCCGTTGTGCGTGCGCCGGGAGCGCCTGCCTTTTTCCAGCCCATATGGCCCCAGCGCAGGAACCAGCTGAGATCCTCGCCAATGTCGCCTTCAAGCTGGACTTCGTAGTTGTAGCCATCCGTGCGGT
>ERZ795061.4991-NODE-4991-length-11025-cov-7.642115_pt1 | contig 11025 bp, 7 predicted proteins | sample MGYA00375145_ERZ795061 | MGnify/ENA primary metagenome ERZ795061 (study PRJEB30190, sample SAMN05720144) | anaerobic digester metagenome | isolation source: active sludge of municipal wastewater-treating anaerobic digesters | place: USA | collected 2014-12-22 ... | reverse complement strand
ACCAGGGGACATTTCTATCGAGCCCACCAGGGGACACTATCAAGGAGTCGCGACAAGTACGGTGCCAGACCGGTGGTGATGGGCGTTTGGACACGCAGCGCCACCGAATCCCGAGCCATCAGCTCCACCCCCCGACCGCAGCCCATGAGGAGACAGCAGCGAGGTTTTGGCCAGGCTCCGGCGTCGGGGTAATATCGAAGATTAAGCCCTGGCTGTAGATCGGCCTTTCCCGGGAGCGGAGAGGAGTGGGAAGGGGCCTGGAACGAGCCCATCGACTCCCAGGGGCGCGAATCGTGGCGCGGAGGAATCGATGGAAGCGTCGGATACCGGTCGTGAGCCCAAGACGGTCTTTTGGAAGCTTTGGGAGAAGTTCTGGTGGTTGTTCGCCCTGGCATTTTTGGGTGGCATGGTGTGGGCTTGCAAAGCTTTCGGCAACGTGGCGCTCTTCAAGTTCTGGGCCTTCGCCTTCGCATGCCTCGGGGCGGCGATCCTGGTTCATGGCTGGAGGGCCCGGAGATTCGCCGCCGCGAGCATCTCCTGGTTCCCGACGCAGGCGCGCGTGCTCCATTCCGAGGTCATCGGGGAAAGGCAGAGCTCCTCGACCAACGACGGCATCAACGCCGACAGCGAGACCGTCTCCTACTACCCCGACGTCGAGTACGAGTACGAGGTCCAGGGAGAGAGGCGAAGGGGTAACAAGGTGGCGCTGGTCCGGGTCAACTACTCCGCGGAGGAAGCGCGGGCGACGGTGGCGAAATACCCGAAAGGCGCCGCGGTCAGCGCCTGGTACGATCCCCGCCACCCGGCAAGAGTGGTTCTGGAGCCCGGTCTGCGAGGTGCAGAATCCAAGTACAGAATCCCGCTACTGGTCGGGCTCGGGTTTCTGCTTCTGGGTATTTCCACCCTGGCCGTGCTCGAGTGGTTGCGGCTCTGATATCTCCAGCCTTGCCGGAACCGACAACGCTCATGTTCCTGAGTTTCGGCCTGTCCGGGCATGGTCTGTGGTGCTACGAGATGCAGTGACATCGCTTCGTTTGCGCACGCCACCGATCCGGCCGCAGCGATCGGCCTGCCCTACCTCAGCTTGGGGGGGAGAAGCGGCCGCTGCCCCGAGAACGCTCTGGCGTCGGTGCACCCAGTACCGCCGTCGGTGGGGCCGGCCGGAGCGCTGCCGAACGTGTGCTGCACCCTGATGTGTTGGTAGGCGCTTTCCAACGCTGGGTTTTTCCATTCGAGACTGATCTTCGACACTTCTCTGTTGGGTCCGCTGGCTCGGGTACTGATAGAGCGTGACTTGGCGTGATGGCCCTGGGAGTTGGTGCGCGAACATAGTGCCAAAGGGCGGCGATTTTGCCCTTGCCAAGGGAGCGTGCAGGGCTGATAATGTCACCATGTTTGTGCGCCTGAAGCCTAGGCGGGATCGCGGCCCACCCTACGAGCACCTGCAGATCGTCGAGTCCCGTCGCGACGACTCGAGCATCCGGCAGCAGGTCATCGCCACCCTCGGACGTCGCGATGTATTTGTATCGAGTCGCCAGCTCGACGCCCTCGTTCGCTACCTCGCGTCGTTTTGTCAGTGGGTGCAGGTGGTGGACCGAATCTGGCGTAAGGGGCTGCAGGACCGCTCGGCGATATCCTGGGGCCACCGCTGGTCTTCAGCCGGCTGTGGCAGGAGCGATGGGTACCCGAGGTGTTGGGCCGGCTGGCGTTGAGGCGACGCTATCTCAAGGCCCATAGACCGCCCCGACACTGCCCAACCGCGACTCGATTGGTTCGCCAACTGGCCTCAATTACGCACTGTCTAGGCAAAAGTCAACCTCAGGTGAGAGAGTGTACTCCTAATCCATCAGGCGGAACAGGACAACGGGAAAAAGGAGAAGGCAAATGACTAGAAGGTTGGTTCTCGTAGTGACGGTCCTGTTGGCCGCAACGTGGAGCGCCGGACAGGACGTGCAGTTAGTGCCGAAGGGGCAGGTGCGCCTGGACGAGCAGGACTACGTGCCGATCGGCCACGGTACCGGCCAGACCCTGCGCGAGGCGCTAACCGCTCGCAAGCTGACCCGTGCAGCCTTCAAGCCTCTCGGCCAGCAGTTTTCGTTCTCGCCGGGGGGAATGTCGGCTCTGCACTACACCGGCATGGCGTTCGAGGGGTCGACGGCAGCATCGCGGTCCACGGGCGGACGAATCGTGCTGGTGATCAACCTACTCCCAGAGGAGGTGCGAGAGACCGTAGCCGTGCAGCTGAAGGACGTCACCGTCGTGCCGCTCGCGCTGCTGATGACGTGGGACGAGAAGATGGTCACAATCGATGTGCTCAACTTCGCACCCGGGCAGGCTGTCGCCAATTACAACCGCCGCGAAATGCGCTTCGAGGCGCCCGAAGATGGGGTAAGAGGCGAAGGCGACTGCTGGGACTGCCTGCTGGAACAGCTCAAAAAAGTCCCGTGTGAGCTCCTTGCTCTCGCGATATCGTGCGCCCCTGAAATCACTTGTCCAGGGGCCGTGCTCAAAGCGATCGTAGATTACGTGCTCAGCGAGGTCGTGGGATCGATCTGCGACTATCGAGGCAGTCTCGTCGAATGCCAATTAAGTTGCATGTTACCAAAGGTGACCGTCACGCCGCCCTCTGGCGCCGTCATCCCGCCCGGGCCCAATACGATCTCGGTGACGGCCACTGCGGCGCACCTCTTGGCCCCGATCGTTGGAGCCATCGTGTTCGCGGGGAGCTCTGGGGAGCTTTCATCACTCTTCTGGGCCGCCCACGGCGTGCTTCCTACCACGGAGTACACCCACGAGTTTACCGGCTGGAGCCCCCTTCCCAACACGCTCTGGACGGTGAGCGCGATGGTCGTAGCGTTACCGATAGGCCCCGTGGGGTTCTCGCTGCCGGCGTGGTCCCGGATCAGCACCAACATCAGGGTAGAGCCACAGACGCCGCCGACTCCCACCCCGACCGCAACACGAACCCCGACCGCACGCCAAACACCTCCAACGCGGACCCCGACCCCAACGCGGACCCGTACCGCAACGCGGACCCGTACCGCAACGCGGACCCCGACCGCACGCCAAACACCTCCAACACGGACCCCGACGCCCATTATACCCGGTCCGAGCGCGCCCGTGCTCGTGGCACCGTCCGAAGGGGCGACGGTGCCGGCCAGTGGCTTCCAATTTTCCTTCAGATGCAGCAGCACAATGGCGACCCAGCTTGGCGTTATGGCACTAGACGGTACGCCGATAGCAACCAGCGGAACCATCTCGTGCTCCCCGCAGCCCAACAGCGTCTGGAGTGGTTCCCTGCCGCTTTTCCGCACGCCGCACCCCAAGGGTGAGTTCCGGTGGATCGTCTGCGCCGAAAACGGAGAGTGCTCGGCCGCCCGGCGCTTCAAAGTGCAGTAAACCGGGACCGGCAACCGACACGCCAAACGACTGACGTCCGAGGAAAGCGCAGCGGCCGGCGGGCGGAACAGCCCGCCGGCCGCCTCCCGCGAGCCAACCTGCGGAGGCCACAGCGAGACGCACCGCCCCACTGCAACCCGGCCCTGCACAACAGACCGGGCCGCCCGACCCGCTGCCGCCTGGCGGCCCGAGCGGAGGACACCGGCGCTTCCATCGCACCTGCGCGAGCCGAGAGCCCGCGCTACATCTTGCCGGCCGCAGCGATCGGCTTGCTCCCCAAAGCGGCGGGTGGCACCTCGGCCTCGGGGTGGGGAGGGCCGACAAGGCCAACGCTCGCCGCTGCTGCCGCGCCGGGATCATCGCCGGGCTGGCTCGCTCGCTCGAAGCGGACAACCCCCTCGCTGCGGGGCGCAGAAGGCGGGAGGATCGACGGCTGGGTCGACCCACGCCCTTCTGCCCCGGCACAGGGGTCTGCAGCAGCGGTCGACCAAGCCGAGCTTCCGGCCCGGATGCGGTAAGCTACTTTGACGCCACGATCTGCATCCGTGGCCACAGGGGACGCTGGGATCGGGTGCCGCACGGAGGTGAACCCGCACATGGCCTCCGGCCGACACCGCTCGTCAGATTGGAGGAGGCATGGACAGTTCTTCGCTCCGGGAGCTCGTGAGCCGTTGTTTCCCGGTCGGGTCGCGGACCCGACCCGTGCTGACCAGGCTACTGAGTGGCCTCGACCAGGTGCTGGTCGACCCCGCCGAGGCGCTCGCGCGTGGCGCCTCCGATGTGGATGCGATCCCGCGGGAGATCGCCCCCGTGGCGGACAGGACGAGGCTCGAGAGGATCGCGGCAGACGGCGTATGGCCTACGGACGAAGAGCCCGACAGCGAGGACCTCGACCGGGAGGAGGTCGAGTGCATCGGCGAGCGGGAGCCCGCGCTCGACTACCTCGCGACACGTCTTGCTCGACCCGGGACCAGGCTCGTGCTCCTGGGAGAGCAGGGACACGGCACGACGACGCTGCTGCGCGCTCTCGCCTTGAGGCTCGGTCAGCAGAGCGCGGTCTTGGCACTCTACCTGCCCGTGCGGACCCTGTTGGGGGATGGCGGCGAAGGGGGGCTCGTGGAGCGGATCATCCGCCACGGCGAGGCTGCCGTGTCGGCGCGCGAGCGCGAGGGCGCGGCATGGCGCGCGCTCGCGGGACTCCTGCGTGGCGGGCATCGTGCCGAAGACGCGGTGCCGGTGCACCCGGTGCTCATCCTCGACGGGCTCGACGACGCCCCGGAGCTGGGCCCGGAGATCAGTGCCTGTGCAGCCGCCCAGCACCTGAGCCTGATCGTCGCAGGCCGCTACTCCCCGCCCGCCGCGCGGCTCGCGTTAGCGTTCGAGCATGAGCAGTCTGCCCCGGCCGTATGGCAGCTCGAGCCCGTGGCGTGGGACCAGCGGATAAGGCTCGCCGAGCTGGTGACCGCCGAGGCGTTCCCCAGTCCGCCGGCCGACCACGGGGAAGAGGAGGCCCAGGCCCTCCGGAGGGTCTTCGATGTCGCTCTCACCACCGGCATCGCCGCCTCTCCGCCCGGGCTTGCGGTGGTGTGCGAGCTGGTGCTCGAGCACACGCGAGCGGCTTCCGGGGCCAGCGCGCCGACCCGGGGCGGGTCGCTCCTCCGTTTTGCCGACGACGCCACCCGACACCACCGGTGTGCCGACGAGCCGAGCGCCCTCTTCCTTCCCAACATGGACGGCTTCCTCTGGTGGACGCAGCAACGCCTGGAGGGAGAGCGAGCTCACTCGAGCGGCGCGGTGTCACCCTCCGACTGCCAGCTGGCGCGGGTCGAGGAGTTCGTGGCGGCCCTCGGTTACGTGCTGTTCGTCCGCGACGGCTATCGCGCCCAGCTCGGGCCGGTGGGGCGCCGCGCCGGGTTGGGTGGCGGAGTGCTTCTCGGGCCCGCCCAGGAGGCGCTCCCGTACCTCGACGATCTCATCGATGCGAGCTTCCCGGGGGACGTCGGCGACGCTGCGACCCACCTGTTGGAGATGCTCGCGGTTACGGGCTGGGTCGAGGTCGTGGACAGGGAGGTGTCGTTTACGACCAGGGAGAGGCGCGATGCCTGGGCCGCCCGCTGGCTGGCGCTGCAGCCGGGACGTCTCGCCGCCCACCTGCGGCGTTACTGGAACCCCCGGCATGTCCCGGAGGAGCTAGAGCCGCTGGCCGAGATCGTGAGCCTCCCCGACGATGACAGCACCGCGTGGCACCCCGTCCTCGCGAGCGCCGCTCAGATGCTTTGGATGGAGGCGGGATGGGGGCGGGAGCATTTGACGTTCGACGCCGAGGCAGCGTGGCGCCGCGTCGCCGCGGAGCTGGACGCCTTCGTCCCCGACCCCGCGAGTGGCGACCGCGAGAAGGTGATCTTCGCGGCGTGGCTTGTCGGCCGCACCGCCGCTGGGCACCCTCGGCTCGACGGAGTCGACCCGCAGGACCCCGTCGCACGGTGGCGCTCGGCGGTTGTCGGCATCCTCGCCGGTCCAGTCGCGTTGCCGGAAGCGTTCCTCGACCACCTGTCGGAGGCGACCCTGCGCCTGAATCGGCTGCAGCTCGTCGACGCCCAGGGACTGGCGCAGGCGAGGTGGTGGAAGGCGCTCTGGGGCAGACGGGCGGGCTGGCTGATGGGGGGCCTGAGCGCCGTGGGCGGCTCCTTCGCCGCCCGTCTGGGCCGGGTTGCCTCCCGGACCAGCCGTCTCATGCCTACGATCGGGCAGACGATCGCCGCCTGGCCCACTCAGGCTGCGTTGAGGTGGGTCAGGTCGGTGCTGCGCAGCTCCCGCAGGTGGCTGCCCGACGAGACGACCTCCGCCGTCCGGGCTCTTGCCGAGCGGCTCGACAGCCAGGCCGCGAGCGACCTGGTGAAACGGTGCCAAGACTCCGTTTTCCGAGCGCCCACACGACGCTTCAGCGCGAAGGCGGCGGCGATCGCCGGCGCGTGCGCCGGGAGACTCGATCCCGCTACCACAGCGAGCTTCGCACGGATATGCCTGGCCACGGCGCACACCGAGCAGGACGAGGACACCTCCAGCGCCACGATGGAGTTCTTCCGTGCCTACGCCCCCTGGCTGCCACCGGACCTCGCCCGGACCCTCGCGATGAGCTGCCTCGACCTGTTGCAGCACGCCTCTTCCGAGTCTGCATGTGACGCCGCGCTCGCGGCCCTCGGCGCACTGGCGTGCCGCCTACCCTGCGACGCGAGGGACGACCTGGCAACGACCTGCTTGGAGCTGGCACGCCAAGGCGACGAGCACGTGGCGGAGGCAATGTTTCAGGCGATCGCGAACCTCGGCAGCGCCCTCAGCCCGGGTGGTGCAGCCCGCGTCTGGGAGCCCTGTCTCCAGGCGGTGCTCGAGCCCACCGACGAGGACGTAGCCGACGTCGCACGTACCGCACTCGAGGTCCTGTCGTCTCGCCTCGACGCCGAGGCTGCCGCGAACTTCGCGCAGGCATGCCTGCGGACGGTGCTTGCGCCCTCGGTGCTGCTCGGCGAGCTGAGGGCACTGCTCGCCGTGCTGCGGGAGCTCGCCCCACGGCTCGAAGCCACCAGGGCCGGGGCGCTCGCCCGCCAGTGTCTCGAGGCGTCCCGTAGCGCTAGGTCGCCAGGCGGCTATGCCACGGCGATGGCCGCACTGGGGGCGTTTGCCGGCGTCGTGGACGAGGGCTCTGCCAGGGAGCTCTTGGAGCCCTTGCTCGGGTTGGTGCTCAAACGCGGCGCCGGGGAGGCTGGCGTCACGGTCGTCAAGGCGGCCCACGCCCTTACACGTCGCCTCGATCCCACCGCGGCGGCGCGGGTGCTCGGTCAGTGCCGCGCCGTGGCCTCATCCCCCACATCACCCGAGGCCGTTCGCACGGGCGCCTGCCTGATGCTGACCGGGCTCGCCGGACGGCTCGACCGTGCCGGCGCCACCGAGCTGGCGGAGACGCTGCAGGATCTGGCGGCCGGAGACGCGGACCCCAGCACGCGGTATGCCGCCCTTGGAGCGGTCGACAGCGCCGTCGAGGCGCTCGAAGAGGATGTCGCGGTGAGGTACCTCGTCCCCAGCCTGGCCGCGAGCCTGGGCGCCGGCGCACGAGGCGCCCGCCGAGTTGTGCCGCGAGCTGAGACCCTTCTGGCCACACTGCCGGCGACCCACCTTGCCGCTGCGTTCGCCGAGGTGCCCGAGCTGCACCCGGCAGCTCGCCTCCTCGCCGGCATCGACGGGCGGCACCTGCGGCAGCCCGCGCTCCGGCTCCTGAGGCAGCTCATGCGCTTCCCGGAGAGCCTCCTGCCGCTCGACCTCACCACGTGATCGGGGGGCACCGGCGGCGACCCGCCGTCACGAGATGCCCTCGAGCCTCGTGACAAGGTTCGCGGTGCCGCACTGCGGGCATGGCAGCCAGAGGAGGTCTTCCAGACGGTAGAGAACCGGCTCGCGACAGTCGCGACAGGTAAACGAGACGTGGTCGACGTCGGCGCGCCCGAGCACGGACTGGACCCACCCATCCGTCCCGGGGTCGAGTGCGACCGCCCGCACGCCCCTGCGGCAGGTCGAGCAGTAGCCGAAGACTTCCAGGCCCCACGTGCCCGGGAGATCGGCGCAGTCGAACGCCTCGGGGTGGCGGTGCAGCACCCCGTCCGTCGTTTGGTAGACCTCGTCAGGCCCGCTCGAGGCCATCCGGAACCCACAGCAGGTACAGGTGTGCGAGAAGAAGAAGCCCATCTCCAGTCTCCTTCCGGGGCTGGGTGCCCGCCCGGCGCGAGAAGCGCCGGTGTCCGCAGGCACCCAACGGGTCCTCCAGGGGCCCTTGTTTGCAAACAATACAGGACACTACCCGCCCCGCAGACACTCGGGCAGTTGGTCGATGGTAATCACGCCACCCACGGAAAGCTAGAGTACCGAGCCAGACCGGTGGTGACGGACGTTTGGTCACTCATCGCCACCGAACCCCCGAGCCGTCAGCTCCAACCCCCGACCGCAGCCGATGAGGATGGAGCAGCGATCGGCGTGCCCTACCTCAGCCTGGGTGGGGGAGAAGCAGTAGGCTCTACGGAGTCAGCTCGAACCAGGCGGTGGCGCAGGGGACTCGCGTGGCATGGTTGAGGTACACCTGCACCGACCACCTCCCGTAGAGGCCGTTTTCGACGATCGCGGTCCCGCCCACTGGAAAAGGAGTGTCGACGACCTTGCGGGCCACACCTGTCGAGTCGACCACCGTCAGCAGCAGGCGCTCTTTGACCGGATACGGGTAGTCGGGGAGAACCCGCCCTTCCACACTGGCCTGGCCGGGCTCGGCCACCGGCACAGCCAGCGCTTGGTAGAGATGCCCCCTCGGTGTCGTCACGTGCAGCTCCAGCATTCTCACATCCCTGAAGTCAGCCGGGAAGCTGGTCCGCAAAACCAGATCGAGCGTCCTCGAGACCGAGAAGACAGGGCGCCGCTCGAACCGCGTATCACCTGGCTGCATGACCTCCAGGGCACAGGAGGTGCTCGGACGCTCGGAGCTGCCGGGCTCCGCAGCCACCGTATGACCCGTGAGGCCGACAAGAACCGACGCGGCAGCAACGATGATCACCCTCGTCGAATTACGTGCCAAGGTCATCTCGTCACCTCCTCAGAACGGCACCTTCACGCCGTAGACGACGCCAGCGTCGGTGCCGACATGAATCATGCCGTTGCGATGCTCGTAAGCCGGTGCGCCAACAGCGCTACCCCCGTCACCCAGCGTACGGTAGGTCGGCGCCGCGCCGGTCACCGGGATCTGGTACAACCGGCCGTCGGCCGATCCCACCCAGATATGAGCGCCACCGGCGAACAGGGGTGTCGACGGCGATGGGATCGTACCCACGGTCCAGGCCGAGCCCGCCGTGTTGCCAGCGTCGTCCAGCGCCCACACCGTGTTGGTGGTTGACAGGTACAGCCGAGGCTGGCCGAGCACCGGGAACACGAACCCCTTGACCGGCCCACCCGCGAGACCGCAATTGAAGTACCCGCCAGGCAGTGAGGTCCAAAGGTTCGCACCGGTGGCCGGATCGATGGCGAAGACGCGACCCTGGTTCGTGCCCACGTACAGCCGGCCATTGGCGAGCACCGCACCGCCATCGATGTCGCCGAGCGCCCTCGACCAGACCTTGACGAAGGTGGTCGGTGGGCCGGGGTCGATCCGCAGGCACCAGAGGGTGTCCGCGCTGCCGCCGGGCTTGGACCGCGAGGTGAAGTAGATGTACTTCGTGGTCAGATCGATCGAAGCGGCGCTGGAGACGATTCCAAAGCCGTTGCTTCCGCCGCCGTTGGTGAACGGGGCGAACGCCTCCACACCGCTGGCTTTGTGGAAGGAGTAGAAAGCATTGTCGGAGGAGGTGTTGCGGGTGCCTGCGAGGATGTAGTCGTAGCCTGTCGCGTTATACGGAGGGTCGGAGATCAAGACCGACGGCGCAGCCTGGAACATCTCCGCCCCGGGCCCAGTCGAGATGCTCGATACCCAGACGACCGCCCCCGTGTCGGCATCCACGGTGTAGAGGTGTCCGTCCTGTGAGCCCAGCATGGCGACCTTGCTCGCCCCTCCAAGGCTGATCGGAATGATCGGGGGGCGCCCCTGGGCCGGTGCGTTCATGGCCAGGGGGGTCCAGCTTGCTGGCCACGCCCCGCCGGCCGCGGACGAGGTCATGCTGTGTAGCTTGCGATCGTTCGAAACGCTGAACACCGCGCCGGTGGTGGCAAGCCCCGGAAGGATCCCTGGGTTGGTCATGGCCGAGGCCGCGGTGCTGTAGGCCCACTTGACGTCACCGGCGGTGAACGGCCTGGCCACGACGACCTTCCCGGATGAGTAGAGCCCCGCGGTGTTGGCAACGTACGCGGCGTAATGATAGGTGGTGTTGTCCACCGCGGTGTGGTCGGTGCAGGTCCGATGCTGCCCCGAGAACGCTCCGGCGTCGGTGCACACGGTGATGCCGTCGGTGGGGCCGGTCGGAGCGCTGCCGATCTTGCGCTGCACCCGGGTGTGTTGGTAGGCGCTTCCCAACGCTGGGTTCTTCCATTCCAGAAGCACCCGACCGCTGCCGGGCGACCCTGTGGTGGCGGTGAAGGTCGCTACGTCGTCTGCCGGGGTGTTGCACGCCTGCAGCACATCGGCGGTCACCACCACGTCATCGATGAACCAGCCGGTGTTGGCAGTGAAGTTGCAATCAGCGACAACCGCAAATCCGATCCGGATGGCCTGGCCGGCACATCCGTCGGTGCCTCCGGTGATGAGGTTGCAGACCACGTCGAGGTCCACCACCGTGTTCTGGTACGTGGTCTGTGTTCCACCCCAGGCTTGCCGGTTTTTCGCGCCCGACGGCGTGCAACTCCCACCGTCTGCAATCGTACGGTTGTACGCTGTGCCGCTCACGATGGCCGATGCAGGCACCTGGAGGAACGTCGCCCCGTCGAGCGAGAGCACCAGCATCGCGCCGTCGCGATAGGACGATCCCGATACCTCGAAATCCCACCGGTGCCAGAAGCTCAGCCTGGAGGTCTGCGACCCTGGCGGCACGGTGATTCCGGTGCTCCCCCCAGGCCACGCCAGTGCCCATTTGCTGACGCCATACGGTGTGGTGCAGTTTGCCGAGC
>ERZ795061.4987-NODE-4987-length-11028-cov-7.113551_pt1 | contig 11028 bp, 8 predicted proteins | sample MGYA00375145_ERZ795061 | MGnify/ENA primary metagenome ERZ795061 (study PRJEB30190, sample SAMN05720144) | anaerobic digester metagenome | isolation source: active sludge of municipal wastewater-treating anaerobic digesters | place: USA | collected 2014-12-22 ... | reverse complement strand
GGTCAGCATCGAAGCGAGCAACCCGACGCGGGTCTCGGTCTGATCCGGCATTGAATTGCGTTCTGCCGACGGCGGCATGGCCGCATGTCGGCAGAGTCTCATTTTTCGTCGAGTAGCTTATCGAGGGACTTGTTCAAGTCCTTCACGTAATGTTTTTCGGCCTGCTCGTTGCTGGCTGTGCCCTTGGCGGCGGGCTTGTCCCGCGGGGCTGGCGCAGGAGCCGGCACCTTGACGATTTCCTTGTTCTTCCGCTCCGTCGCTAGTACTTCCTCGACCGAAAGGCGCTGCGCTGCGAAGGCGGGGGAGCAGGGCCGACCATCGGCGCAGCGCGCCTCGCCGCCCAGTCCCAGCGGTCCCTTGTCGGCGTCGGTGAGCGCCGCTTCGACGATCTTCTGCGGGGCCCCGTTGCTGGCGGGGTCGAAGCGCAGCGCCGAGAAGTCTCGCGGCGAATCCGCGACGATGGTGATCACCTCCCAGTCGCCCTTCGGCTGGTCGGCCTCGTAAGCCCAGTCGGGGCGGGGGAAGACCAGCGGTTTGCCGGCGGCAATACGGTTGCTGCGGTCGAGTTCGTTGGGGAAGATCTGGCTGAGCTGCGAGGTCGCCTTGTCCCACAGCAGCACGTAGAGCAGACCGCTGCGCTCGCTGTGGAGCACGAAGCTGAGCGCCTCCTTGCCGATAGCAAGCGGCGAGCGGACCTTGTCGATCTTCAGCCCGAAGCGAGTGTCGGAGGCTGCCACGGTGGCGGCGAAGGCTTCTTCGAGCGTCACCTGCCGGGAGACCGGTGCGACTGGCTGCGGTGTGACGGGCGCTAGGCTGGGTACCACCGCCGGTGGTGCCGACACGGTGGCTGCGGCCGGTGCCGCGGCGGGTTGCTCTGGCGGCGGCGGGGCTTTGCGGGCAAACATGAAAGCCCCGAGGGCGAGCACGCCTGCAATTGTCGCTCCAGCCACGTAAGCAGTGGCACCCCGCCTCTTGCGAGTTGCCGGCGTGGGCTCGGTCCTGGGCAGCGTGTCGATCTGCGACACATGAGTGGTGGAGGCCGGAGTCGATGTCGGCATCAGGGTCTCGAGCGCACCCGGAACCGTGTTTGCGCCCGGCGCGATCTCGCGGCCGGATGCTGGGGACGGGATGCGAACGTAGTCGGTCATGCCGAGCAGTTCGCGCATTTCGACGATGGACTGGGGACGCTGTTCGCCCTTGACCTGCAGGCAATGGTCGATGCCGGTGAGGAACTGTTCGGAATAGCGGCCGGCGGCGAGGGTGGCGAGGGGCTCGTAGCCGTCCTGCAGCATGCGCCCGACGGCCGGTGGTGGGGTGCGGCCGGTGATAGTGAAATAGACGACGGCGGCGAGCGCGTAGATGTCGGTCCACGGGCCCTGCTTCACGCCGGGCATTTCGGCGTATTGCTCGATCGGCGCGTAGCCGGGCTTGAGGATGACAGTGAGTGCCTGGGTCATGTCGCTGATGACCCTGCGTGCGGCGCCGAAATCGAGCAGTACGGGCCGCTCGTCGCGCAGCAGCATGATGTTGTCGGGCGCCACGTCGCGGTGATAGCAGTTCTCGGCGTGCATCAACTCGAGGGCATCCATCACCGGGCCGAGGATCTTCTGCAGCCAGGCTTCGTTGGGGGGCGGGCCCTGGCGTTCGCGCAGCACGTCGCGTAGGGTCTTGCCCGCGTAGTACGGCATCGCCATGTAAGCGGTGCCGTTGGCTTCCCAGAAACGATAGACCTTAAGCAGCGCGGGGTGGTCGAACTGGGCGAGCAAGCGGGCTTCATTGACGAAGCTGCGCCGGCCGATCTCGAAGGTGTCGGCATGGCGTTCGGAGCGGACGATCACCGACGCATCTTCGCCGCGCATGGCGAGAGACGAAGGCATGTATTCCTTGATCGCCACCCGGCGTTGCAGCGAGTGGTCGTCGGCGAGGTAAACGATGCCGAAGCCGCCTTCGCCCACGAGCCCGACGATCTCGAACTCGGAGAGGTGCGTACCTATCGGCAGGGCGTTGGCAGAGCCGCCCCGGGCCGGGCGCGGCGGCGCGGCGGGCGCAGCGGCGGCGCCCCCCAGCACAATCGTCTTGTCGTCGTCAGGATTGGACACGGTGGAAACCCTGGATGCGTGGGGCGAATCAGCCGCCCGGTGAGTAGGCCAGCATCTTCAACAGAAACGCGGCATCGGGCAAGCCTCGGTGCGCGAAGCCACCGCAGCCGCTGTCGTTGTTGTAGCACCACCAGGTGGAATAGCCGTCGAGGGCGTGCAGCAGGCTGCCGGTGGCCAGCGCGTCAAGGCAGTCGCCGGGCAGGCTGGTGAGGTCAATCAACTCTTCGCGCCGGGCGAAACGCGCGCCGACCCCTTCGAGGGCGCTGGTGGGCGGATGGCTGGCGGGCGGCGGGCCGAGGCTGGCCAGTGCGCCCTCCAGCTGCTCGATGTCGTGCTCGAGCTGGAGGGCGAGGCGGGCGGCCTCTTCGAGCTGCTTGAGCCACGCGCCGAGGGCCGGCGCCGAGGCGCCCAAGGCCTGGCCGGCGGGCAGCGGTGCGGCCAGCGTGAAGGGGAAATAACGTCCGACCCGATCGACCGACGGAGTCCACACGCCGGCCCAGCCGTGGTTGCCGAGCACGCCAGGCATCAGCACGAAGTGCCAGACGTGGGCGGTGAGGTAGGTGTCGAGCCAGCCATTGCCCAACGCGGCCTGGCTGCCGGCGACGCCGCGCTGCAGCCAGGCATCCCACGGGACGACGAAGTCGTGCGGGAGGCGCCGCTGGGCGAAATCGCCGAGCACCGGGAGCTTGCCGTACCAGCCGGCGGCGCTCATGGTCACAGTCCGCTCGGACAGCGGAACTCCGAGAGCTCGCGCAGCCGGAAGGGGTTCTGGACGCTGCTGGCGGTGACTTCGAAGGAGGCCTGACGGCCTTCCACGTCGAAGGTCACTTTGAATTTCTCTGGGGCACCCATGCCTTCGACCCGCGCCTTGTCGAACAGCCGGAACAGCGCCCAGGCGCCCTCGGCGGTGAGGCCGGAGGCGCCGCTCGGGGCCGGCGGGGTGATCTGGATGCGCGCCGAGATGCCGCCCTTGCTGCCCGGCCATTGGATCGACTGGGGCACCTGCGGCCCGTGGGCGTATTTGACGAGCTGGCCGTCCACGTCGAGGGTGAGCTGGGTGATCGTCGGGTCCATGTCGATGGGCTTGAAGTCGAGCCGCACCGAGCCGCCGCCACGGAAGAACACGTCGCGGATGGTGGCGGCGCGCTGAAATTGGGCGAGGTTGCCCGGCCCGCCGAGGGATTGCTCCTGCACCCGCTTGAAGCTCCACGGACGCGTGGAGGTATCGACGAAGGGCGCGAGGTTCTTTTGGAAGAAGTCGTCCATCAGCCCGCCGGGGGCGAACAGGCGGGCGAAATCCTCGCGGGTCACGTCGCGGGCGCTGCCGCGAGCGAAGGGGTAGCGCCCGTCGGTGGCTATGCGGCAGAACTGGCCTACCTGCGCGTCGACTGCCGACGAGAGGTTCTCGCGGGTGGCGGCGAGGGACTGGCTGGTGCCAGCACTGGAAAGTTGCTGCAGCATGCCGCGGATCGGCTCGGGCATGCGCGCGCTCTCGGCTTTTATCTTGGCGGCGGAATCGCCCGACGGCGGGGCGACCTTGTCCTTGATCGCCGTTTCGGTGGCGGATAGCTGCACGTAAACCTCGTTGAGCAACTGCGTGACGCCATCGATCGGGGCGCTCTTGCCGTCGCCGGTGACGAGCTGGCGGATCTGCACGAAGCGGTCGTCCACCAGGCTTTCGAGACCTTCCTGCGCGGCGGCTGGGGCTGCGCCGCCACCGCCGCTGGCACCCATCCCAAGCACCTTGCCGAGTTCCTGCTTGGCGCTGGCGAGCTTTTCGTTGGCTTTATCAATGGTGGACTTCTCGGCCGCTGGCGGGGTCAGCGTGGTCTCGCGTGAGATCGCCCGCATCAACTTGGGCAGCGGAGAATCCGCTCCGGACAGCACGCGCGCGACCTGGATGCTCTGGGCGAGGCCGGGCGAGCGGACGATGGCGATGTCGGCGACGAGTGCTTCCCACTGGCGCGCGTAGTCGGCGAGATAGAGCCGGCGTACGTCGCGGGCGGCATTGGCGGCGCCGCGCCCGGCGCTGGGATCGCGGCGCGTGTCGAGCACCCAGGATTCTTCGTCGGCGAGCTTGGCGGTGACCGCATCGACGGCCTTGGCGAAGCCCTTGTGGTAGCCGTCGTAGGTGTATAGCCCGGGGACGCCGCGGGTCAGCGGCGTGCCGCTCTTGCGCTTGAATACCAGTGTCGAGCTGGGGCCGGCGGCGTGTTCGATGGTGAACTCCGGGAAGCCCTCGCCAACGCCCTGGCGCTTGAGCCGGCTGTAGATGCGGTCGGGCAGCGAGTAGCGCAGCAGCATCTCGCGGGCGCGGGCGACGAGGGTGGCATCCTGCACCACCGGCGAGGCCACTGGGCCGTCAGCGAAGAGCGCGTTGAGATGGTTGCCGAGGGCAGCGCGCTGGTCGGCAGTGATGTCGCGGGGTAGGTTGCGGTCCCAGTCGATGGTGATCCAGGCCTTCAGCGCCTCGGCGTCGAAGTGGGCGGGATCGTTGAGCATCAGGTAGGCCTTGAGGGTTTCGTAGGCGAACTCAAGATTGCTGCCGTCGAGGCCGCGCAGTTGGGCTTCGATGCGGTGCGACAGGCGCGGGAACAGCACGTCGCGCAGCAGGCCGCGGTACGACTGGTCGGCGGCGGCGTCGAGCTTTTTGCCCTGGAAGAGGCCGAGGCCCATGCTGGCGGGCTCCTCGTCGCGCGGCCGGGACGCGGTGCCGGATACACCGCGCACCGCGTCGAGCACCGCCAGCACGCTGGCGATGTCGTTGTCCGGCGCGGTGCCGACGCGCGTGACGAGAGGCTTGGCTGCGGCAACGGCGCTATCCACTTCATCCACGTAGCTTCTGTTGCGCAAGTAGCTGAAGCTCCAGCCGATCGACAGGCCGATGGCTAGCAGGCCCATCGTGGCAAGTGCGCCGATGTGGATCAGGCTGCGGCGGCGTTCCCATTTTAGGTTGGTGCCGCCGATGCGCTGCTCGGTGAATACGACTTCCTTCAGCAGGCGGGTGAGGAAGAAGCTCTTGCCGCTTCCGGCGGGGGGCGGAAGCACGCGGCGCTCCAGCCCGAAGGCGCCGCCGAGGCTGGCCATCACGCGGTCGATAGGGTTGCCTTCCTGGGTGCCGCTGGTGAAATACACGCCGCGAACCATCAGCGGGTGGTCGTAGCCGGAGCTAGCGAATACGTGTTGCAGGAATGCGTCGAGGAGGCGATTGACGAGGGCGAACTGCTGGTCGAAGGCGGCGATCAGGGCCCGGTGGCCGAGGTCGGGTTCTTCCTGGAGGCGTTCGATCAACTGGCCGCTAACGCGTTCGTGAAGGGCGCCGAGCTGGGCTGACAGGCCTTGCAGCGGATCGGCGGCAGTGGCCTCGTCTGTTGGGAAGGTGACGCCCCAGACCTGATCGCGGCCTTCCTTGCCGAGGTTGGCAAAGAATTCGTTGAAACCGGCCGCGAGGTCGGCCTTGGTGACGAGCACGTAGATCGGCAGGCGCACGCCGAGTTGGGAATACAGTTCCTGCACGCGGGCGCGCAGGGCGTCGGCGTGGCGAGCGCCCTCGGTTTCGTTCTGGGCGAGCAGGTCGCCGAGGCTGACGGTGAGCAGTACGCCATTGAGCGGCTGGCGTGGGCGGTGCTTGCGCAGCAGCCCGAGGAAGCCCTGCCAAGCGTCGCGATCTGTGGCGGCGTCGGAATCCTGGGTAGTGTAGCGGCCAGCAGTGTCGATCAGCACGGCTTCGTCGGCGAACCACCAGTCGCAGTTGCGGGTGCCGCCGACGCCCTTGATCTGGTGAGTGCCGAGCTTATCGGCGAGCGGGAAGCGCAGGCCGGAGTTGATCAGCGCGGTGGTCTTGCCCGAGCCGGGCGCGCCAATGAAGACGTACCACGGCAGCTGGTATAGATAGCGCGCCGAACCCAGCGCGGCGAGGCGTGTCAGCCCCCTACCCGAGGCGGCCGAGCGGCTGTGGCGAAGGATGGTGGCGGCTTCCTCGAAGCGCTTGCGCAGTGTGGCGACTTCGGTGGATTCGGCGGGTGTCTCGGCCCCCTTGCCGAGAAGGCCGTCGAGCAGCCTGGCGTTGCTGGCGCGGGCCTTCAGCCGGATGACGACGAAGCGGGTGACGAAGGCCAGCACTAGCGCGCCGATCGCGATCCAGCGCACGCGTTCGGATTCGAAGGGCACCCAGCCGGCGATGGCCACCAGCGGACTGACGTACCAGATCACCAGCGCCAGCGCGATCAGCCCGGCGAAGCCGAGCAGCACGGGATGGAGCAGTGCAGCGAAGAGCTTTTTCATCATTCGACCCTAGTTCAGTTTCCGCGGGCGGCCGGGAACACGATGACTTCGACGCGTCGGTTCTGCGCACGTCCTTCGGGCGTTTCGTTGGTGGCGACGGGTTCGCTGTCGGCGCTGCCTTCGGTCTTGACCTTCGGGTGGCTGCCCAAGCGCGGAGTAAGGGCTTCGGCGACCGCGTCGGCGCGGGCCTGCGACAGGTGCCAGTTGGATGGGAAGCGGGCTGAGCGGATCGGGCGGTTGTCGGTGTGGCCGCGGATGAGCACAGTGCCATCGACCTTGGCCACCGCATCGCCGATCCGTTCGAGGAGGTCGGCGAAGGGCGGCGAGAGGGTCGCGCTGCCGGCTTCGAAGAGGCCGTCGCCGCGCGCGGTGACGATGCTGCGGTCGGCCAGATCGCGCACCACGACGCGGTCGGCCTGGATTTCGGCGGCCAGGAAGTGGGCCAGCCGGGCGGGCGCCGGGGCGGCTGGCGCGGCCGCGGCGGCGAGTACTGGCGTGCCGGCCTTGAGGGCGAGGATGGACGAGAAGGTGGGGTCGGAGTGCCGGTTGAGGGCGAAGGAGGCGAACATGTAGCCGATCGCCAGCACCAGCGTCGCGAGGGCCGACACCGCCCACAGCGGCACTGATTCGCGCAGCGGGCGGGCGGCGCTGGCGGTGGCCTGCCAGGCCGGCGAGAGCTCGTGGATGACGTCGCCGCGCTCCTTGGAGAGCATCTGCGCCAGCTTCTCGCGCACCGAGGCGAGCTGGGCGCGGCCGTTCTGCTGCACGCGGAAGCGCCCCTCGAAGCCGAGGGACAGGATCAGGTAGAAGAGTTCGAGGAGATTGCGGTGCTGGGCGGGGTTCTCGGCGAGCTTGCCGAGCAGCTGGAAGAATTTTTCGCCGCCCCAGGCTTCGTTGTGGAACTGCACCAGCAGGCTGCGCCGGGCCCACACCTTGTCGCCCCACGGGGTGTTTGCTGCGGTTTCGTCGAGGAAGGTGCATAGCGCGTAGCGCGCGGCGATCAGGTGTTCGTGGGCGACGCCGTGGTCGCGGGCCTTGGTCTCGAAGATGCCGATGGCTCGGGCCAAGGTGTCGCGCAGGCCGGTGGGGTCGGGGTGCTGGGCCTGGCGGAACTGGGGCACCAGGCCCAGCAGCGGGTTGGCGGCGGCGATCAGCGGGTTGAGCCCGGTGTCCCAGTCGAGGGCGGCGAGGTCGACCCGCTCGAAGCGCATGGCGGGCGCCGGCCCGGATGACGCCGCCGACCGCGCGCTTCGGGCGCCGGGGGACGGGATGATCAGCGTCTTGTCGGAGGGAGGCTGGGCAAATGGATCGTCGTGCGCCATGGTTCCGGTCTCCGGTATCGTTGCGTTAGTCTGCGCTCAGGCCCGGATGGCCCACAGCGAGAGTTCGAGGGCTGGGAAATCGCCGGTCACGTAGATGCCGAGGCCGCCGGAGCTGTCGAGCTGCTTCCAGAGCTCGCCGGCGTTGTCGAGTTCGAAATAGCTGAAGCCGGCGTGGAAGGGAATCTGCCGGGGGGCGACCGGCAGTGGTCGCAGTGCGATGCCGGGGAGCTGGAGATTGACCAGTTCGCGGATCTTTTCGACCGGACCGAGTTTGGCCTGGGTGGGGAAGCGCACACGCAGGGTTTCGCTGGGCACCTGCGCGTTGACCGCCAGCACGAAGCCGGCGTGGCGCAACAGATTGCGGTCGGCGACGAGCCCGACAAAGCGGCCCTGTTTGTGGTCCTGTAGCTCGATCTGAACGGCGTTTTGTTCGAGCACCGTGGCGAGGGCGCGGCGGATATCGCGGATCAGCGGGGCGAAGCTGGCTTCGAGGGCATCGTGGTTGTACGCGGGCCGGACGCCGGGGCGGTGTTCGGTGCTGACGAGGGTGGCGAGCTCGCCAGAGAGTTCGAGCAGGCGGGCGAACAGGCGCTCGGGATGGAGCTGACCGAGTTCGGCGAAGTGCTCGAACACCGGCTGGTGCCGGTTGATGGTGAGCAGGAAGATGAAGTCGGCGATCTCGGCTACGCCGCCAGCTCCGGGCTGAGCGAGGCGGCCGGCCAGCGCGTCGCCCCGTTGGCCGAGGAGGCCGCGGATCTCGCGCAGGTGGCCGGCGAGCACGCGCGAGGTCTGGCTGGCGAGTACTGGTGGGATATAGCCCTTGTCGATCAGCACGTTGTTGTCGGGACTGCGCTCAATGACGCGCACCACGCCGATGCGCACGAATGCGTCGGAAATCTGATCAGCAAGGGCGAGGCGCAGCTGCGGCTGGCCGGTCTCGATGGGTTCGGTGGCCCCGTCTCCTGAGACTGAGTCGACTACTTGTTCTTCCACAGGAAGGTGGCGCGCGAGCTGCCCCGACGGATCGCCGACGCGGGCGGCTTCTGCGCTCTGGACGCGGCGCATTGGCAGCGCTAGATAAACGATGGCGTTCTTGGCGTCGGGGGGGATGTCGAGAGCTAACGGCGCGGGGTGAGCAGCGGGGAAATCGAAGGGCGTGCCGTCGGGCAGCACTCCGCGGGCGACTGTTAGCACGATCTTTCCGGTGGCGAGTGCTGCGCTGTCGAGCTCAAGCTGGGCGAAGCCCCAGAAAAGGCCTCCCAGTGCCTGCGTTCGGGTTTCGACGTACCACTCCATGTGGCGATCTTGCTGCTGGAAGTGTTGGGGCCGCAGGAAGAGGCCCTCGGACCACACGACTTTGCTGTACCAGGACATGACGGCCTCTTGTGGGGCGAGTGTAAAGGTTGAATTGTTGCTCACTGTCCGACGCCGCGCTGCCGAGGGAGCTTCGGGGCGATTGCAATTCCACTCTGGCCAATCTGGACAGAATAGGCGGTGGTTGTATTCTGCGGGATGGGGGCGGTAGCCCGCCAGCGCACTGTGTTGACTTCGCGGTAGGCGGCGAAGACGGCCAGAAACTGGCTCGGGCCTTGGGGATGTAGTTCAGTACTAAAGGCCTGATTGGGTATAAGGGTTATTTCCTCCCGGACGACCTTTGCTGCGCCGAGCACAGCGTCGTCGCGCTCGAACAGCGAGAAGAAATCGGCGTTGTCGAAGGCGGCTGTGGTTTGCAGGAGATAGAAGCGCACGACGATGGGCATCGCGCGACCGTGGCGGTCGGCATTGACAGCCGCATTGGCGGTGATGTCAAGCTGGATCACCGTAGGGATCGGCTCCGGTTTGGGCGGAGAAATGACCGGCGGCTTGGCGCAGCCTGCCAGCGCCAGTGCCGCCACGACGGTGGTAGTCGCACCAAGTGTTTGCGTGAGTCGGATCATTGCGGCTCGATCTCCGAAAGCTGGTCAGCTATACGATTTGAGTATCGTAGCCTTTCTGCCGCAATGCAATCGGGAATGATTCGGTGCGCCCCGCCATCAAGCAAACAACCTTAAAGCTTGTTCTGAACTATGTCAATGACATCTTGTCGGGTGGGGCAGCATCAGGCAGGCGAAGGTCAGGTAGTGCAATCCGGCCAAGGTTTCGGGTAACCGCTCGTAGTCGCGGGCCAGACGGCGAAAGCGGACGGCCCAGCCGAAGCTGCGTTCAACCACCCAGCGGCGCGGTAGCAGCACGAAACCTCGCTTGGCCTCACGGTCCGCATTGGCGGGGTTTTGATCGGCATACCCCTGATCGACGTACGCGAGCGTCACTTCCTGGTTGCTGACTTCCTGTATCGCCCGGGCCAACTGGCCGACTTGATCCCGATCCTGCTCGTTGGCAGGGGCGGCGTGCAGCGTGAGCAGGTTGCCCAGCGTATCGGCGGCCAGATGATACCTTGGAGGCCTTCTTGCGCTTTGCCCCGTCGTAACTGGCCCGGGCACCGCTGGTCAGGGTTGATTGCAGCGTCCGGCTGTCCAGAATGGCCGCGGAGGGATGCGGTGTGCGCCCATCGACCAGACGCAACAGCATGCGCAAGTCGAGCACGATGGCCTCGAAACAGCCGGCCTTGAACCAGATCTACATTTGCTGATACACGCTCGACCAGGGTAAGCGTCGCCCCTCCTCGGTCGTGATCCCATTTCTTTGAGCCGCGAAGGTGACCACCATTCTTGAGGGTGGACACCATGGAAATTGAGAAGGCAGCAGAAGGGCCTCGGCGTGGCGCGTATGTTCGGCGCAGCCCCGAGCTGAAGACATCGACTGGCGGCGCCCCGTGCGTACCTGGCAGCCGGAGACGGCAGGATGGGGATGGGGAGCTGCTCACCGACGAGCCTCTCGCGTAGACTCGCGTCATGCCCCAGCCTGTCACGCCTCCCTCCATCGAACCCGCCGACGAGGGGGCCGCCCTGCACCATCAGCTCGGTGAGCTCGAGGCCGAGGTGGTGCGCCTCAAACTGCCCCTGGTGCCGCGGCCCTTGCCGGAGCCCGCCAAGACGGCCGATGCGCCACCGGTCGCGGGCCGCCCGCCCCGCCTTGGCGCCATTGTGCCGATCATCAACTGGCTCCTATGTGCCGGTCGGTGACACCCCGCCGCCAGCGCAAACCCTTTCCCGACGATCTGCCCCGGGAGACGATCGCGCACCTGCCGGCCCATACCCGCTGCCCCTGCTGCGGCGGCGCCTTCAAGCCCCTGGGCGAGGAGGTCTCGGAGATGCTCGATTACATCCCGGTTCAGCGATCCGCAGAAAACATCGCAACTCCAAGCGTTCGCCAAACAGAAGTCG
>ERZ795061.4986-NODE-4986-length-11029-cov-3.847367_pt1 | contig 11029 bp, 8 predicted proteins | sample MGYA00375145_ERZ795061 | MGnify/ENA primary metagenome ERZ795061 (study PRJEB30190, sample SAMN05720144) | anaerobic digester metagenome | isolation source: active sludge of municipal wastewater-treating anaerobic digesters | place: USA | collected 2014-12-22 ... | reverse complement strand
CTGAAAATAAGTGGACCAATTATCGCACCAAATTGGTCTAAAGCCTCATGTATGGCAAAACCAAGGCCAGTTCCAATCTGTTTGGTCGCAGATGATAGTATTGTATCTTTTGCAGGACTTCGAACTGCCTTTCCAACTCTTTCAAGTATAATAAAGAGGCTGACAATCTGCCACTGTTTGGAGATGGCAAGTAAAGGTACTGATACAAGCATAAAATAACCAACGATTGTAAAAACCCAGTATCCTTTCGTTTTATCTGAAAGATACCCCGTTATAAGTCTTACAAAATATCCTAAAAATTCTGCGACTCCGGTAATTATGCCAACAAGAGCAATATCCATGCCTATGGATTTCGTATATGGTCCATAAACACCTCTGGCTCCTTCATAGATGATATCTCCCATCAGGGAAACGACACCAAATAAGATTATAAGCATTATTGCCTTTTTTCTATTATCAGTTTGCAAACTTGATGGATTCGTCTTTTCATTTGACACAGGTATGTTGTTCATTTTTCCTCCAAAAGCTAAATTATCCATTAGTTCTTTAAGAGAGTTTGCATTTTTCTTTAACATCTATAACAAATATTCTGGATTTAGTCAAATAACTATTTTGTTTTATCTATTTGAAGTAAAACAAAATTTACAGTTAGATTATAAAGATTAAAAAATTAGCCAGGCAGTGTGCTACAAAGGAGGGGAGTAGAAAATTTTCAAGAATAAATAAGGTCGCAAGTATAACTCCTGTTAAAAAATATAGAAAAAATGTCAAAATATTTGTAAAAGGAAAATGAGCAACTGCAAAAAGAAGAGAACTTACAATGATTCGCATTATCGGGCTGGCTTTTCTCAGAAGTTTTGAAAGAAGCAAATATCTGTACAAAATTTCTTCAAACAGCGGAATAAATAATGCAAATGCAACAATTAATATTGGGTTGTTTTCCTTAACACTTAAAGGACTTTCGATTGCATTTATCTGCAAAAGAAGGACAAATAATAAAACCCCTGCGAACATTCCTTCTATTAAATGTCTTGCTACTGAATTTACACTTGTGAAAGATACGGAGAATGAAAAAACTCCTCTGAAATTCAATATTATCAGTACAAGTGGTGTTAGAAAAAACGAGTATCCGTATGAAATCAAGAACATTGGTTTATTTTCAATGTTTTTGTCTATGAACAGAGCTATCAAGAGCAATATCCCGGTTAATAAAAGTATTATTGACATCAGATCAACTGTCTTTGGTTTATTTTGAGCTCTTACAACGCTTTTGTAGAGCATATTTCTCGTCTTTGAGGGTATATTTTCTCTTACTGATTCCCATGTTCCCATTTTATCAAGTATGCTATACAATATTTTCTTTTCCCCTTGCGAGAGGTGGGATAAAGCTAACTTTCTGGTGGATTCTGGAAGTAATGCCAGTAGGTAAATGGACTTTATACTTCCCCTTTTCCCTTTTCTTTTTTGACCCAGAGGTTCTCCTTTTTCTTTTAATTTTCGGAAATCTCAGAGGCTAATAACAGATTTTAAGTTTCTTTAAAAAAATTTTGCTATTTCTCCTTTAGTTAAGTCGAACTTTCCTTTACAGAGATCTTTTATATTTTTATAGTACTTTTTACGCTCTTTAACTTATTTATCCGGTTAACACTTCTTTTTTTTACATCTGTCTACAATTTTCTTTGTAAGGTTTACCTTTACAACCATTACTTTGATGTCGCAGAGTCGTTCTTCGCTGTTTATTAGAGTTAATTATTTTTATCTTAAAATTATGGGTAACGAAGAGAAGTTTATAGCATACGTAGTTGCGAAGAGCCTAAAAGTATACGTTGAATGTAAATAGCATAAATATAACTTTTTTAATGGATTTAAACACATATTTTAGTATAAAATAGAAAAGTTTTAAAAAAAATAAAAATTTTACTTGATTTTTTTTTAATTTTCCGTATTTTATAAATGTTAACGGATAGCACCACGTGTTTTTATTGTTTCTGTTGATTTCCCGTTTAGTTAAGATTGAAGATATCGAGTATATTTCTCTTTGAAAATCCTCAATTTTTCTCGATTCGTTGCGTCTTTTATCGGGCATGGTGCCTTCTGGTAAAAGGAAAAGGAGTATTTTATATGTCTAAGAAAATCTATGTCGGTAACATGAACTATAAGACCGACGAACCTACTCTCAGAAGAGAGTTCGAAGCTTTTGGTGAAGTTGTTTCTGCTAAAATCGTTGTTGATCAGTTTAGTGGCAGATCAAAGGGTTTTGCTTTTATTGAGATGGCAAATGATGATGATGCTAAAAATGCGATCTCCTCTCTCAATGGAAAAGAAGTTGATGGAAGACCTCTTAAAGTCAATGAAGCCATCGATAAGAATCCCAGATCTGGTGGTTCAAGAGGATATCAAAGAAGAAGCTACTAACCTATAAATGGTTAACTATGGCACGGCGAAAGCCGTGCTTTTTTTTTATCTTGTTAAATTCATATTTAGATAAGTCATTTGCCAATGAACTATAAGTTCATATATTTATCTATCTTCCATGAATTAAAACTTTTCCTGTTTTGATATATGGTAAAAGGGAATATCCATCATTAATTCTTTCACTTGATATATCTTCGATAGAGAGTAATAGTTCTGCCATGTTTCCACTTATTATGGTTTCGCACAAGGGATACTTGATGGTCCCATCTTCTATAAGAAAACTATTCTTTGCTATACCGGTGAAATCACCATTGGGAGATATGTCTGATCCTGAGAATCTTCCAAGGATTATTCCAGATTTTGTTTCTTTTATTATTTGATCAATCTTTTTATCCAGCTGCTTTACTATAACTTTCGAGCCATAATTCAATGCTCTTTCTTTTCCTGTTTTTTTGCTACCATAAAAGCTTAAAAGATATGATTTTAATATCCCGTTTTCAACCAGACAAAAAGATTTTGTTAGAAATCCATCTTCAGTATAACCAGCATTATCAACAAAATCCTGATAAAAAGGGTCACAAACTATCGTCAGTTTATTACTGGCAATTTGTTTATTAAGGCTATCTTTAAACAGGCTTGTTCCTCTAATCATTGCAGAATCAGATATTGAATCAAATAAAAAACCAAGAAGTTCATCTACAGAATTTGGAGTAAAGATAATACTTCCATTTATTTTTTTTTCTATTGGTTGTGGATATAGTTCCAGGATATTTTCTTTGATAATGCTTTTTGTATTTTCCCATTCAATAAGAGGTAAAGTTAGATCTTTTTTTGCAAAAAAAAGGCTTGAAGAAGATGATAATCTATCAGAAAGTCTATTTGAAAATAGAGCATCAAACGAATAAAACCCTCCGTAAGAAAAAAACTCAGTTTTATTGGAAGTCAAAAACCAGTCAAAACTTCTATAAAAATTCAAAGATGCCTGCTCAATATTTAAAGATGGATAGTCTTTTGAACAGATGTCTAAAAACTCTGAAACCCTGTATATCATATGATCTTGAATGAATTGTAAATTTTTATCCACAAAAAGTTCAGTTCCCTGATAAGGTGCAAGCTCATAGGCTGGATCTTCCTTTGAAGTCTTGATTATTAAAAGAAGTGTATTTAATGAATCGAGTATATTTTGTTTATCAATATTATTTATGGCTATAATGCCTTTTTTGTTTCCAATATATCCAGTAATAGATATAGAGCTTAAAAAGGAGGTCGAATACATTGAAAGTTCATTCGTTAAAACATTTATCTCCTCTTTTTCACCTTTATTAAAACTGAGAGAAGATTTTTCAATACCTATTTTTTTAGCTTGCTCTAAAGTCCAGTTCAGTATATCTCTTGATCTCATTATATCTTCGATGATAACTTCTTTATTTTCAAGAGTTTCTAATCTATTTAAGATTTTTTTCTTATTGATCCTGTTAATATTCCTACCTGACATTATCTTCCTCCAATTATCGCTTTGCACCTAATAGATGGTCCTCCCACTGAAACTGAAATAGGTTGTTTTTTACCACAGTATCCTGAGCTGTCCCATTTAAAATCATCTCCAACCATGTCGACAGATTTAAGTACTTCAAATGCATTGCCAAGAACAATAGTATCTTTTATAGGTGAAGAGATTTTGCCATTCTTTATTTTATAACCGCAATCTATTTCAAACATAAACTCACCATTTGTATCTGCTTCTCCACCTGAAGTTTTAATAAGATAATATCCATCATCAATAGAAGATATCATATCTTCCAGCTTGTTTTCTTTCGGTAAAATGGCAGTATTTCTCATACGAACAATGGGTTCATCACAGAAGAGGTTGGCTCTTGCATTTCCAGTTAGAGGTATATTAAGATCATGGGCTGTTTGCTTTGAGCTTAAATAACTTTTTAATATTCCATTTTCTATAATTGTAACATCAACTGCTGACGTACCTTCATCATCTATAAATATTGGCACAGGGCATAAATCTGAAAATGCTTTATTTGAAAAATCAACCAGAGTAATTTGTTCTGATGCGACAATTTTATTCATAAAATCCTTTGCAATAGAACCACCAAGTACTATGTCGGCTTCGACAGTATGCCCAATAGCCTCATGAGCAAGGTTTCCCGTCACTTCCGGACCAAGCAAAAGTTCTTTTAGACCAGGTTCAGCATAAACACCTTCTGATTTTTTTATAAGCGATAAATATGTAGAATCGATAAGTTCATATATTTTTTCTTTTTGTAATAATATTGTGCAGAATTTTCCGATCCCACCAAAGGAATCAGAAAGCTCGTATGGCTCACCATTCTTTTCTATTGAAAAATTCAAACTCAGAAAAGCTCTTGGTAGTGAATATAATAGATAACTTCCATCGGATGTAACAAGATTTTTATAGGATATCGCCTGGTGAAAATTTAAAGTCCTTGATTTAATGAGAGGGTATTTGTTTTTGATATAAGCTTCAAGCTCGAATAAGAAATTTAAAAAATCACTTTGTTTATCATCTCTATAGTTTTTTGAAATATCAAAGTCAAATGAAGCAGGATTTGATGGCAAATTTATATTATTCATTTGTCTGGAGATAAGTTTAGCATTACCAATAGCTTTATCTATGATGGTCTTAAGGGAATTCTCACTTAATTGGCAGCTTGATGCAAAGCCCCATTTTCCACCCAAAAAAGATCTAGCTGATATTCCAGATATTTTTATCTCAGAATTTCCGATTACATCGTTGTTCATAATACTAACAGAGGATGAATGCAAACTCTGCTCTCTTATTTCTAAATAATATGGTACATTTCTTATAAAATAACTTATATCTATAAACTCTCTCATCAAGTGTCTCCTGGAAAGATTTAATTTTTATTATAACATGAAAATTTATATTATACAGTAAAGTTTAAGATAATAGAAATATAACAATAGTTAAAAAAACTTGAAGATTTATAATCAGATTGTAAAATTTTAAAAATGGCAAAATAAACTATCTGCAAAATCTATGGCAAATATTGGATAAACTTAAAAAAAGATATTTATGCTTTTTCTAACTAATGATAAGTAAATTTTGTTGTTTTCAATTTACAATAAGATAAATAAATGAAAATAGATAAAAGGTTATTTGAAAAAAATATTTTTTCGATAAATACTCATATTCGATACTTTTCTTTAATTGTAAAAAAAGAATATGGAATAGATCTCAATTTAAATAAACCAGATCATCAGCAAGAGATTGATAAACTTTTTTTAAAAGCTCAATCTGCTTTAACTGATTATGAGATTGTTTATTCAAAAGATGGATTTCCTGTTCCTGTAAGCAAAATAAACCATAGAAGGTTGCATTCGATATACAATCCCATGAGAGAGAATGTACTGAGCTTAAATGATTCAAATTTAAAGAATATTAAGGATATTAGCGAAAAAAATAACATAGAAAAAAACCAGAAGGAAAATTGTGAGTGCACGGTTTTTAATATTTATGAAATTTTTGGTGCAGGATTCCTTTATAGTATACCAGATAGTGGTTTTTCACAATCTTTTAAAGAAGATATGAAAAATGAAAAATCTTCAGGCTCAAATGTATTTAAAGATAAAATAGAAAATGAGATTAGAAAAAGAGATAGAAATATTTTTTTCATAATAGACAATTCATTGAATCTTATTTTATTAGCTGCTATTTTTAGAGATTTAACTTCAGTGTTTTCATCAAGTATTATTCATATAATTATTCCAGATACATTTAATGATAATGAAATATATGAAAATATCTCAGGTGAAGTGGCAATCTGTTTCAACCCTCTATATTTCCATTCAATAGTGAGAAAAATAAACAAGAATCAGCTTGATGAAAAGCAGATAGATAGCCTGGTTAAATTCTGGGAGAATTTCAGAAAACAAAAAATTTTTGAACACAAAACATATATTTATAACTTTGAAAGAAACTTAGCGAATACGATTATTAACTTAAAAAAGCTAATTTTACAAGATAGCACTTTCATAATATCTGATAGAGGTACTTTTTCAGATTTCAATAGTCCAGAGAAAAAGACTTTATATGAATTCAAGGATTCAAATTACTTTAGCGATCATGGCCAAAAAAAGAGCCAGATATTATCTTTTTTCGACCTTGTTAAACATGTAAATAGCTCAAAAAAAAGCAAAGAATCTGCCTTACTAGTTGGAGCATCTCCTTCTCTTGATAATAGTGAAAATAAGTTAAAAATAATAGATATTATTGATGATGAAAATCCTTTTATAATTACGGTAGATAATGGATATAATTTTTGCTATGAGAATAATATTATTCCAGATCTTATTGTTATTTTAGATAATAGAAGTATTATAAAACTTATGTTTCCTGATAACGATATTACGAGAAATATTCCTGTGTTAATACCTTTATCAGCTAATTCCGGGGTCTTTGATTTTTTCAAAACAAAATATCTATATGTTATTGCAGATATTGATATAGAAAGATTTATTTTAGTCTTTCCAGAAATTTATTCTTTAAATTGTAAAAATTCTTTTTGTGAAAAAAATTATTGGTTACGCAATCCAGAAGATTTGTATAGTTTATTGGCATCTATACAAATTCCATCGAAAAATGTTGGTGGATTCTGTTATTTATTACTAAAATACTTGAAATTTAGGAATATTTACCCTTTTGGTATTGATTTTTCATTTACAAATCGTAAGTATTATTATTCCTGCTCTTACTTTTACGATTTTCATGATATAAGGCAAAATTATTATACAACCACAGAAAAAATGTCTGTTATATCAACTCTTCAAAAGGGGGAGAAGTTTCTCTTCGAACAGTACAAAACAGAGTGGAAATATATTGTACATCAATCAATTAAATTGGATATGATTTCAATTAATAAACCAAAAACTTTTGATAATGAAGATACGATTTTTGACAGTATAGTTGAAAGTATTTTAAATATTGTCAGTTGTTTTTTTATGAAAGGTTACTCTGAATCAGAGTCAATTTACATTACTGAAAATTTCTTAAATACATTATTGAATAAAAAATTTTAGTTCCCATTTGTTCTTTTTTATTTTGTTTGATTTTAATTTTATTTTATATAACTTTCTGTCAGTAGTTTTAGAATCAAAGTTAGATAAAAAATCAAATTATTATTTTTTGAAATAAGCCAGATATCATAGTTCGAAAAAAACTCTACTTTAAATAGATTATCTTTGATTTTATAGGGGAAATTTTTAGACCATATTGGATATGTATTTTAAATTTATCTTATACAATAGGTTGAATATTTTTAATTTAATAGATACATTAAGGTATAAAATAAAATCTCATAATAATCAAGTATAAAATCATTTATTACTTATCCGATAATACTAATAATAAGCTGAATATTGGGGAGGAATTTTGTCAGATAATAAACAAGCTCAGAGTTATCTTGAAATGAAGGTAAAGACAGCCAGTCCAATTCAGCTGGTTCTTATGCTTTACGATAAGGCTATTGTTTGCTTATCTACCGCAATTGAATTATTGAACAAAAAATCCTTAAAGTTTGATGCGATAAATAATAATGTTATTAGAGCACAGGATATTGTTTCCGAACTTATGCTTTCCCTTGATTTTGATCAGGGTGGTCAGATTGCTCAGAATCTTTTTGCAATATATGATTATTGCATGCAACAGATGATAGATGGTAATATTAAAAAAGATCCTGAAATGCTCAAAGTTGTTCTTAATATACTTACAGATCTTCGAGCTGCATGGGCAGAGGTAGAAAAGAAAAATTCTTCAATGAAACCTGCAAATTCAAATAATTCAGATGGAAGTTCTATTAACTTTAAGGTTTAATAAATGGATTACGATAAGAGATTTGGTTCTCATATTTCTATAAAAAACGGATTGTCTTCAGCCTTAGAAACGGCAGAAAAGCTTGGATTTCATTCTCTTCAACTTTTTACTAAAAATGCAACTAGATGGACTGGCAAAGATCCAGAAAAAAAGGATATTGATAGATTTATCACTTTAGCCAGTAATGGATTTTTTCACATTATCTTAGCGCATGCATCTTATCTAATAAATCCTGCAAGTGCGAATAAAGACATCCTTGAGAAAAGCTTAAACTCATTACAGGATGAGTTAAATAGATGCAGTATTTATCATATTCCATTTTATGTAATACATCCAGGTTCACATATGGGAGAAGGTGAGGAAAAAGGTCTCGAAAAAGTTGTTGAAACATTTAATAATGTTAGAATACCTCAAGATTTAACTATTCTTTTAGAGACAACAGCAGGGCAGGGGACAAATCTTGGTTACAGGTTTGAACATCTTGCGTTTATCATCAAAAATGTTAAGGAACAGGAACATTTTGCTGTATGTTATGATACATGCCATACTTTCGCCGCTGGTTATGATATATCAAATAAAAGTGATTTTGAAAAAGTTTTTTCAAACTTTAATAAAATTATTGGTCTTTCTATGATAAAAGCATTCCACATAAATGATTCAAAATATCCACTAAATTCAAAAAAGGATAGACACGAAAATCCTGGCAAAGGCTATATTGGAAAGGATGCTTTTAAACTTTTAGTCAACTTTCAACCATTTAGTGAAACTCCCATGTTGCTGGAGACTGAAAAATCAGAAGATTATCACGAGGATATTGAAAACATTAAGTTTTTGCAGAGTCTCTTAAAAAAGAATAAAAAATAAATTTTTAATTATAACTATTATGGTTATCAGGTTATCATGGCTATTTTCTTATGTTTATTTAAAATCGACAATTAATAACTTTTAGTTTTTATACATTAGCTGAAAGTTCTGAAAAAAACTCCTCACAATAGAATAAACCTGAAAACATAAGATTTCTACAGACAAATTTGTACTTATAGATATTCTCTTCTTTTTATAGCCAAACCATGCAAAGAAAAAGGTAAAGAGCAGAAAAAATATATAGAATTCTATGTTTATTATTGTGTTATCAGGATTTATACATTTCTAATTTTTTAAATGAGCTGTAACTGCCGGATGAATGAGTATGTATAATTATGCTATTCACCTATTTCTTTATTTTTACAGAGTTGCTCTTTGCTATTTACAGCAGTTGAAAGTTAAAAATCGAAAGTTTAAAGTCGGGAAAAAAAAGCTAATTTTTTTTCAAATTTACCCATAATAGGTATGAAGAGCCTAAAAAATACTCATTAACCTGAAGTACCATGTTTTATTGTAAAATGAAACGTACATAGAATTTATGAGAATAACTATAAATCATTAGACTCCAAGATATGCTTCTTTAACTTTTGGATTCTCTGCTATCTCTTTTGATGGACCGCTAAAGGTTATACTGCCGACTTCCAGAACATATGCAAAATCAGATATCTCCAGAGCTTTTTTTGCATTTTGTTCAACAAGTAAAATGGTTGTTCCCTGTTTATTTATCTTAAGTATTATATCAAATATTTCTTCAACTAATACCGGAGATAGTCCCATAGAAGGTTCATCAAATAGCATAAGATCTCCACCAGTTACTAAAGCTCTCGCAACTGCAAGCATCTGTTGTTCACCACCTGATAAGGTACCACCAAGTTGCTTAACTCTTTCTTTTAGCCTTGGAAATAATTCAAATACATTTTGATATCTTTTTTCTTTTTCTGCTTTATCTTTCAAATTCCAGGCAGCCATATCAAGATTTTCCATGACTGTAAGAGTTGAAAATATTCTTCTGCCTTCAGGGACATGAACAATGCCTTTTTTTACGAGATCATGAGCTGAGAGATTTGTTATATCCTCCCCTTTAAAGATTATGGAACCTTTATTAACTTTGTTCAAACCGCTTAAAGTTCTTAAAGTTGTAGTTTTTCCAGCACCATTTGCACCAATGAGTGTAATAATTTTTTTATCTGGCACTTCAAAAGATATACCTTTTAAAGCCTTGATCTGGCCGTAGGAAACCTCAAGATTATTTACAGTTAACATGTTAATCTCCTTTTCCAAGATATGCTTCAATTACTTTTGGATTGTTTGCAACTTCATTTGGCTTTCCCTCAGCTATAGTTTCACCAAAATCGATTACTTTAATGTATTCACAGATCCCCATGACGACTTTCATATGATGTTCGATAAGCAAAATAGTGAGGTTAAACTTATCGCGAATGAAACGTATCAGTTCCATAAGTTCGCCAACTTCAGCAGGGTTCATACCAGCTGCTGGTTCATCAAGCAAAAGTAATGAGGGATGAGTTGCAAGAGCTCTTGCGATCTCAAGTTTTCTTAGCATACCATAAGGTAGATTTTTAGCTGTTGAATACATGCAACTTTCAAGTTTAAATATTTTCAAAAGTTCATAGGCTTCTTCTTTAATCTGTTGTTCAACGTTATTGTATGTTGGGGTTCTAAATATAGAATCAAAGATAGTTGTATGCAAAAAGTTTTGTTGAGATTCGATACTTCTCGTCGTAAGATATCTCGATTTCTCAGTGGTGTAATGTCGAGCTATTCGAATATTATCCAAAACTGAAAGTGAATTAAATATTCTCAAGTTTTGAAAAGTTCTTGCTATACCCATGTGTACGATTTGATAAGGAGCTTTTCCAGCTA
>ERZ795061.4977-NODE-4977-length-11048-cov-5.441463_pt1 | contig 11048 bp, 12 predicted proteins | sample MGYA00375145_ERZ795061 | MGnify/ENA primary metagenome ERZ795061 (study PRJEB30190, sample SAMN05720144) | anaerobic digester metagenome | isolation source: active sludge of municipal wastewater-treating anaerobic digesters | place: USA | collected 2014-12-22 ... | reverse complement strand
AGCATGTTATATAATAAATAATTCGTTACAGGATATTATACCGACCGAAGAGGCGATTAAACTTTGTTTGCAATATGCATAGAAGCATCTCATAGCCGCGGTATGGGACACTTGTTTCGCGCGATTAATCTTTCAAAGTTGCTAAAAAAAAAAGGTGAGCAATACATTGTTTTAATAAATAATGATGATGATGCAATACGAATATTGAAAGAAAATAATATTTGTTATGATATCGTAGATCTCAAAGACCCAATAAGCGATTGGGAAACTAAGGTAATTCTTCAATATGATATTACTGTCTGGATCAATGATCGGCTTAACACAGTTAAGGCCCATTCATTAAATGTGAAAAAGAATAATGTACTCTTGGTGAACTTTGATGACAGGGGTGAAGGTGCGAAATTATCAGATATCAACTTTGTGGCGTTATCGCTCAGAAATAATGAAAAACTTGAAGGAAAAAACATATATACTGGCATTGATTATCTAATTTTGAATGAAGAAATAGAACATTACCGGAGGATTAGGACAAATATTGAACATGTCGTCATTTCGATGGGAGGAAGTGATACCCATGGTGTGACGATAAAGATTGTCGAAATTTATAAAAGGATGAATAAAAAGGCGACTATTATTTTGGGTCCCTCTTTCCGCCACAATGACTTGTTAAATAAGATGATTGATGCCAGATTCATTGTTAAGCGATCAGTTGATTCGCTATTAAGAGAATTTAATAATTATGATCTTGCAATAACTGGTGGGGGAATCACGCCGTATGAGGCCAACGCCTCCGGGTTGCCTTGTATCATTGTGGCTAATGAAACATTTGAAATATCCAATGGAAAATATCTTGCCGGGTTAGGTTCATCAATTTTTGCAGGATTTCATAATTATATAAATATTGATGCGTTTACGATGGAACTTGATATTGAGAAAATGAGCAGCGTCGGGATCGAAAAGATTCCTTTGTATGGAACGGAAAATATATATAAAAGGATTTCCGAGATACATGGATAGGACAGTCGTTATTCACCAACCGGATTTTATACCATACATTGGCTTTTTTCATAGGCTTCTTCATGCTGATATATATATCATTCTAGATCATGTGCAGATGTCAAAAAGCGGCTGGGTTCACCGGGACCAGATTAAAACACAAAAAGGAATTGAATGGATAACGGTTCCAATAAAGAAACTAGGTGACCAGCCCATAATCAGAGAGGCGTGTATAGATCTAGAGAATAAACTATTCAAAAAGAATGTAAATCTTATAGAAACTAATTATACAAAAGCTCCCTTCTATAAGGAAATATTCCCTGAATTTCGGAATATATATTTGGCCAAGCATCAATTGATAGCTGAGCTCAACCAGCAATTATTGAGATTATTATTTGATGCGTTTGATATTAAAATTGAGACAGTGCTAAGCAGCGATTTGGGTGTAACTACTCTTAGATCCAAGATGAATGCTGATTTAGTTAAAAGTGTCGGAGGTACGATTTATCTTTCTGGAACAGGAGCGAAGGACTACCACACCGATGAACCTTTCGAAAAAAATGGCATAAGAGTGGAGTGGCAAAAATTTATACATCCCGTATATCCGCAATTGTACGGTGAATTTATTCCATATCTCAGCTGTGTTGATCTTCTGTTTAATTGTGGGATTAAAAAATCCCGTGAGATACTGAGGGAAATTGTATGAACATTCTCGCTATCGGAGCGCATTATGATGATATAGAACTCGGTTGTGGGGGCTCCCTCTCTCGTCACGTAGTAGCCGGTGATACAGTCTATGCATTTGTAGCTACCAACTCGGGATTTCGAAATCACAATAATGATGTTATCCGTACAAATAAGATTGCTATGTCCGAGGGTGAGGCAGCTATGAGGGTTCTGGGGGTTAATCTGATCTGCGGGAATTTTAATACTCTTGAAGTTGAATTTGTGGAAGATCTCAATATTCAGATAGTTAAGATTGTTGAAGAGAAAGTTATAGATTTGGTTTATACACACTGGATAGGGGATATTCATCATGATCATCAGGCTGTAGCGCGTGCTTCTTTGCATTCATGCCGACATGTGCCGCGTATGCTTATGTATCGCAGTAACTGGTATCATTCTACTCTTGAATTTAGGGGAAATTTTTATAGTGATATCACTGATTACTGGGATATTAAAGAAAAATCAATAAGATGCCATGAATCTGAATTGTTGAGAACAAGAGAAAAGTGGATTTCTTTTTTCAAAAATGAAGCGTCTAATGCGGGCCAGCGAATCGGAGTAAAATATGCCGAGGTCTTTGAGGTCGTTAAATGGTTGGAGTAAATGATGAGGCAGTATTTTGTCGATATCTTAAAAAGAAGTTTCTATTGGGTATTACCGAATGGTATCTATCGCATACTTACAAGTAAGATGGATCCGAATGCTATTTTAACAAGAAAATTAACTGCAACTGCTGCGAGGTTATCTAAAAAAAATATACAAATCAAAAATATTCATCGAGGAGGAAGATGTTTTATACTTTGTAATGGTCCTTCAATTATTATGCAAAACATCAGTCAATTGAAAAACGAATATGTTTTTAGCGTATCACGTGGATATTTTCATAAAGATTATAATACTATCAAACCACAGTATCATTGCCTACCCCAATTGACATATACTGACTATTTCACCCATGAACATGCATTGTCTCTTCTTCGCGAAATTGATGAAAAGATTGGTGATGCGAGTATTTTTATTAATTATACGGAAGAAAAATTGGTCAATGATTTTGGTTTATTCAAGAATAGAAAGGTATTTTATCTTACTCTCGGTGGAGGCATCGACGAAAATAGAAAGGATATAATTGATATCTGTCATATTGCCCCTGCCGTTCAATCAGTACCCATTATGGCATTGATAATAGCCATGTATATGGGGTTTTCGACGATATATCTTTTGGGTACCGAACATGATTCATTTGCGACAGGGTATTATCGCTATTTTTATGATAATCAAGTAACAAGTACAGACTTTGCAGTCGCAACTAACGGAGATATCCGATGTACTTTATATCAAGAATTGCGAGCATACACAATTTTATGGGAACAATATCTGCACTTAAATAATATTGCGGAAAGTAATGGTATAAAAATATTTAATGCAACTCAAGGTGGTAAATTAGATGTATTTGAGCGAGTCGATTTCGACACGTTATTTATACAAAAAAATTAATTTCAAATTGAAATATATATAATAATGTAATATTATAGCTCAAATCGATGAAACGTTCAATTATTCGTTTTCTAAAAAAATATATTAATAGATTTAGTTCGAAAAATAAAATGCATCGTGGTGATGTAATAATTTATTCGAAATGGGAAGATGCATTCTCTGCATCAATGGATGGGTATACATCAAATTCGATACTAGAAAGAGTCAAACAATCATTGCTCAAGGTAAAAAATGGTGAAGCTGTATATGAAAGGGATTCGGTAATATTTAACACCATCCAGTATTCTTGGCCTATACTCGCCTGTCTCATGTGGATTGCGTCTCAAAAAAACAATACTTTAAGTATTCTCGACTATGGTGGCTCGTTAGGGTCGGCATATTTTCAAAATTATAAATTTTTAAGAACATTGGATCATTTACAATGGAGTATTATAGAACAGGATCAATTTGTTGAGTGTGGGAAAAAATACTTTGAAAATGCGGAGCTTAGATTTTATCACAATCTTTCATCTTGCCTGTCAGAGCAAATGCCGCATGCAATATTATTATCTGGAGTTTTGCAATACATAGAGTCCCCATATGCAATTTTAGAAGATATAATAAAATGTGGATTTGAGTACATACTAATAGATAGAACCGCCTTTGCGCTTGATGGATGTGAAGTTCTAACATTGTACAAGGTACCTCCTGAAATCTATCAAGCTCAGTTTCCAATGTGGTATTTTAATTATGAGAAATTTAAAACCATTCTACTTAAACATTATGAATTAATCGAAGAATTTGATGCAATTGACAAGGTTGAATATCCTTCGTTTTTTAAAGGATTTACTTTTAGAAAAAATCTTAAAGGATGTTAAGTCTTCGGGTTTTCAATTCTGATTAAAGGTGCTTAACATGAAATGGCTAAAGAATCGAGTGAGAATGTTTGTAGGAAATTTGATAAGATCAGAAGTAAGCATAATGAATTCAAAACTTCAGAATATTGATACAAAAATTGATGAACTGAAGATATTGACTGCTAGAACAAATAATACAAAGATGGATATTGATGACATAAAAGATGCCGAATATAAAGTTTTTTCACAATTCGGAGATGATGGAATTATTCAATACTTAATCTCAACTCTTAATATAAAAAATGAAACATTTATTGAATTTGGTGTAGAGGATTATAGAGAATCTAATACAAGATATTTGCTTGTAAATAATAATTGGTCAGGATTGGTAATAGATGGAAATGAAAATAATACTAAATTTATTAAAAATGATAATATATATTGGAGACATGACTTAAAAGCTGTTAGTAGTTTTATAACTAGAGAAAATATTAATGAACTAATTACCACAAATGGTTTTAATGGAGAGATCGGATTGCTTTCGATAGATATTGATGGTAACGATTTTTGGATATGGGAAGCAATTAATGTAGTAAATCCAATAATCGTAGTGATTGAATATAATAGTTTATTTGGGAATAAGCATGCAATAACTGTACCGTACGAAAAAGATTTCCAAAGAACAAAAGCACATCATTCAAATCTATATTGGAGCTGCTCCATAAAAGCCTTATATATATTAGCTAAAAAGAAAAACTATATTTTTATTGGCTGTAATAGTAATGGGAATAACGCATATTTTATTAGGAAAGATAAAATTGGAGATTTGAAAGAATGTTCAATAGAAGATGGTTATATACGGTCAAAATTTAGAGAATCGAGGGATAAGAATGGCGAATTAACTTTTTTAACACATGATGAGAGGTTAAAACAAATATCCGATTTGAAAGTTTATGATATTGAAAAAGATGCAATGATTAAAATTATGGAACTATTATAAAAATAATTATTTGTGTTTTAATTCAAAGTGAAATCTTAAAATAATTAGTTATAGGATATAACTCAATGTCATCGATCGAGATAATCGAAAAGGATGGGAAAATATATGCGGAAATAATATGGTCTAAACTACAAGTTGACCATACGACATTTTTTTCTCCTCCAGAATCATCATTTCAATTCGGCCTTCTCGCTCACAAAGCCGGTTTCACTGAACAGGCCCACTACCATAAACCAATAACACGAATTATCAATGATCTCCAGCAAATGTTTGTGGTGCAAAAAGGGAAGGTGGCAGTTTTATTGTATGATGATAATATGTTTTTAATAAGAGAAGTTGTGCTTTGTGTAGGTGATGCTATAGTTTTAGTACACGGCATTCATGCAATAAGAGTCATTGAGGATATGCAATGTATTAGTGTTAAACAGGGACCTTTTATGGGGACTGAGAATGATAAAATTATTGTAGAGGTTAAAGAATGATCAAAGTATTTGAGCCGAATATTGGTGAAGATGAAATAAAATCAGTTGTTGATGCATTAAAACGCGGTGAAATATCTGGGAATTATGGTAAGTCCCTTGATGAATTTGAATCTGAATTTGCAAATTATTGTGAATGCCAATATGGTATTGCGGTATCAAGTGGTACGGCCGCATTGCATCTTGCTGTAGCAGCGGTTGGTGTAGGCCCTGGCGATGAAGTTTTAGTTAGTGCAAGCACAAATATTGCAACTGCTCTTGCAGTGCATCATAATGGGGCCATTACCGTTCCCGTTGATTCAGAACAGATTACCTGGAATCTAGACCTGGACATCATTGAACGACTAATTTCACCGCGAACTAAAGCCATTATACCAGTGCATTTATTTGGACACCCTGTTGACATGGATCGTCTAAAGGAAATTGCTGATAAGTATAATTTAATAATTATTGAAGACTGTGCAGAATCCCATGGTGCTACATGTAGAGGGCGCAAAACAGGAAGTTTCGGAAATATGGGATGCTTTAGCTTCTATGCTAATAAGATTATAACCACTGGGGAAGGTGGGATGATAACAACTAACGATACCGTATTGGCAGATAAACTTCGACTCCTTAGAAATCTTGCTTTCACAAAACCAAGATTTTGGCATGAAGAAGCAGGTTATAATTTTAGGATGACGGGTTATCAAGCCGCAATGGGAGTTCCACAATTACGCAAAATAAATTCAATCCTTACTGAAAAGCGTAGAGTCGCTACTTTATATAATAAATATCTAAACAATATTGTTGGTTTAAGGCTGCCAGTAGAGGCTGAGTGGGCCTTTCATGTCTATTGGATGTATGCTATTGTAATTCAACCAGATTTCGGTATAACACGAGATGAGTTAATGAGCTGGCTTAGTATGCATGAGATTGATACAAGGACATTTTTTTGCCCCATGAACCAACAAAAGTGTCTTCATTCAAGAGTTGGATTCCGCGATGACCCATGTCCTGTGGCGGATGATCTCTGGGAAACAGGATTGTATCTGCCATCTGCTTGTTCACTTTCCGAAAATCAGATCGCAATGATTTCAGAATACATAAGAGAAGCTAAAAAGATTAAAAAAAAAATTATAATTTAATAACTAAACTATATGTTTTCATATCAAGGTAAACATGCTGAATTGTATGATTTATTTTACAATAGCAAGCCATATAAAGAAGAAGCCGCTTTTATTCATAGTTGCCTTCAAGAATTTGGTTCAGGAAAGATAGAAAGAATTCTTGAACTAGCTTGTGGCACTGGCTCTCATTCCATATTTCTTTCAAACTACGATTACCATATTACAGCCACTGATTATTCGGACTCTATGCTTGCAGTAGCGCGTAAAAAAACTTCTATGGAAAAAGATGCTAAAATATATTTTTCACTGCAAGACATGACTAATATTAATTTAAACGAAACCAACTTCGATGCGGCAATCTGCCTCTTCGATTCAATTGGTTATGTTGAAACAATTAACAATGTAAACAAAGTTTTTAATAGTGTATATTCATATTTAAAAAATAATGGATTGTTTATTTTTGAATTCTGGCATGCAGCGGCAATGTTACGCAATTACGAACCTTTAAGAATAAGGCGATGGGAAAAGGATAATCAGGAAATACTCAGAATTTCAGAAACTGAAATAGACGCAGTTAAACAAATTGCATCTGTAAAATACACTATTTATGAATTTAATTCTGACGGAACATATATTTCAATAAATGAAACACAAAGAAACCGTTTTTTTCTTGTAGAGGAAATGTCCCAATTACTGATTTCTGCTGGATTTGTTCCGTTAAAATGGTTTGACGGATATTCAAGGAGTGAAAAAATAACTCCTGAATCTTGGCACATATTATCTGTTGTTCGGAAAAAGTAATTATAATTCGATGAGGGCATAATGAATATCGGTGTATATCTTCATGACTTTACTCCAGAATCTGGTGGTGCTTTTACGTTTGAAAATAATATTTTAGAATCGCTTTTTAAAATGAAAATAGAACACCAATTATTTATTTTTTATTATGGAAATAATTCATTCCCAAAACATACTTCTGCAACTTTCATACAGCTCAACCATATAAACGAAAAAAAAACTAAAAGAAAACAGATATTCAATAAATTAAAAAAAGTGTTAGGTATTAATAAAAAGATAGATAGTTATTCATCACAATTAAATAAATTTATAAATAGTCACAAAATTGATATAATATGGTTTATAACCCCTGCCTCTGAACCAGTTGATGTACCATTTCTATTTACCGTATGGGATTTGCAACATAGACTTCAGCCATTCTTCCCTGAAGTCAGCGTCTCGGGCTGGTTGTGGGAACAGAGAGAAGATTTATATAAAACAATGTTGCCAAAAGCCGCTGGAATTATTGCCTGCAATAAAGCCGGTTTAAATGAGATTGCATATTTTTACAATATTCCTCGGGAAAGAATACATATTTTACCGCATCCGTCTCCTATCTTTTTATTAAATGATCAAAAGGATGATAGTATTTTAAAAAATTATCATCTTCCTAAAAAATATCTATTATACCCTGCTAATTTCTGGCCGCATAAAAACCATATTGTAATTTTACTGGCATTAAAAATACTTAAAGAAAAATACAAATTAAATTTTGGAGTTGTCTTTACTGGTTCAGATAAAGGAAATCTTAGTTATATACAATCCAAAATCGAAGAACTTAAACTTCAGAATAATATAATTAGACTTGGTTTTGTCTCGAAGGATATATTATTGAAATTATACACAAATGCATTTTCCTTGGTATATCCATCATTTTTCGGACCTGAAAATATGCCTCCGCTTGAAGCATTTGCACTTGGATGCCCAGTAATAGCTTCAGAAGTATCTGGCGCTAAAGAACAATTGGGCAATGCAGCAATCCTGTTCGACCCTAGGGATGAAAATGATTTGGCCAGAAAGATAAAATTACTTTATAATAATAAAAAATATAGAAAGATGCTTATTAATCGTGGCTTAAAAAGGGCATCAAAATGGACCTCAGATGATTTTGTTGAAGGTATTATCAAAATTATTGATGACTTTGAGCCAATCAGAAGGTGCTGGAGTAGAAAAGAGAAATATATTCATTTATAAATTATGATTATATTTCAGGTATTGTTGTAGGGTAGTCACAAAAACTATGTTTCCCCGCCCGCCGAAGGCAGGCGGATAAACGTAACTGTTGAAATTTTCAGTAGTTGCATTTTTAAGAAAACGTAAAAATACTAGTTTTTAGGACTTCCCTGTAATATTATGAGTTATCGATATCGATTTTAGAAAAATTAAATGTAATAGTGGAGTACATTCTATGGAGAAGTGGAAAGAGTTTTCCAAAGCAGTCAAAAATGGAAGATTAAAATTAACAGATAGCGAATTGGCTCGTGCAAATCGCGCGGATGCACGATTCAAGCTTGCTAAAAATTTCGAAAAGATAACCGCTAAAAATATTACAGATAGAACTCTAAATGGTTATTCTGCTGCATTTGGAGTATTCCTGGCCTATACTGCTGCTGAACAGGTTGGGAAATTATGTTCAAAAGAAATAGTAAAATGGGGAATAGAGGATCAAGTATTGGCATCAAATTTAAGGCCGTTAATGAATAATATTTTTGAAGATATGGAAGAACATTTAATCAAGAAGAGAGCACAAAATAACTTTACAGATTTTATTGAAAGAAAAAATAACAATGTACGCATCGCGGCAACAGCGATTCGAATTATGGTTGCTCATGGAACATTTTCTCCTCATGGCGGAAAGGCTTTAACAAAAAAGCAATGTGCTGTTTATGATACATTAAAAACAAAAATATTAAAAGAGGCCGATAGAGTTTTCTTTGAATGGCTGCAAAATAAAATTGAAGCATCGAGGTAGTAGGGTTATGTATAGTGAAGGAAACAGCATTAAGGAACTTGTTGCTTCCGGAGAGTAGAAGCGTATTAAACGTGTCCAGGAGAACGGGGAAAAGAAGACATTCTCAAGATTCAGCTTATACCTCCACCCTTAGGTGGATACAAAACCAAATTTTAATGGCAACCCTTAAGGTTAAGTTTAAATAATTTCTAATGCCAAAATTATCAATAATAACAATTAATCATAACAACAGGGAAGGATTATCAAAGACAATAGAAAGTGTTGTTAATCAGACATTTCAAGATTACGAATATATAATTATTGATGGTGGATCTAATGACGGAACCCTGGAAGAGATAAAAAATAATAGACATAAAATAAAAAAATGGATTTCCGAAAAAGATAGCGGTATATACAACGCTATGAATAAGGGGATTAATAATGCGACAGGAGAGTACTGTCTCTTTCTTAATAGTGGGGATTATTTATATTCACTGAATGTATTAGATGCGGTCTTTTCAAAATCACCATCTGCGGATTTAATATGCTGTTTGATGAATATTGAAGAAGTAGATGGAAGTAATCCAACAGTTTACTCAGTCAATACAGAAAGAATAAACAACCGATACATTTTTATTCAAAGTTTACCACATCCATCAACATTTATTAAAAGAGATTTATTTAATAAGCATGGCTTATATGATGAGTCTTTAAAAATCGCCGGCGATTACGATTTTTTTGTCCGAGCAATAAAAGGAAAAGCTACATTTGAAATTTATCAAATTATACTCTCTAGTTTTAATAAAGGTGGTATTTCGTACAGGGACCTTGACCTTGTAAGTACTGAGCAGATGATAGTACAAAAAAAATATTATCCTGTATATTATCTGTTTCACTCTTTGTTAAATCGTATAAAAAAATAGCCTTTGGATAACTAATTTTCTGATGATATATATTTCATTTCCTCGTATGCTTGAAAGGGATACTAAATATGTGGAAAATAATGAATATAATTAAAAAGATTAAATTCAAAACGAATATAGTTGTTACAAAAATGTTATCATATGAAAGCAATGAAAAAAGATTTACAAAATACTACATACACAATTCGTTTGGCAGTTCGGAATCAAAATCGGGAGAAGGTTCTACAATTGAACAAACTGCGGAAATAAGAAAAAGACTGCCATATATATTTAGAAAATATAATATTAAAACTTTTATTGATGCTCCTTGCGGTGATTATAACTGGATGCGTTATGTAAGAATGGATGACATTGATAGATATTATGGTATTGATATTGTTAAAACTTTAATTGAAAAGAATAAAGTGGATTATGGCAATGAAAAGATTGAATTCATTTGTGCGGACATTATAAATGATCGATTACCATCAGGCGATATGATATTATGCAGAGATTGTTTGGTGCATTTGAAATATAAGGATGGACTTAGGGCAATAGAGAATTTTAAGAAAAACAATATAAAATATATCCTTATTACAACATTCAACTTGTTGAATGATAATGTAGATCTTTCGCCTGGAGAAATATGGAGGCCGTTGAATATGCAAGTATTTCCTTTTAATTTCCCCAAGCCTTTCATGGTGATCAATGAGGGATG
>ERZ795061.4976-NODE-4976-length-11048-cov-6.412808_pt1 | contig 11048 bp, 9 predicted proteins | sample MGYA00375145_ERZ795061 | MGnify/ENA primary metagenome ERZ795061 (study PRJEB30190, sample SAMN05720144) | anaerobic digester metagenome | isolation source: active sludge of municipal wastewater-treating anaerobic digesters | place: USA | collected 2014-12-22 ... | reverse complement strand
AACAGCGCACACAGGCGCGGCAGGCCGCGCGGCTCGCGCATCGCCGGGAAGAACACCTCTTCCTCGAACTTCGCGTGGTACTCGCGCACCACCGAGATCTGCAGTTCCTCGCGCGAACCGAAGTGCGCGAACACGCCCGACTTGCTCATGCGCATGACCTCGGCCAGCGCGCCGATCGACAGGCCTTCGAGCCCCATCTGCGAGGCCAGGCCGAGCGCCGCCTCGAGGATCGCGGCGCGCGTCTGCTGGCCCTTCTGCAGCGTGCGGGTCTGCCCCGGGTCGCGCACAGGGTCGGCGGAAGTCGGTTCGGCCACGGCACCTCGCTTGAATCGAACGATCGTTCTATTTTGCAGAAAAGCCGGCGGCCGGGCGCTGTCGAATCGTGCATTTTCTAGGGCATCGCGCCTAGACCGGGCGGACGAGGCGTCGTGGCCGCGGGTAAACCCGGGCGCCTGGACCCCGCGCGTGACGCTGCGATGACGGGTTCAAGACAGCCGCCCCGCGCGGCACGGGGCTTGCTGTGCGACCCTTGAGCGAACGCCGGCGAATGGATTACCCTCGAAGGATCATGGAAGTGCTGCAACTCGATGTGTCGGGTCGTCCGCAGGCCTGGCTCTCGGCCAAGGAGGCCGCGGTGATCTACGCGAGCGACGGCATCGCCTGGACGCTGGGCGACGCCTTCACGGTGCTGCGCGGCGGCGTGCAGCGGCGCACCGGGCTGCAGAGCCGCATCGAGGTCCACCCGATCATCGCCGTGCGCGGGGCCGTGCCGAGCCGGGCGTGGCGCCAGACACCGGCGCTGTCGAACCCGAAGCTGTTCGCCCGCGACCGGCAGTTCTGCGCCTACTGCGGCGGCCACTTCCATGTCGACGATCTGACGCGCGAGCACATCGTGCCCACGTCGCGGGGCGGCCACGACACCTGGATGAACTGCATCACCGCCTGCCGGGCGTGCAACGGGCGCAAGGGCAACCGCCTGCCCGAGGAATCGCGCATGTCGCTGATGTACCTGCCCTACGTGCCCAGCCTGCACGAGGACATGATCCTGCGCGGACGCCGCATCCTGGCCGACCAGATGGAGTTCCTGCTCGCCAGCGTGCCGCGCCACAGCCGCCTGCACGGCTGACCGGAACCCGGCCGCGGCGCACGGCTCCAACCGGCACCCAGCCGTCGGCGGCGCATCCGCCTGCGGCGTTGAAGAGACATCCCCCGGAGGAATATCCCCATGCAAAGACTGATCCTGGCCACCGTGGCAGCGTTGTCGCTGGCCGCCTGCTCGACGTCGAACCCCGACATGGTCCAGCGCGGCGACGCGCAGCGCCTCGCGCAGATCCAGGACGCGACCGTGCTGTCGGTGCGCGACGTCGTCGTCGACGGCTCGCAGAGCGGCACCGGCGCCCTCACCGGCGGCGTGCTCGGCGGCCTGGCCGGCTCGGCGCGCAGCAGCGGCCGCGAGTCGGTGGCGATCGGCGTGGTCGGCGCGGTGGCCGGCGCGGTGATCGGCAACGCCGTCGAGCGCATGGGCACGCGCGAGGACGCCGTGGAGATCGTGCTCCAGCTGCGCAACGGCGAACGCCGCGCACTCGTCCAGGCCAAGGGCAACGAGCGCTTCGCACCGGGCGACGCCGTGGTCCTCACCACCACCGGCGGCAAGACGCGCGTCACCCGGGCGCCCGGGTCCGCGCCGGCGCCGGTGGCCGCGCCCGCGGCGGGCGGGTGACAATCCGGCGCATGCACTTCGATCACGACGAAACCCTGGACGAGGCGCGCGCGCGCAACGTGCGCGACGCGCTCTTCGAAGACATCGGCCGCTGCGACTGGACCGCGCAGCTCGTGCCCGCGGGCCGCCGCGTGGTCGCGCGCGTCGTCGCCAAGGAGGCCGCGGTGCTGTGCGGGCGCGACTGGTTCGACGCCTGCGTGGCGGCCCTCGACCCGCAGGCGCGCGTCGACTGGCAGGTCGCCGAGGGCGCGGCCTTCGCGGCGGGCACCGAGCTGTGCCGGCTGCACGGCGACGCGCGCGCCCTGCTCGGCGCCGAGCGGCCGGCGCTGAACTTCCTGCAGATGCTGTCGGCGGTGGCCAGCGTGACGCGGCGCTATGTCGACGCGATCGCCGGCGTCTCGCCCAACCCGCGCGGCTGCCGCGTGCTCGACACGCGCAAGACCCTGCCCGGCCTGCGCCAGGCGCAGAAGTACGCGGTGCGCACCGGCGGCGGCGAGAACCAGCGCCTGGCGCTGTGGGACGGCATCCTGATCAAGGAAAACCACATCGCCGCGGCCGGCGGCGTGGGTCCGGCGCTGCGCGCGGCGCAGGCGCTGGGCTCGGGCAAGCCGATCCAGATCGAGGTCGAGAGCCTGGCCGAACTCGACGAGGCGCTGGCCGCCGGCGCCACCAGCGTGCTGCTCGACGACTTCACGCTCGAGGACATGCGCCGCGCCTACGAGCGCACCGCCGGCCGTGCGCTGCTCGAGGCCTCGGGCGGCGTCGATCTCGAGTCGATCCGGGCGATCGCCGCCACCGGTGTCGACCGCATCTCGATCGGCAAGCTCACGAAGGACGTGCGCGCCGTCGACCTGTCGATGCGCGTGCTGGGCTGAGCGGCGCGCCCGCGCGGGTTCAGCCGGTCGGCGGGTGCGGCCGCAGGCAATGCACCGCGTGGCCGGGGCCGGGCTCGACGGCCGGGGGCATCGCCGGCAGGCAGTCGTCGCCGGCGCGCGGGCAGCGTCCGGCGAATGGGCAGCCCGGTCCGAGCTCGGCCGCGTCGGGCACCCGCCCGGGGATCGTGGCCAGGCGCGTGCCGCGGGTCGCGCCCAGCCGCGGCCGCGCACCGGCGAGCGCCCGCGTGTAGGGGTGCGCCAGGCGCTCGAACACCGCCGCCGTCGGGCCCGACTCGACGAGGCGGCCGCCGTACATCACCATCACGCGCCCGACGTGGCGCGCCATCAGGCCGAGGTCGTGGCTGATCAGCAGCAGCGCCATGCCGCTGTCGCGCACCAGGCCGTCGATCAGCTCGAGGATCTCGCGCTGCGTGCTCACGTCCAGCGCCGTGGTGGGCTCGTCGGCGATCAGCAGGTCGGGCCCGCAGGCCAGCGCCATCGCGATGCCCACGCGCTGGCGCTGGCCGCCCGAGAGCTGGTGCGGGTAGGCGTCCAGGCGCTGCGCGGCGTTCGGCAGCTGCACCCGGTCGAGCAGGCGCAGCGCCTCGCTGCGCGCCGCGACGCCGGACAGGCCGCGGTGGATGCGCAGCGGCTCGGCCACCTGGCGGCCGATCGGGTGCAGCGGGTTCAGCGCGGTCATCGGCTCCTGGAAGACCATCGCGACCCGGTCGCCGCGCAGCGCGCACCAGGCGGCCTCGTCCTGGCCGAGCCGTTCGCGCCCTTCGAAGCGCAGGCTGCCGTCGGCGCGCGCTCCGGGCGGCAGCAGGCCCATCAGCGCGAGCGCGGTCAGGCTCTTGCCGCAGCCGCTTTCGCCGATCAGCCCGACGGTCTCGCCGGCGTGCAGCGTGAACGAGACCCCGCGCAGCAGCGCGACCTCGCCGCGCGCGCCGGGCAGCGTCACGCGCAGGTCGCGCAGGTCGAGCAGCGGCGCGTTCATCGGGGGCCCCGCGCCAGCCGCGGGTCGAGCAGGTCGCGCAGGCCGTCGCCGACGAGGTTCAGGCCCAGCACCGACAGCGCGATCGCCAGGCCCGGCCACCACGCCAGCCACGGGGCCTGGAACATCAGGGTCTGGGCCTCGTTCAGCATCCGGCCCCAGCTCGGCGTGGGCGGTTGTGTGCCCAGCCCCAGGTAGCTGAGCGCCGCCTCGGCGAGGATCGCGAGCGCGAACTGCGTCGTCGCCTGCACGATCAGCACCGGCGCGATGTTCGGCAGCACGTGCTCGAGCGTGATCGCCAGCCGCCCCTGGCCGCAGGCGCGGGCGGCGAGCACGAAGTCGCGCGACCACACGCCGCGCGCGCTGGCGCGGGTGATGCGCGCGAACACCGGCACGTTGAACAGGCCGATGGCCAGTGCCGCCGTCGCCAGCCCCGGCCCGCGCACCGCCGTGAGCATGATCGCCGTCAGCAGCGCCGGGAAGGCGAAGGCGAAGTCGGCGCTGCGCATCACGAGTTCGTCGACGACGCCGCGCCGCGCCGCGGCGAGCAGCCCGAGCGCGATGCCGGCGAGCGCGCCGCCGCCGACCGCGGCCAGGCCGACGGCCAGCGAGCCGCGCGCGCCCACCAGCAGCAGCGAGACGATGTCGCGGCCCAGGCCGTCGGTGCCGAGCCAGTGCGCGGCCGAGGGCGGCGCGAGCTTGCGCGGCACGTCGATCTCGGTGGCCGGCCAGGGCGTCCACAGCCACGACAGCGCGGCTGCGCCCAGCAGCAGCGTCACCAGCGCGGCGCCGGCGACGAAGCTGCGGTGGCGCAGCGCGCGCCGCGCGAAGCCGGGCCTCATCGCGGCGTGCGCAGGCGCGGGTCGATCGCCGCGTGCGCCAGGTCGACGGCGAAATTGACGACGATGACCGCCGCCGCCAGCAGCATCACGACGTTGCGCACCAGCACCAGGTCGCGGTTGGCGATCGCCTGGAACGTGAGCCGCCCCAGGCCCGGCAGCGAGAACACGTTCTCGACGACGATGGTGCCGGTCAGCAGGTTCGCGAACTGCAGGCCCATCACCGTCAGGATCGGCACGAAGGCGTTGCGCAGCACATGGCGCCAGAGCACCGCACGGCGCGTCAGGCCCTTGGCGCGCGCGGTGCGCACGAAGTCCTCGCCGAGCGCGTCGAGCACCGCCGAGCGCGTGATGCGCGCCAGGATCGCCGCCTGAACCACCGCCAGCGCCACCGCCGGCAGCAGCAGCGCGCGCAGGCCCGGGCCGAGGCCACCGCCCTCGTCCCCGCGCCAGCCGGGGAAGCCGCCCGCCGGGAACCACTGCAGGCGCACCGAGAACAGCAGGATCAGCAGGATCGCCAGCCAGAAGTTCGGCAGCGCCAGGCCGACCTGGCTCGCGGCCATGACGCCGAGGTCGCCGGCGCGGCCGTGCCGAGACGCCGCGTAGACCCCGGAGGCCAGCGCGAGCACGGTCGTCAGCGCCATCGCCATCAGCGCCAGCGGCGCCGTCACGGCCAGGCGCTCGGCCACCAGTTCGGCCACCGGCACCTCGTACGACGCGCTCAGGCCCGGGTCCAGCCGCGCCAGGCCGTGCAGCCACGCGAGGTAGCGCTCGGGCGCCGGCCGGTCGAGGCCGAGCTTCGCGCTCAGCGCCTGCAGCGATTCGGGCGTGGCGCTGTCGCCCAGCATCACCTCGGCGGCGTTGCCGGGCAGCACGTCGAGCACCGCGAAGACGAGCACCGACGCCACCGCCAGCGTGGCGGCCAGGCTCGCGAGGCGGCGCAGCAGGTAGAGGGCGATGGCCAGGCTCCGGGACGGCGACGAGGCGCGCATGATGCCCCAGGAGCGATCCGGCCCGGAAACACGAACGCACCGCCGGGGCGGTGCGTCGCGGGCGCTGCCGGCCGGGGCCGGCAGGGGGGGCCGATCAGCGGCGGTTGAGCAGCACGTAGAACACGAAGCCCAGCCCGTTGCCGATGAACCAGGCGTAGTTCGCCGCGCCGTGCCAGGCCGGGACGAGCACGCACAGGATCGGGATCAGCGCGGCCGGCACCAGCGCGTAGATCGCCTTGCGGTTGTAGCCGTTGTCGTACCAGTAGACACCCTTCGGGCTCATCGAGTAGAGCGCGTCGACGTCCACGCGCTGCTTGCGCACGATGTAGAAGTCGGCGATCAGGATGCCGAACAGCGGGCCGATGAACGAACCCAGGATGTCCAGCGTGTAGTGGATGACCTCGGGGTTGTTGTACAGGTTCCAGGGCGTCAGGAAGACCGAGCCGACCGCGGCGATCATGCCGCCGGTGCGCCAGCTGATGTGCTGCGGCGCGACGTTCGAGAAGTCGAACGCGGGCGAGACGAAGTTGGCGACGATGTTGATGCCGACGGTGGCGATCATGAAGGTCAGCGCGCCCAGCACGACGGCGGTGGTGCTGTCGATCTTGCTGACGGTGTGCACCGGGTCGGTGATCAGCTCGCCGAACACCGGCAGCGTGGCCGCGGTGGTGATGACGGTCAGCAGCGAGAAGAACACGAAGTTGACCGGCAGGCCCCAGAAGTTGCCCTTCTTCACCGCGTCGAAGCTCTCGCCGTAGCGCGAGAAGTCACCGAAGTTCAGCATCGGGCCGCTGAAGTAGCTGACCACCAGGGCGATCGCCGACAGCATCACCGGCAGCGCGTCCCAGCCTTCGAACTTCACGCCGCCCAGGTTCAGGTCGATGTTGCTCCAGCCCGCCTTCCAGACCAGCCAGCCGCACAGCACGCCCATGACGACGTAGACGCCCGGGCCGGCCCAGTCGATGAACTTCTTGATCGCTTCCATGCCGTGCCAGAAGACGATGGCCTGCAGGACCCACATCACCATGAAGGCGACCCATCCAAGTGTCGACAATCCGGCGAAGCCATGTTGTGCAACATCGGCGTACGGTGCCAGGTCGGGGCGGAAGTGCAGCGCCATGACCATGAAGGCCGCCGACGCCAGGTAGGTCTGGATGCCGTACCAGGCCACCGCGATCAGGCCGCGGATGATGGCCGGGATGTTCGCGCCGAGCACGCCGAACGAGGCGCGGCAGATCACCGGGTACGGCGTGCCCGAGACCTGGCTGGGCTTGGCGACCAGGTTGCAGAAGTACTGGACGATGACGATGCCCACCAGCAGCGAGACCAGCACCTGCCAGCTCGACAGGCCGAGCGCGAACAGGCTGCCGGCGGTGATGTAGCCGCCCACGCTGTGCACGTCGGACATCCAGAACGCGAAGATGTTGTAGCGCGTCCAGGTCTGCTTCTTCAGCGGCGCGAGGTCTTCGTTGGTCAGCCGCGGGTGGTATCCGGGCTTGATCAGGGCGTGCGATGCGCCCTCGGTGCCGTGCGCGGCAGGCGCCAGCGCTTCGGCGGTCGGTTGGGCCAGGGTGATGGACATGCGGGGCTCCTCGGGTGGGATCAGTCGACACTGATCAATCAAAGTGTATGCAATCTTATTTGTTGACTGTGTGCACTTCAAGCCCGGCATGTCCGTGTTTACCCTGGTTCCTTCAGTCATGACCAGAACGCAAAAGCCGCCGGGCCCGGACGGGCACGCGGCGGCTTCGGCGGAGTCTGCGGGCCGGCCAGCGGGACCGGCGTCCAGGGATCAGTAGATGGCGCCTCCCGGCTGCGACGACAGCAGCACCCCGGCCTCGGCGCTGAGGTCGTAGCGCGTGGTCGCGCCAGCGCGAGCCGACCAGCGGTCGAGCACGAAGCCGCCGTCACCCGACAGGCGATCGACGAGCACGTTGCGGAAGGTCAGCGGCTGTTTCGGCTGGCACACGGTCGGTGCGATCGACGGGCGCACGAAGTAGACCGCGCCCACGCCGAGGCGGGTGCCGACACCGTCGTCGACGACCAGCGCGGTCTCGACGTCGACGCCGATGGCGCGCGCCGCCTCGGTGCCGACCCAGCCGTCCTGCACGAGGCGCGCGACGAAGGCCAGCAGGCGGCCCATGCGGTCGCGGGTGTCGAGGTGCGCGTCGGCGATGACGCCGCCCAGCCCGGCGCCGACCAGGAAGCCGCGGTCCAGCGTCATGCGCCGCTGGTAAGGGTCCTTCAGCGCCTCGTCGGACGTGACCGTGCCGTTCAGCGCCGCGAAGTCGAACTGCCCGAGCACGGCCAGCCCGGCGCTGGTGCCGCCGACCGGCACCTGGGCGGCCACGGCCGCCTGCAGCGCCGCGTGCAGCGGCGTGCCCTTCCATTGCTCGACGTAGTCGGCCTGGTCGCCGCCGGCGATGAAGATCGCCTCGGCCCGGGCGACGCGGTCGAGGACGAAGGCGTCGGCGGCGGCCTCGCGCGTGCGCACCACCAGGGTCTCGACCGAGTCGAGCCCGCCCATCGCCAGCAGGTAGGCGTTGTAGCCGTCGGCGCCGCTGGCGCGCAGCACGACGAAGTCGCCGCCGCCCGCCTTGCGGATCATCGCGACGAACGCCGCGTCGACATCGGGTCCGCCGCCCATCAGCACCGTCATCGGCGTCGACGGACGCGGCAGCACGACGTCGGCCGCACTGCCGCTGAGGTAGTAGTCGAAGGCGGCCTTGGCCTGGGCGACGGCCGGCACGGCCCAGGCCAGGCCGGCCAGCAGCAGGCCGGCCACGGTGCGCGGCAGGACACGGCGAAGACGAGAAGCGAAACAGGTCGGCATGGGGGCACGAGGCAGGGGATGGAGAAGCTTCGGATCATCGACCCCGCCGGGCCGGCCCGGGCCGGAATGCGTCCTGGGGGATTCCCTGGCGCGCGCGCGACTCAATTCAGGTCGCTGGGCCGCGTGTCGCGAATGAAAAGGCCGCCGACGATCAGGCTCATCGTCGCCGTCGCGACCCCGTACCACAGGCCGCTGTACATGTTGCCGCTGGCGGTCACCAGCGCGAAGGCGGTGGTCGGCAGCAGGCCGCCGAACCAGCCGTTGCCCACGTGGTAGGGCAGGCTCATCGAGGTGTAGCGCACACGCGCCGGGAACATCTCGACCAGCATCGCCGCCAGCGGCCCGTAGACCATGGCCGCGAAGACGATCAGCAGCCACAGGATGGCCACCACGCCGACGGTGTTGACGCGCGCCGGGTCGGCGCGCGCCGGGTAGCCGGCGGCGTCGAGCGCGGCTTGCAGCCGCGTGCGCAGCTCCACCTCGCGCAGCCGCGCCTCGGCACCGGACAGTCCCTCGGCGGTGGGCACCCCGATGACCACCTCACCGATGTGCACCAGCGTCGGGTAGCCCGGCTGCGCCGGTTCGTCGTCGAAGCTGACCGAGGCCCGGGTCAGCGCCCGCCGGGCGATGTCGCAGGGGCTGGTGTAGCGGGCCGTGCCGAGCAGGTTGAACTGGAACGAGCAGGTCCGCGGATCGGCCTCGACGACGACGCGGCTGGCGGCCTGGGCCGCGGCCAGGGCCGGGTTCGCGGCGTGCGTCAGCGCCTGGAACAAGGGGAAGCTGGACAGCGCGGCGAGCAGCAGGCCGGCCATGACGATGGGCTTGCGCCCGACGCGGTCGGACCAGGCGCCGAACAGCGCGAAGCACGGCGCGCCCAGCGCCAGCGCCACGGCCATCAGCAGGTTGGCGCGCGTCTCGTCGACCTTGAGCGCCTGGATCAGGAAGTACAGCGCATGGAACTGCGCCGTGTACCAGACGACGGCCTGCCCCGCGACCAGGCCGAAGAGCACGAGCAGCACCCGGCGCAGGTTGCGCCCCCGCAGGAACGAGTCGCGCAGCGGCGCGTTGGTCGTGGCGCCGGCCTCCTGCAGGGCGCGGAACACCGGGCTTTCGGCCAGCCCGAGCCGCACCCAGCCGCCCACGGCCAGCAGCAGCACCGAGACCAGGAAGGGCACGCGCCAGCCCCAGGCGGCGAACGCCGCCTCGCCGAGCACGGCGCGCGTCGCGAGGATGACGACGATCGACAGCAGCAGCCCCAGCGTCGCCGTCGTCTGCAGCCAGCCGGTGGCGGCCCCGCGCCGGCCCGGCGGTGCGTGTTCGGCGATGAAGGTGGCGGCGCCGCCGTACTCGCCGCCCAGCGCCAGGCCCTGCATCAGGCGCAGACCGACCAGCAGCAGCGGCGCGGCCACGCCGATGGAGCCGTGGTCGGGCAGCAGACCGATCGTGAAGGTGGCCAGGCCCATCACCAGCATCGTGACGAGGAAGGTGCGCTTGCGCCCGAGCGTGTCGCCCATGTGGCCGAACAGCAGCGCGCCGAACGGCCGCGCGACGAAGCCGGCGGCGAAGGCCAGCAGCGCGAACAGCGTGGCCGTGGCGCTGTCGAGCCCGGTGAAGAACTGCCGGCCGAGGATCGGCGCGAGCGAGCCGTACAGGTAGAAGTCGTACCACTCGAAGGCCGTGCCCAGGCTGGACGCGGCCACGACCCGTCGCTGCGCGGCGGTCATCGGCTCGGTCGGTTCGGACGGCACGGCAGCGGGGCGGTGGTGGGGTGAGGAGAGCTTGGCGGCGCTGGCCACGGATGGGGCCCGAGGTCGGGACGGCGGCGGGTCGAAGGGGGGGTGCCCACTATCGAGTCCGACACTGACCGCGCTCTGACAGCGCCGATGCCCACCGTCCCCGCCGGGACCCGCTCAATAGCGGATGCGGGCGTAGTAGGTCTGCTGCGCCGCCTCGCGCGCCTGGGCCAGCGTGTGGATGCCCTTGTCGGCCAGCAGCGGGATCATCTTCAGGAAGACCTCGGCCGTGACCATGGCGTCGCCCAGCGCCGTGTGCCGTCCCAGCACCTCGACGCCGAAACGGGCGGCGATCTCCTCCAGCCGGTGCGAGCTCTGGGCCGGGTGCACCAGGGCCGACAGCAGCAGCGTATCGAGCACCGGCTGGTCGAAGGCCACGCCGGTGGCGGCCTCCTTCAGCTGCAGGAAGCGCATGTCGAACGCGGCGTTGTGGGCCACGAGCACCGTGTCCTGCGCGAACCGGTGGAAGGCCGGCAGCACCTCGCGGATCGTCGGCTGGCCGGCGACCATCTCGGGCGTGATGCCGTGGATCGGGATCGAAGCCTCGGGGATCGGGCGCTGCGGGTCGACCAGGCGCTCGAAGTTCTCCTGCCGACGCAGCTTGCCGTTGACGATGCGCGTCGCGCCGATCTGCAGGATCTCGTCGCCGTCGGACGGGTTCAGGCCCGTGGTCTCGGTGTCGAAGACGGTGAAGCTCAGTTCGGCCAGCGGCCGGTCGGCGAGCTCGCGCGTGGGCTCGGTGGCCTGGAACAGGTCGAAGTCGTAGTACTCGGGCCGGCTCTCGTGGCGCACGAACATCTCGGCCTCGAGCTGCTCGTGGCCGCTGGCCAGCGGCAGCAGGAAGCGGAAGAAGGCCTCGTGCCGCACGCGCTCGCGCTCGAACCAGAACTCGCCGTCGTGGCGATCGACCACGTCGCGCACCGTCAGCGCGGTGCTCTCGTCGCCGACGCGGATCGGATCGGTCTCCCAGGTCATCACCGTCTCGGTGCTCATCGCCTGGCC
>ERZ795061.4971-NODE-4971-length-11054-cov-11.560233_pt1 | contig 11054 bp, 10 predicted proteins | sample MGYA00375145_ERZ795061 | MGnify/ENA primary metagenome ERZ795061 (study PRJEB30190, sample SAMN05720144) | anaerobic digester metagenome | isolation source: active sludge of municipal wastewater-treating anaerobic digesters | place: USA | collected 2014-12-22 ... | reverse complement strand
GTTATTTCTTTCTCTAATCTGCCTTTTTGAAATAAGTCGCTTTGTAATTCAATGACTCGCCTTACTGCCCCGGGCAAATCCTCAATTCGAGTGTGTGCGAAGTAATCTTTTATGCCAGATTCACTAAAATGAACATCTCCTGCTTGAGTTTCTATTGGAGACCGATATATTCTTTCAAAGTAATTCTTTATAAGACCTCGTTCGTTAGGTTTAAGACTTATACTTTCATATTCAGGAAAAATATCATTTGGCATTTGACGTCTAAGTTCATTAAGATCGCTTCTTGACATTTCTTCTAATTCTTGAGGCGTTAATCCTAACATTTCTTTCATTGTTTTCTTATTTAGAGAGTCAGATGTTTTTAATGGTAATAACTGAGTCTTTACCTTATCCGCAAACTCCTGCACTGGGATATCTGAAGTCTTATATTCATCTAAAACTGAACGGATTAATTCTCTTTCAGACTGCTTTAGATCAGGCTGATTAGTTAAATCATAAATAAACTGTTTAGAAACTGATGTTCTTCCTTTTAATTTATCTAAAGTTTTAGTTGTTAAGTCTACATATCCTTTAAATATTTTTTCATCTTTGTATTTATCTGAACCGAAATCAACTTGACCTCTTTTATTGTTTAAATATTTTGAATATTTCGATTTAGACGCAGTATCTTTATGTCCAAGATAATTTGACATTATAGATTTACCATTATCATCAAAAATTGTTTCCAATAGATTAAGCTCATCTTGATCTGCTCTTTCTTCATATCTTTTTAATATAAGTTCCTCTAAATCGTTAGTGCTTATATCTTTTGCTAATTTTTTAATCTGTTCATCATACTTGAATTTAACAGATTTATCAGGAATATCTTTAGCACTTTCTCTTAAAGAAATTATTTTTTTTAGTTCTTCTAATTTATTATTATTATTATTATTTAATGAAAGTTTTGATGTTTCAAGTCCTAATCTTTTTAAATTATCAATGCCTTCTTTATTAAAAACTTTAACCATGCTTGAATTTGATGGATCAATATTAACATATCCTTGAGATTTAAAAAAATCTGGAGCATGAACAACCTGAGCCGTTATTCGATTAGCACCTCTCTCAATAGCCATATTTTCTATTAATTTAAGAAATTTAGACCCTAACTTTTGACCTCTCATATTTTCACTTAATTCTATAACAGGAAGGACAGCTCTTCTGTCGTTTCCGTTTTGTCTAATTTCAAATTCTGCATTACCAATAATTTTATTATCTTTAGACACTAATTCAATAAAACCTCCATCGGAGATATCTTTTCTCCCATAATAAGGTCTTGCATTAATTTTTAGACCTTCTCCTTTCTCAATCCCAAGCTCTGATTCGACTTTTTCTCTAGCTGAATTTATCGCAGACCTAAAAGAATCAATGTTTATAAAAGATGATTTACTTTCATTTAGCTTATCTAATAATTTTTTACCAAACTCTGCAGGATTGATAGACTGTCCCTTATCATTAAGGAAATAATCATTCCACAGCTCTTTTACATAATTATCAGCCTCAGCTGTGTATTCTTTAGGCAATGTATCTAATGTCCTTTGATATTCTCTCCATTTTTTAGTTTTTTCTTTAGTTGAATAAGGAGTCATTTCAAATCCTTCTCCACGAGCAGACTCTCCTTCTTTAAGAGCGACGCTTTCTTGAAATGTAAGCTTTGGAACTTCTGTTGGCTTTGGTAATAATCCTTCTGATCCTTCATATTGAATTTTAGATATATCTTGAGGACCTTCTTTTGTCATTATTCTTCTAAATGTCTTTTGAAAAGACTTTGACGCTTTAGATTTTTTAATAGCTTCAGCAGAAATCCTTGATGGATCTGTTAATTTTTCATAAACTTTACCACCAACCCACCAACCGCCAATTGTCCCAGCAATAGGAATTTTAGACCCAGCCATTGCTCCAGCGAGTTGAGCAAATCTTTTCTGTAAAACTCCGCCTTGAACAGCTCGACCATTTGCTTTTTCAAGTAATGTTTGGAGAGTTTTATACTTACCGCTTAAATCATTTAATTCTTTAATCCTTTTATCTGTATAATTATTTTCAATTTCTATTTTTAATTCATGACCGATTTTTCTAGCAACATCTTTTTTATTCGGCTCAAGTAAATTATAAGACTCAGACCACATTCCTTTTTTGATATCATTTGCTGTCTTTCCATCTACAAATTCGCCTCTCAATTCAATTTCTGAGTCTATTAAATTATTTAATGTTTTTAAATCTGCATCAATAGAGGCGGCTGTCTTTTTACTATTTAGAATATTACGAGCAATCCTATCTCTTAGATTATTTAAATTAATACGCCTTGTTTTATCTGTTGCTAATATTTCATTTATCTTTTCATGAATAGGTTCTTGTCTTGACGATAACTCTTCAATAGCTGTTGTCGAATCAATAACATTCCTATCCCCATCCTTTTTTTGTTTAATTGGTAATTGTTCTTCAGCCAGAAGTTTCATATAATCTTCAATTTTTTCTCCTCTACCAACCTCAATTGCACTTTTCTCTTTAGGAGTCCATTTAAATATCTTCATATAATCATCAGTAGCTCTATTTAAGAAAGATTGTCTTTGAGCTCTTGATATCTTGTATCTTGGAGTGTCTCCCCTTGATCCGAAATATAAACCGAGACCAACTTCTCGAACATAATCTTGTAAATTTCCACCATAAAATCCAGCTTCAATTCCGCCCTGAACAGCATTCGCAAGAGTCGCTCCTAATTTTCTTGCATCTTCAAATGTAATCTTTCGAGCTTTAACTAAACCTTTTAAATAATTACTTGCATAAGTTGCACCTAATCTTCCAAAAACATCAAATAGTTTTCCTTTAGCTCCAGCAATAATAGATTCTTTAGCGATATTACCTAAACTCTCATCTCTTCCTGCCGCAGACAATCCTCCCATAGTAGCCATCGAACCAGCTATTCCTAAACTTTTTAAAGCAGATCCACCTGCTAACCAAGGCATCAAAGATCCTAAAGTTTGCCAAGTTTTATCAGACTCATCTTTAAGCTGTGGTAAGTTAGGAATTTTTGGGACAATTTTTTCAAATTTTTCAGCTGTTTTTCGTGGTTCTCCGAGAGATAATCCGACATACATTCCTTTAGCTCCGCCTCGTATCATTTCACCTGCACTAGTAACAGCCGCTCTTGATGCAATTCCTAAACCTTTTAATCCAGACGATAATATTGGGTGTTTTGCCGCCCATTGTGCAGATTCAAGCTCGCTCGGTCTGTTATAAATAGGATTGATAGACTTAAAACCAGCATCATAAGGTTTATCTTTTAATGTGGATATAATTTCTCCTCGACTCTCATCCTGAGGTTGTAATTCATCTAAATAAATCCTCTTTTTTTGAGGAAAAGTAGACTGACCTTGTTGGGACAGTGAATTAGAGTTTATTTCATCAAGATATATTCTCACAATGTCTCCTTTACTCGACCTCTATGAAAGGTCGACCGTCCTCATCATAGTTAATCTCATATTCTCGACCATTGAAATTAAACGATTTATTTTGATCTTTCATATCTAACCATTCATCTGGATCTTCTCCATAAATTTTTTTAAATGATTTTTTAAGACCTGTTTCTTCAGCTTCTAATGCTTTTTCAACCCTATTAAGAGTATTAATAATCATTGGGATTTGAGCAACATCATTATTAGCAACAGCATTTCTGAAATCTGCCCATTCTCTGTCTGAAATCGAACCTTTTGTCTTTGCAGTAAACTCTAATTGAGCATCTGTCAACATAGCTTTTAATTGTTGCCAAGAACCAAACATAGGATTATTAGGATCTGTCCATTTCATAATACCTCGCTTGAACATTCCTATAACACCAGGTTCGATATTTTTTAATCCTTCTCTTGCAGATGATATCTGGTCTTTCTTAAATCTATTCATCTCTATTGTTGATATCATCTTCTCAGTTCGCTTATCTTTTTGAATAATCTGAGATGCACTTAATCCTTTTTCAACCTTATCTTTTAGAACCCATCTGTCTTTATTATTTCCAGGTCTCCAATTAGGATTTTCAATCCATCCTCGTTTTTCCATCTTCTGTTTTAAATCTTCTTCAGGATCAGGAATCATTAAGTTTTCTTCTCCGACGCTTAAATTTTCTCCTGATTGAGATTTTGCCGCAATTCTATTTCTTATTGCCGTTTGCCAATCTTGTGGTTGTTGTGGAATAAATCCTCCATTAGGAGACATTGTCCTAATTTGTCCGATGTCCATTGGGAATCGAGAAGTAATAGAAGATTTGGACTTTTGTCTTTTGTTTTTGAATTCATTATACCAATCCTCAAGTTGAGTTCCTCTTAAATCAACTTCTAAGTCTGGATTTTCTTTAATATATTGCTGGAATTCAATTTGTTTAATCGGATCATCAAACATTTCTTGTTTTTTTCGCATTCTTTCTATTGCATATCTTCTCTCATCTCTAATCATTTCATTTTCTTCATCAATTCTCTTCTGAACATAATAATTCTCCATCTCAGCTCTTTTAGCCATTGCATTGCTATACATATTAATAGCATTAATAATTCCTTTAGACATTAACTCTAAATCTGCCATATTTCCTCCATTAATTTGATAATGGCGTATTTCTCATGCCATAAAGTTTTTCTAAAAATGCTCTTTGTTTATCTGCTTCTTGTGATTGAGCAGTCATTAATCCCCAATTTGTAAAACCTTGACCTATCGCTCCACCTATATCTGCAATAGCGTTTCCTACTCCATAATCTGACTGAGTATTTGGAGATCCTCCGACAACATTTTGTTTTAAATTTGCAATATTCTGCAACCCTGTTAACCAATTAAGTCTGCCTTGCTCAGCAAAATTTGCCTTATTTATAGCCTCTGTAGCCGCTAAATTCTGATAATCTTTTGCTTCTTGTGCTTGAAGTCTCGCAACGCTTCTTAAATATCCTGGTTGGTCAATCATTCCATTTTTAGCCGCTTGAGACTTTAATTTAGAATATGCACCTGTTGGAGCAAGTATTGTCCCTTGATAATATTCTCTTACTTTATCTTGTGCTTGTTGCCAAATATCAGCCCAATCAGGAGATATAGCACCATAATTAGGATCTTCAGCCCAGCTTTTTAGTTTATTCCACCACATCTCTCGAGCTTCTTTTGTTTCAGCGTAATCAGGAACGATTTCATAAGAAGGTCCTGATTTTTTCTTCTTCTTGCCAAGCAATCCTCCGAGAATGCTTGATCCTCCTGCAATGGCAGATCCATATATAATAGACATTGGTGTTGACATTGCTGCAAAAGCATTTGATGCCAGGATATCGATAATCGCAATCGACCAGAAAAGAATTCTTAAAAAATTATTTTTCACATTTACCTCCATTATTAATACATTTATCTAAAAATTCACAATAAACTATTTTAAATGCTTCTCCATTTTCTATTTTACTAAAATCGATATCTTTGCATTGATCAGGTCTATTATTATAAACTAAACAAATGTTATCATCTGTAAGCATTGAGCAACATGATCTCTCTTCATCCCAAAGATCAGGCAACCAAAATTTAGTCATTGGAGTCTTACAACAAGCACCACATTTCTTACATTTCCACCTTATATTATTCTGAGTTTCCATTTGAATTAAAATCCTCGTCTTTAACCTGTTTTGAATTAAAATCCTCGTCTTTAACCTGTTTGAAAATAATTCCCTCTTTTTCGAGTTCCTTTTTAGCCATTAAATCTGACTTATCTCTTATGATTTTTAATTCTTCAACCCTAGCGACCTTATCTTCTTTAGCCTTCTTCTCAGCCTGCGTTTCAACGTGCTTGATGATTTTCCCGTTGCGGTATTCAGCTTCTTGCAACTCAATATCTAAATCAGAATAAACAGATATTTCATTTCGAGATTCTAAATCTAATCTTGAAGGCTCATAATTAGCGATTAAAACTATCTCATTGTCTTGATTAACAACATACCACTTTGCATGAGCCACGCTGGCTACCATCAACATTAAAAAGAATAAAATTAATTTTTTCATCTTTGCCTCCTATTTATTGCAAATCATTATATAGTTTCCACTAAAAGTATTTGAATAACTCCTGCAACTACCTGATGTTGAACCGGTATAAACTCTGCTTGAATTTACATAAGAATAAATGGTTAGCGTTGACTCGCATCCACCATTACCAGAACTATCATATATTCTGGCATTGTATGAACTTACAAACCAAGAACATTGAGACTCTGAAAATCCAGCGGGCAATGATATCGTTCCTCCATTTGAAACTGTTCCAGTTACTATGTATAGACCAGAATCGTTCATTACTTGTTCAATATTTGAACTGGAGTTATTGTAAAAACTACCAAGTCTTTTATAATACGTCGCACCGGTTGGAGCCGATGAATTAGTTGAAATAAGAATTGTGAATGTTTCAGCGTCTGCATCAGCGACAGCATAAACATAATATGTTGTTGATGATGATTCAGAACCAGCATCTAAACCATTTGTCCCAACAACCCAAGTTGATGTGATTGAAGATGTGTTTTTTCTAAATCTGCGAACAGATCCATCAACATTAGAGCAAACGATTTCACCTGCAGATATAGAAACAGAAGCAACATTATTATATGAAATCCTCACATTATTTCTATAATTAGAAAGAAGCCTATCAAGAGCTTCATTATTAGCCCCAATATTCGTGTCTAAATCAGAAAGATTTGATGATCCAGAAGGCGATGTTTTTGTCCACTGATCCGCACTGTAAGCATTTAGGCTTATCAGTAATACCATAATTAATAAAATAAGTTTTTTCATAATTCTCCTTTTTTTAAGCAGTTCGTTTCCAAATATAAACAACAATATAAGGTTGAAGGTTGTTGTGAGCCCCTCCACCTCCAGTAGACCCTATATTTGCAGTTCCAGTTAATGTTGCCGTATAAGAACCAGAGAATCTTTGAGCCGAACCCTCTCCTGCACCTTTATATATATTTGCAGTGTGATAGTGTGCGGGCATCTCTGATATAGTTAATGTATGGGTCTTTGCACCGCCAGTTTCTCCTCCAACATCAAATTCTGTTTGAGTCGAATCAATGCCAACTAAAACACGACCAGCGGCAAATGCCTCCCAAGTTCCAAAACCTAACAATTCAGATGGATTTTTAGATAGAGTGCTTATATATATCCCTCCGACAGGATAAATTTTTTGTAAAACAGATTCTCCTTTTCTTGCTTTTCTTATTTCATCATTTAATATCGATATATTTACATCATCATAAGACGAAATGACCTCTTGGGAGTATGAAACTCCAACTATTAAAAGAAAAATAATGATTAATTTAAATAGTCTTTTTATCATACTAATGGCTCCAAAGTAAACACAACAAACATTGATTTTATTCTTATTGGGTTAAGACTTGTTTCTGAAATCGTATATCTAAATGCCTCTCCTGTTAATCCTCCTCCTGTAAAATATTCAAAATAATTTTTAGGATATTTTTTTAAATCTATTGGAAATGTATCTGAATCTCCTTCATAATTTTCCCACTTTATATTAAGAGTTCCTGTTTTTTCAGCATCCCAATCATAATAAACATATATTTTCCTTAAAGTGACTTTATATCCTGGTTTTATATTCATCCATCCAGATACCCATTTAAAATCTATTGATGTTTCGTCGGTTGACTTTGACCTCGAATATGTAATCCTAACATTATAATTATCAGACATATAAATATTAGGAGAATATTCTATATTATTAGTTGACATATTAATCTTATATTGAAAAACACTATTTATAGGAACTGAAGATATATTAGACCCTGTTGGGTTTGAAAATGGTCCTGACCAAGCCGCTGAATTACAATTTGCGATATCTGAGCCTGTTCTTAAATAAAAATCAATATTACCACCAACTGTCGGAATATATTCATTCCAATAAAGTTTATCAAAAGAATTAGCAACTAAAGATAAATGTTGAGAAGTATAAGATCCGTTTGTATCAGGTCTATCTATAATCCCAACAGCTCCATTTATTGTCCCAGATGAGTCATTAATACTTTTTGTCCAAGCAATCTCTAAAACAGGACTATTTTCATTTCCTCCAACCTCAATTGGGATATATCTCATGTCATCCCATGTTCCTGCGAAATCTGAATGTTTATTATGAACAATTTCATTAAGAGAATCTGAATATGCATAAATATTGCCATTTGCAGAACCACCAGCATATAAAGCCTCGACGTCGTTTCCAGATTTAAATACTGTTAAAGCGTTAATATTTACAGTATCAATATTAAATGATTTAGATATAGAGTCATATTCAAGTATCCTATTATTAACAAAAGATCCTGTCTGAGATGATGTGTAAGCCATATAATAAATATTTTTATAAAAAGTAGCCCATACAGATGAAAAATTAAAAGGAGAAATATTTTTAATCTCTGGAGTAACTGCATCTGAAATTAATTCTGAGTATTGACCATTAAATAGATATATTCCATTCTTTCCTAAATACATTAATCCGTATTGTGTATTGACAACAGAATATGGTGCAGGACTCCCTATTGGAGTGAATGGATCTGATATAATCCATCTATCAGGATTATCATCTTCATTATATATTTTTTGAATTGAATTATTTTTTCCAATAGTTAATAGTCCTAAAACATTAGCAAGAAATGTCACTCCGTCGCCATCCGAAGGTCTTATATCAAGATAAGAGTCATCATAAAATATTTCATAGCTGTTTAAATCAGAATAATAAACTCTTGATGGATATGTCGGATTATTGCCAATCCATAAACGACCATTATGAACTATTGAAAATCTACCTTTTGGAGGAGTTATTATTTCATTTCCTGTTGGGTATGTTGCACCAAGACTTCCATCAGCATCATTATCTAATAATGTTGTTGTTGAATTATCAGCAATCGTTCCATTTGAAAGAAGCTTCCAAGTAGAAGGATTAGCAACGGTGTTTCTGTAAACTTTTCTTCCTATTGTATCCTCTGCAAATATCGTGTCTGGACATAAAGGAATCATCGTTAAATTGACTTTTTTGCTCGATGTTGTGACTGAGTTAGATGGAGTGACAAATGTTGCTGTTTTTGTCGATGAATAACACGCAACCTTATAAGTATATGTTCCGTTAGGATTTCCTGCAGTTGATGAAGCAATAGCTAATGGAGCACCGAGATTTGTTGCAGAAGCACTGGAACCATCATATTTAACAGGATAATTATATCCATCCATGCCAATGGCTATATTCTTCCAAGTTAACCATTGCCATTTTCTGTCAGAATCTGTAACAGTATAAATAGAAGTAAAAACACCTGACTGATCATTTCCTTTCGATATTGTGTTCCCATAATTAACTAAAAGTATTTTATCTCCACTGTCGAGATAAAATCTATGCATTCCTGTTATTGGACTTGTTGCATGAGCAGTTCCGTATAATAAAAGCGGTTGTCTTTTTACAAGAGCTCCTTTTTTATCGTCAAATCTTATGTTTTGAACAACTGTTCCTTGATTTAATGGTAAAGAAAAACTATTTTGTTTTGAATTCAATCCTCCAGAGAAATCAGAAAAGACAGCCACATTTTCTATTTCGTTCTGTGCATAAGAATTAAAACAAAAATTACCTATTATAAGGACTGATATAAGAATCAGGCGACCTAAAGCTGACCTTGCCAATTTTGCCTCCTTGTAATGTTTTTTTACACCATTCAACATAAGATTGATACTCTATCATAGCCATAGACTTATCTTGATCTTTTCCTATCTTCATTTTAGCCCTGCCCTGAAGATATAACACTAACCCATAATGAAATGGAGTTAAATAAGATAACTGATTAAACGGTTCTTTATTATCATCATCAAAAGAATCAGGAATGAGAACACAATCAATGTCTATGTTAAGACCAGATTTTGAACACGGTCTATTAAATATTATGTTTTTTCCTCTCCTGAAATATTTATTCGGAACTCCAGAAGAATTATTCCTCCACCCTTTATTATCATTGTCTAATTGAGATTTTGAAACCATATCTAATCTTTTATTGTCATAAGATACTCCGCCACCAGGAAATTCGTCAATATCAACGAATTTAGGTTCGGCTAAAGTAACATCATAAACTTTAACATTTAATACAGAAGGAATTGTCACTGTTGAAACAATCATTCTCGCTTGGACGGCGAAGTTAATATTACCTTCTATTAACATTGAATTTATTTGAGCATCAGTCAAAACTCTTTCAGTAATCTCTGGATTTTCAATCCTAAATCTTGTCCTTAAATCAAGTCTATTCATATCTCTCCTTCATTTCTTTTTCTTTTGTTATAATAGGGAAAAGTCTTTCTTGTGAGTTATTAAGTATTTCTGTCCCTTTATATGAAACCTTATTAATTAAATCATTTATTCCATCTCTTAAATCAATAGCTTTTTCATTTCCTGTAGAAGCAACTAAATCCATAGCCTTATGCTTCAATCTAATAAGGTCAATAGAAAAATCTTTAAGAATATTTAATGAATTATGAGTTTCTTTTTTCATGATGTCTTTCGTGACATATTGTTTTTATTGATTCTATTTCTATGTTCTGATCGTGAACTTTTGTTATAACACCTTTTTTATCCATTGTCCCTAAAAGAGCTTCTTTAATTTCTTTGACATCTTTTTGTATAATTTCTATATTTGCAGTTTTTGATTCTATAGATTTAATCCATCCGACAAGAAAGAAGAAACCAGTCATGCAAGCCCCAAAAACTCCCCAAGTAAAATTAAAAGAATCCATTTATTCCTCCTCAAAGTATGCTTTAACTATTACGCCATCATCTTGACGTTGTTGTGGTTGTTGTTGAATTATAATTATTGGAGCATCAAATATGCCTTTCCTTGCTTTATCTAATTGATATTGAGTCTTTAAATAATCCAACTCTTCTTTCATTTCATCAATTGTCGGAATATTCTTTAACTTTTGACAATCAGTGCTTTGATAATTTATTCCACTGCAAACAGATCGATTAATGCCAATATCAGCATAAGAATAAA
>ERZ795061.4968-NODE-4968-length-11059-cov-5.180298_pt1 | contig 11059 bp, 4 predicted proteins | sample MGYA00375145_ERZ795061 | MGnify/ENA primary metagenome ERZ795061 (study PRJEB30190, sample SAMN05720144) | anaerobic digester metagenome | isolation source: active sludge of municipal wastewater-treating anaerobic digesters | place: USA | collected 2014-12-22 ... | reverse complement strand
TTAATTACCGGGTAGGCAAGGAACTTCTGCCCGTGAGCGTTTTATTTTGAGACTCAAGGGTTTAAAGAACGAAAGCCTTCTCGAAAATATTATAAGAAAGCTCGATTCAGTTCAAAGTCGTGTTGTCTGTCTCGACGTGGCAAAGCAGAATACTGAGAAGGGGCTTGCTTTCACTCTCTTTGCCAACTTCCTCAAAAATCTCGGTTTCCGTCAGGATATCTACGGCTATATTGAGTTCGATCTGTTTCTCGAAAATAAATACGAAGAATTTTGTCGCAAGGTCCATGAAATTGAGGGAAAAGATTGGCGTGAGCTGAGAGCCAATAATCGAGCAGTTGCTAAAACCATGCGGAACGCCCATATTGCCATGGGTTACAGCGAAAAAGAGTATGAAGAAACGAGAGAAACCTACTCAAACGCTATCAATGATTTTTCTGCCAGCCGCCTTAAAGATGAGCTCGAAAAATACCTCAAGGTTAAACCTGACGAAACTCTGGTGTTTGTTTTCGATGAAGCCAGCGAGGCAATCAGTCAGAAAAAATTTACTCTGTTAGATCTTGAAGGCCTGAGCGAAATTATTTCCAGTATCAGCAAAACTGTCTGGCTTATCGCCATCGCCCAGGAAAAGCTTGAAGATGTTATCAATAATGCCAACGTAAATCGCTCACAGCTGACCAAGGTAACTGACCGGTTTAAGACCAAAATTCACCTCGAATCAACCGAAGTTGATGTTATTATCCGCAGCCGCCTCCTGCAGAAAAAGGAAAAGTTCAACAAAGAACTGCTTGATTACTATAAACAAAACGAAGGTCTCATTACCGATTCAACTAATCTGAATTCTTCGTTTCCAACAAAAACAACCCGGGCCGATGAATTTGCAATTTATTACCCGTTCCACAAATACCAGTTCCAGATTCTGCAGAAATTCCTGTTCAGCTCCAACGCCCTTGTTGCAACCCAGATTGCTGCCCGTGGTATGATCATCACAACCTTTGATGTTCTGCGCAAGCAGATGCGTGAACAGAACCTTTTCAATTTTGCCACAGGTCATGCGATTTGTAACGAAGCGCAGACTGCGCCACCGGTTGATCTGGTGAACAAATACGATACTGCGGCCCAGATTCTTCGAGAGAGCAGATCTTCAATTGACGGCGAAAAGCTGCTTAAAACCATTCATCTGCTTGCTGATTCCGAAGTTGTGGCAGCTTCAGCCGAAAATATTACCAAAAGCTATATTTCAGATATTGCCACTTATTACGATGCAAAGCCTGTAATTGAAAAGGCTCTTGAAATGCTCGTTGAAGCCAAGGTTCTTCTTTTTGCCAATAACCATTATAAGATTACCTCAGACCTTGAAGGTCGACTCCTCGAAGAAATGAAAGACTTTACCGTTGAGCTTTTCGCCAAGAAACGCGATCTGATCAAAGCGGTAAAAGAATACAGGTTACTTAACGCGGTTGCCTCTTACAACGATAATACCGATTCATTCAAGTTCAGCATTACTTCCGACCAGGATGACGAACTTGCTTCAGGCAACAGACAGCTTAACCTGAAAGTTTACAGTCTTTTCAATATTGGCGATAGCCGACAGGATCTGATCGAGCGAATTAAGCTCGACACCCAGAGCCAGAAAGATTTAATTTCTCTTATTCCAGATAATTCTGAATTTGCCGTAATAGATAAACTGATTGGCGAAATTTCCCGCTATTCCTACATGGAAAGCAAGTATGCCAATGAGAGCAAGCCGGAAATCCGGCAGATAATCAGAGATTTTGCCATTATCCGCGAAGAAAAAGAAAAAGATCTGCGTCATCGCATTGAAAATGCTTACTTGAATTCAACTTTGATTTACATGTTCGACGTTAATCTGCTTAATCCAGATACTTTTAAAGCATCTATAACCGAACTGCAGAAAAAAGTTATTCGAAACATCTTTACCAAGCGCCTCGGCGCACAACTTTCCGAAAATCTTGTCCCCAAGGTTTTCTCAAGCCGAAAAGACGATCTGGCCAAACTGTTTTCCGGCGATGAATTCAAATTTTTTGATGCCAATGGCAATTTCGTCGGTGATCACCTCAAGGTCGTAGAAGAAATAACCGCAAAGATCAAAAGCCGTTACCTTGCCGGCAGAGATCTTGAGTCTGAGCTTTCAGGCGCACCCTGGGCCTATTCTTTCGGCACAATTGTCGTGACTCTTGCTGCCCTTTTAAGAGCGGGTAAACTTGCGGTTAAGCATGGTGGTAATGAGCCGTTTTTCAGTCATCAGGATAAAGCTGTTCACGATGCCTTCACCAATGCAACGCGTTTTAAGAGCGCCTCCTTCAAGGCTGTTACTGCCACTCTCGGCACCGCCCAGAAAAACCAGGCGGTTCAGTGCCTTATTGATCTTGAAATTCAGCAGCACACCGGCCGTAAAATTGACTGGAACAACAGCGATTTTGATGTTGCCGATGCAATAAGGTTTATGGCTGAGCATTTTCTTGGTGCCATGAAAGTTCTTGACGAAACTATCGATGGCTTTGCCGAGCTTTTTCCGGCTGTGGCAGAACAGAAAAAGGTGTTGCAGGGTTTTGCCGCCAAAGTAACCGAAAGCAATTACATTGAAAAAGTTGAACATTTCCTGGGTAATTCAGATGAATTCAAAAAGGCGATAGACATTATTCTTAAAGCCCAGAAGTTTATCAAAAAGAACTTTAATACGGTCAAAAAGTATGAACGCTTTTTTGAAGAATTGACAGCCATATTAAAGAAGGCTGATACGGCCGAGCATACGGTTGCTGACGCTTATGAAGAATTTAATCGTCTATGCCGTCAGGATATGGTCAAAAATTATTCTCAACTGCAGCAGCAGGCCCAGCTGGCTAAAGATGCCTATTACAAATTACTCAAAAATGCTGCGGGAAGAATGTCGCACGAATATCAGCTTCTGCAGGGCAAGATTGATGGGGCACTGCGTCGCCTTAAAAAAGACTTTCCTCAAAACCTTAACCGTGAGAACGCCAGAAAACTCGAAGAGCTTAAGCGTTACTGTTCGGATCGTATTATCGCAGAACCGGTCATTGAATTCGAAACCAGCTGTCGCAATTCCGGTTATTCATTACCCGATATGCTCAACTATACGGCTTTGTTGCCCGCAAAAGAAAGTGACTTGCTGATCATTGTGAGTGGTTTTGTGCCGGCGCCACCTCCAGAAGAGAAACAGCCGGATTCAGAGACAGCACCTGTGCCAATTCCGGTAACGGCTGTTCAGTCTCGCAAAATACAATTTCAGGTGCCTGGCAAGTTCATGACCGTTCAGGAATATAAACAACTGTTGACTGCACAATTAACAGCCCTTGCCGCAGCAAAACCAGATGAAAAAATCGAAATAGAAATTACAATAGATTAATTGCGTCAGCCAGGAGGGGATAAACAATGAAGTTATCAGAACATGTAAATGAATTAAGAAATAGAATCGAAGCCGCTTTTGATAAGTATCTCGCCATTAATGGAATTGGGGTAAAGCAAAGCAGCGCGCCTGCTGGTGACGATAAAAGGGGAAAATGGCAGCGATTTGATGCCATGTTGCGCAGTCATCAGGGCGAAACCGGTGATTTTGCCTCAGCCCGTCTAAAGCTGCTCGACGAGTTGACCTTTACCCTGTTTAATCGTTTTGCCGCGATCAAGGTCATGGAAGCCGCGAGCATGTTTCCGCCGATAATGACACGCATGGTTGAGCATGGCGGTCGTTCTTTTGGTCATAAGGCCTGGCTCGAAATTAACCCCGACATGCGCGGCGAAGATCTTGAAGGCATCAGAGAATATATCAAACAGGCATTTGATGAACTGGGTGAAACCCTGCCGCTTTATCATAAAAGTTACCCTTACGCTTTTCTTCCTGATTCTCATAGCTTAAATGAAATTATCGATGCCTTTAATGCCGTCGAAAAAGATGCTCAGGTTGGTGCAGATATCTGGCTGAGCGATGATGTTCTGGGTTGGCTTTATGAGAGCTATAACGAGGTCAAAAAGAAAGAATTTAAAGAGAGCAAAGCGAAAACCGAATACGACAAGGTTTCTTTGCAGTCTCAGGTTTATACGCCCAGATGGGTGGTTCAGTTTCTCGTCGAAAACTCTCTGGGCAAGCTTTATCTTGAGATGTATCCCGGTTCAGCCATAAAAAATAAACATAAAATTGCCAATGCCCCCACAAAACAGGAAAGAGAAAGCAAACCGCTGCGTGAGATCAAACTGATAGATCCGGCCTGTGGTTCAGGCAACTTTTTATTGTTTGCCTTTGATTTCTTTTATGAGCTGTACATTGATCAGATCGAAAATCATGGCGCTGAATACGAAGAAAATGAAATTTCGAAGTTGATTATCGAAAACAATCTGCACGGGGTCGATCTTGACGATCGCGCCGTTCAGATCGCCCAGTTGGGGCTTTACATTAAAGCCAGAAAAAAGAACCGCCGCGTTAAAGATTTAAAATTCAAGGTCGTTTCTTCTGACTTTTATCTGCCCGAATACGATGAAGTGCGCAGCATTTTTGAGGCGGGTGCAAATCTTGACCAGAGCCAGAAAGAATTGCTTGCAGATATCTGGTCTGATCTTAAATTTTCTTACAAGTTTGGTTCGCTTATTCAGCTTGATGCCAGATTTAAGGCCCGATTACAGAAACTTGTTGCGAAGCGAGAGCAGACCAACGGCAGGTTGTTCTCTGATGAAGAGATTTGTTCACCACCCAAATCGCCTGAGCCAATTCAGCGTGAACTTTATGTGGAACAGGCAATAATTGAAGAAAAAGAGTTCATCAGTGAATTTTTTAAGAAGCTCAAAAGCACGGTTGAGCAATATGCACGCAGCCAGGGCAGCAGCTTTTTAACCGATAAAACCCGCGATGCTATTGTTTTTCTTGAACTGCTGACCAACAGTTACGATGTGGCAACCGCTAATCCGCCATATACCGACAGCTCTGATTTCGGGCCAGATCTGAAAAAATTCATCGAAGATAACTACAAAAAGCCTTTTGGCTTTCATACCAATCTTTATGCCACTTTTATTAAACGCTGCTGCGATTATGTTTCAGAGGTTGGTAAGGTTGCAATGGTTCATCCACCAACCTTTATGTATATTAAGACTTTTGAAGATGTACGCAAATTCATTATTGAGAAAACCCATATCAGCTTTTTTGTTGAATGGGGGTATCTAGGAATGTTTAACCCTTCCGCCCGCGTGGATAGCGCATTGTATATACTAGAAAAAGGTAATAACAAGAAAAAAGACTCTTGTTTTATTAAATTAAACCATTTGTATGAGACCAAAAGATATTCAGCGTTGTTTGAGGCATATCAATGCTTTTTAAACAATGAAAAGCACGATTTGTTTTATCAGATTCCTCAGGAAAAGCTGAAAATAATCAAATCCTGGCCCTTCATCTACTGGATCTCCGACGACTTCCGCCAGAAGTTTGCTGCTGACTCAGTAAAAGATATATTAAAAAATTGTCAGGGCTTAGCAACGGCTGACAATAATCGCTTTCTTCGGTTTTGGTGGGAATTGGGTGCAAATATTATGAATGTCAAACCTAGTGATTGGCCATTTTATGCAAAGGGGGGGCCTTTCAAAAAATGGTCAGGAAATCTATGGTTGAGAGTAAATTGGCGAAATAATGGCCAAGAAATTCGTGACTTTACTGATGAAAAAGGTAAACAACGGTCGAGGCCTCAAAATGAGAATGTTTATTTTATGGAAGGAATCACATACTCTGCATCTGGTTCAAAAGGTCCTTCATATCGATTGCTTCCATCTGGTTGCATTTTTGATGTGGGCGGTAGCTCAATTTTTCCCATTAAGAAGTTTCATGATAATAACTACATTCTCGGCTTTTTTAATACAAAATTCGCAAATTATATAATTGAATGTTTGAACCCAACTGTAAACAAGCAAGTAGGAGATATAGAGAGAATACCATTTGTTATACCATCTAAATTGGATTTGGCTTTCATTTCGAAATTGTCGGGTAAAAATGTTTGCATTACAAACAGGGCTTTGACATTCTCAATTTTTGAGAAACAATACGTTGAAAGTCCACTTTATAAAAATCGATCAACAGATTTACAACTTTCAATCAAGACTTTTCTTTGTTGGGAAAATTATTTGATGGCTCAAGTTTTAATAAATGAAGCCATAATTAATCATCGAGTATTAGATATCTATTCTTTAACAGAGAATGATAGAATAATGGTTTTGGCCAAAGAAGGTGAAAGTATAGGCAATTTGTCTGTTTTAGCAGAAGCCCGTTCAGCATATCTGGCTGAATCTGAGGCAACAAAAGAATTTCCTCTTGATGATATAAAAGATTTTATTGAAAATTTGCCTGTTAAAGAATTCTCTGCCGAAGAACGTGAAGCGGTCGAAAAAGAATTTCCGAGTCTTTATCAGAATAACAACGATCTCGAAGAATTCTGCATTCGCCACCAGATTAACCCTATTAATGTCTGGTATTGGTTCAAGCAGAGCAAGGTCATACCCGAACAGCGCATGCACACTATCGCCATGGAATTTCTTGCCGATATGATCCGCGAAATTCTCATGGAAGACGAAGATGGTATCGTGCCCCTGATTCCCAATTCCGGGGAAACAACTCTTCTAGAACGCATCGAAGCCAAATTCATCGAAAAAGGCTTCAGCATGGCCCAGTATTCCAGCTTTGATTCGGTGCTTGGCCGCTCAATAAATGATTACTTGAATAAATGTTTCTTTGCGGAGCTGTCTGATCATCTCAATCTGTTCATGTATCTGCCTAAAACGCCATTTATCTGGCATCTTTCCAGCGGCCCCGAGCAGGGTTTTGACTGCTATGTCATTATCTATAAATGGAGCCGCGACAAGCTGATGCGCCTGCGTTCGGTTTACATCGAACATCGCGAACGCGCCCTTAAAAACCGCCAGAGCGACATTGCCGACAAAAACACCGCCGAAGCCCAGAACGAAAAAGACCGCATTTTTAAACAACTCAAAGAAATCGAAGCCTTCAAAAAGAAAATCGACGAACTCCTCGCCGAAGGCTACAACCCCATCCTCGACGACGGTGTTGGCAAAAACATCGCCCCCCTCCAGAAAAAAGGCATGATTACCTACGAAGTCCTCAACCCCGGCCAACTCAAAAAATACCTCAACGCCGACTGGTAAAGAGAAATAAACATGACAAAAGAAAAAATTGCAGTTTTTAAAAATGGTGCCACCTGGCTGAGAGCCGATTTACATTTGCACACTCGCGCTGACAGAGAGTTTCAATATAATGGCGAAGAAAACGGCTATATAGCTGAATATGTGTCTTCTCTTAAAGCTCAGAATATCGATGTTGGCGTAATAACCAACCATAACAAATTCGATGCAAATGAATACAGGGCTTTGCGAAGTCATGCTCGAAAGGAAAATATCTGCCTGCTTCCCGGGGTTGAATTGTCAGTTAATGACGGTGCAAGCGGAATTCATGTGCTTATTGTTTTTAATGACAGCTGGCTGGAAAACGGGAATAACTATATTTCTCCTTTCATTACCACGATGTTTCCTGGAAAAGCAGAGTCTGAATATCAAAATGAAAACGGTCGCAGTGACAAAAATATTCTTCAGGTCGTTGAAGAACTTGAAAAAACGGGCCGCGACTATTTTCTGATTTTTGCTCATGTTGAACAAAAAAGCGGTCTGTGGGCTGAAATGAGCGGTGGAAAGCTTAGCGATTTTAAAGACCGGCGGTATGATGCTGTTCGTCGCAAAACGCTGGCATTCCAAAAGGTCAGGACGCATGACAAGACTGATGAGGTGTGCCGGGTTAAGGTTAAAAACTGGCTGGGTGACTGGTATCCGGCAGAAATAGAGGGTTCTGACTGCAAGTCTGTTGCAGATATTGGAAAAGGCAGAAAATGCTTTATCAAACTTGGTGCCTTTTCTTTTGACGCAGTAAAATTCGCATTACTGGATCAGGTGCACAGAGTTTGCTCTGAACCATTGCCATACAAACATTCACATATTCGCTCAGTACGGTTTACCGGCGGCACGCTAAATGGCCAGGAACTTTGCTTTTCACCCGAGCTGAATACATTTATCGGCATTCGTGGCAGTGGCAAATCATCTATTCTTGAAGTTTTGCGATATGCGCTTGAAATTCCTTTCGGGGAAAAGGTCGGGGATAAAAAATATAAGGAAAAACTTGTTGAATTCACTATGGGCAGCGGCGGCAAAGTTGAAATTGATGCTGTTGATCGATATGGCCAGCTGTATACCGTTCGGCGGGTTTTGAACGAACCGTATTCTGAAGTCCTGCTTGGGGGCAAGCTGCAGCCAGGCGTATCAATTTGTGAAACTGTGCTGCGAAAACCGATATATTTTGGCCAAAAGGATCTTTCCAACACCGGCGAAGGCTTTGAAAAGGATCTGGTGGACAGGCTTCTAGGTTCAAAACTTGATGAAATCCGTAGAAAAATATCTGATCAAAAAGAGAAAGTTATTGATGCGGTTGATCGATTATCAAAAGCTTCAGGCGTTACTGAACAAATTGCGGAGCAGAAAAAAATCAAGCTGGATATGGAGCACCGTTTGCAGTTTTACGCGCAGCATGGAATTGAAGAAAAGCTGCAAAAGAGGCTTGATTTTGATAATGACGTTCGCACGATCAGCAATGGCATAAAACTGGCCGGGAATCTTGCTTCTGATATTGAAACCCTGCTTGCGCAGCATGAAGATGAGCTGAGAAATTTCAAGGGTCATGTCTCAAAACATAACTCAGGGCTTTTCCAGAAATTCTATCAGCAATTCGAGAAATACGTTTCATTTATTGATTCCTTAAAGACCTGGTTAAATGGTGAAAAAACGCTACGGCATGATTTAACTCTTTGCCAGAGTGATTTAGCCGGCATTCGCCAGGGCATGGTTGAGGAATTTGCTGAAATTGAAAGAAAGCTTGCGGAAGAAATCAAGAGTTCAGGCTCTCCTCACATCAGTACAGAAGAATTTTTGAATCTGAAGAAGAAACTGAATAGTGCTAATCAGATTTTATCTGTTCTGGAAAAGCAGGGTGATCAGAAAAAACTTCTGGAAGATGCTCTTCTGGTTGAACTTCAGCAGCTCAATGAGCTCTGGCATAATGAGTTTAATCTGATCAAGTCAGAATTAGGTAAAGTTGGTGCAGATAGTTCTTCAATCTCAATATCTTCCGGCTACAAGGAAGACAAACAGGCATTCTTGACTTTTATGAAAGATATATTCAGGGGCACTGGTGTCAGGGGAACCGTCTATCAGGAACTTGTTGACCAGTATTCAGATTTTGCGGCATTATACAAAGATCTCGAAAATGCCCAGGTTCTAATGGGTACTAATCCCAAGTTATTCCTTGATTGTTTTATGCAGAACTTGAAAACCTTGCTTGCTTTTCAGACGCCGAATAAGTTTACTATCCTTTACCGTGGCAAAGAATTACAGCACCATTCTCTTGGACAGCGTGCATCGGCTCTTATTCTTTTTATTCTTGGTCAGAAAGATAATGATGTCATAGTAATTGATCAGCCAGAAGACGATCTGGATAATCAGACAATTTATGAAGATGTTATCAAGATAATTCGCAGAATGAAGCCCGGGGTTCAGTTTATTTTTGCCACGCATAATCCGAACATTCCCGTATTGGGCGATGCAGAACTGGTTCATGCCTGCTCTTTTATGGACGATTGTGTTAATGTTTGTTCTGGCAGCGTTGACGACCACGATACTCAGAAAGTGATTGTCGAAATCATGGAGGGTGGTAAAGAGGCCTTTGAACGACGTAAGGAGATCTATCAGATATGGAAACCGTAGAGCTTTTAAAGATTCTCAGTCAGGGCGAAGACAGCAGGAATCAGTTCAAAAAAGATATAAACAATGGTGACTCTTTGGCTCAGGAGCTGATTGCTTTCAGTAATACTTTGGGCGGCAGAATATTTGTTGGTGTTGATGACAATGGCACGATTACTGGCCTGGAGGCCTCTGATATTCAGCGGATTAATCAACTGATATCAGGTGTTGCCAGCCAAAATATAAGGCCACCCATCAATCCGTTGACAGAGATTGTAACGTATGAAAATCAGCGGGTTTTGGTTATAGATGTCTGTAAAGGTATCAACAAACCCTATCAGGACAAGAATGGGACAATCTGGGTTAAAAGTGGTGCAGACAAGCGCAAGGCCACAGCACGCGAAGAAATTCAAAGATTATTTCAGGAATCTGGAATGCTTCATGCTGACATTGTGCCTGTTAATGGCATGACTGTTTCCGATCTTGACATGCCATATTTCAAGAGTTTCTTTTTGAAAAGATATGGTGAATCCATTGATGAACAAAAGGTTTCTTTGATACAGACAATAAACAATCTGAATCTTGGAAAAAATGAAGAGCTCAATATCACAGGTGCCCTGCTTTTTGCTCAAGCTCCATCCAGCAGGTTGCAATCGTTTATTGTAAAGGCGGGGGCTTTTCCAGGCAACAGTATCACTACAGAAGTTTACATTGATAGTAAAGATATTACCGGTAAAATGTCTGAAATTTTTCAGCAGACAGTGGGTTTTATTTTAGCAAACACAAGGCAAATTCAGGGTGAGCAAGGTGTAAACAGTCTGGGAGAACCCGAGATACCCAGGATTGTTCTTGAGGAGCTTGTAGCTAATGCTCTTGTTCATCGTGATTATTTTATACAGGCCCCAATTCGTGTTTTTATATTTGCAAACCGTATCGAAATTATCAGTCCGGGTCACCTGCCAAATAATCTGACAGTTGAGAATATTAAAGCTGGTAATTCCAACACGAGAAATCCAGTTTTAGCTTCTTTTGCCTACCAGATTTTACCATATCGCGGGTATGGCTCAGGAATTTTAAGAGCATTGGAAAATTACCCTGATATCGAATTCATCGATGATCGAGAGGGGAACCTGTTTAAGTGTATCATCAAAAGGCGGGTTGTGTAATAGAGTAGATGGCCCAGATGCATGATTCCAGAATTCACAATACTTTGTTAAATCAGACAAAAAGAGAGACATCTAACTTAAAGAGT
>ERZ795061.4961-NODE-4961-length-11070-cov-3.708670_pt1 | contig 11070 bp, 5 predicted proteins | sample MGYA00375145_ERZ795061 | MGnify/ENA primary metagenome ERZ795061 (study PRJEB30190, sample SAMN05720144) | anaerobic digester metagenome | isolation source: active sludge of municipal wastewater-treating anaerobic digesters | place: USA | collected 2014-12-22 ... | reverse complement strand
AGTCATGTCGAATTCCAACCCGCCAGTTTCGGCCGGAGCGAGCACGGTCGCGACTCCGGGCGACCAGGAGCCAAGGACGCGTTCCGCTGGCCCAGCTCGCTGCGGACGGGCGCCGAGGCCGCGTGGCTGGCGTCTAAGACCGATGGACGGGATGGCATCTCGGGCATGTCGAGCCCGAAGCGATATGTCTGGGAAAAATCCAGGCGTACGCAGAACTGGGTGAACAACCGGGCGGGACGCGCGACTGGCGAACCCCTGCCGTCGATCATCTCAGCGACAACGAGCAAACTTGCACCTGACGGGAGGATCGCTCCAGCCGGGGCGCGCCGCGAACTCGCACGACAGTATTCTCGCGGCTCTATGTACATGCTGTTGCTCGCGGAAGTGATCTGTCATGCACTCACGCAGATCAACTCGGCTCGCTACAGGCTTGATCGCGCCAATCCGAACGTGCCAAGGCGGCTGCGCAAGATCTTCATTACCCTTCCCAGCGCTACGCCCGTCGCAGAACAGGCGGCGACAACCGCACTGATCCGCAAGGCCGTGCGACTGGTATGGGCGGCGTGCGAATGGGGCAGAGACGACTGGCTTCATCCGATCCCGAAGGTCTTCAGGGACTGGGACGAGGCCACGTGCACTCAGCTCGTCTATCTCTACAACGAACTGGAACATCGCTTCCAGAGTTTCCCGAAGGCGTTCTTCGAGGCGACGGGACGCGGTCGACAGGTCGATGGCTGCCCCGCGATGCGTATCGCGACGATCGATGTCGGTGGCGGCACAACCGACCTCATGATCATCGAACATCACCTGTTCGATGAAATCATCACTCCTCGCCAGTTGTTCCGCGAAGGCTTCCGCCAGGCGGGAGACGACATCGTCAAGGAAGTGATCGAGAAATCTGTCCTGCCGGTCATTGCGTCGGCGCTCGAACATGTCGGGGTTGCACACGCCGCCGCCTTCATCAATTCGCTGTTCGGAGGCGACACCAGCGATGTGACGCGTACAGACCAGGTCAGGCGCGCCCTGTTCGTGAGCCAGGTCCTGGCGCCGGCCGCACTGCGGTTGATGCAGGATTACGAACACACCGACTCGCGCTTTCCTGCATCCGGAGAGCGCTTCTGCCTGCGTGACGTCGTGCCGGCGGGCCCCCCCCAGATCGAGCTGATGCGATACCTCGACGAAGCGGTTGCCCCGCAGGTCCCCGGCTTTTCGTCCGGTGACATCGAGCTGGTCATGCACGGATCGGAAGTTGCCGCTGCTGTGCACGCTGTTCTTGGCCGGGCCATCGAAGACATCTGCGAGGCGGTTCGCGCGTATGATTGCGATATCGTCCTCGTAACCGGAAGGCCGTCAGCGCTGCCTGCTGTTCGCGACCTTGTACTGGCGAACGCGCCAGCGCCGCCCGAGCGCATCGTCAACATGTATGGCTATCGGATCGGCAACTGGTACCCGTTCAGAAGCGATGATTCCCGCATCCGCGACCCGAAGACGACCGCGGCGGTGGGCGCGCTGCTGTGCTATCTCTGCCAGGGCAAGCATGCGAGCTTTGTCTTCCAGTCGCAGCTGCTCGCGATGAAGTCCACCGCCCGCTATGTCGGCAAGATGGACCAGCAGGGTCGCATCGCAGACTCGGACGTGCTGTTCCAGAACAAGTCCGACCAGGACGAAAGCGAGGAAGAGTTCACCGCGAGAATGGGCCCTCGCCTCGATATCGGCTATCGCCAGCTGCCGATCGAGCGCTGGGTCACATCTCAGCTTTACCACGTCTTCTACAAGAACGACGAGGTCTCGCGATCGCTGGTCAAGCCGGTGAAGCTCACCATGCGTCGGCAGAAGCTGGATGACGGGGAAGAAGCAGAAACGGACGATCAGGTTGCACGCGCAGCGCAGAAAGCTGCGCAGGTCGAGCGCGGCATGGAACAGTTCGAGATCCTCGCGGCGGAAGACGCCAGGCAGAAGAAATGCCTCGATGACGTCGACCTTCGCCTCCAGACCGTGCGGACCATAGATCAGGTCGAGGCTGGCTACTGGCTGGACACCGGCGTTCTGAGAACAACACACCTGCTGCGAGATGACCGTGACAACGCGTGAAAAAGACAAGGCGCTGGCCGAGTTCAGCGCGGGGCTTCGCGATGCGAGCAGCGATGCGCTGACGTGGGTCGAAGCCAATCGAGATGTTGTCGGCGGCCGGCGCGAGGGCGTGATGCGCTCGCTCAAGAAGCAGGCCGTCGAAGCGCGCAAAATCGCGCGGGCGGCCGAGCGCCCCATTTCCATAGGCGTGTTCGGCCCCAGCCAGCACGGCAAATCGTTCCTGATCAACACTCTGCTTTCGGGTCGAGAGCAAGGTGGAAAGTTGGGCGCTGAGTGCGATCTGGTTTTTGGCTCTGGCCCGAACGCCAGCAAGCTGAACTTCCTGGCGGACGTCGCCCCGCAGGGTGATCAGAAAGAAACCACCGGCTTAGTGACTCGCTTCACGCTTAGCCCCATCGACACGCCGCCGGGCTATCCTGTCAGCCTGCGCATCATGCGCGAGGTGGATATCGTCAAGATCCTGGCGAACACGTTCACGTTCGACCTCAAGTCCTCCTCTAAGTATCCAGCGACCGAGGTTCACGTCTCGGATCTTCTGAACGAGCTGGAGACGAAAGCCGCCGCGGCGCCGGTCGACAATCTGCGCGCTGAAGATCTGTACGAGTTGGAGGAATACTTCGACAGAGCGCTTCGGGCGCACCACCATCCCTATGGCGGGGGCAGCGAGGCGGCGAGTTATTACTGGTCGCGCGTGGACAGGCTTATTCCACGTTTGAAGCCTGCCGACCGGGCGCGTGCTCTGGCTCCGCTGTGGGGCGACGTCGACGTTTTTACCAACCTCTACCTCCTACTCAAGAACGCCCTCGACCAGCTTAATCACGTGGAGCGCGTCTTTGCGCCTCTAGACGCAATCAGCGACAAGACGCCTGGTCGGACGGTCCTGCATGTCGAGACAGCGACGGTTGGTCTCTCGACGGGAGCATTCGCGGAACCGTTGCAGGTCGTCTCCAGTGATAAACGCTCCGTGACACTCCCCCGGTCGGTTGTCGCCGCCCTTTCCCTTGAGCTCGCCTTGCAGATGCAGCAGTCATCGTGGAGCTTCATGCAGACGTCCGACCTGCTTGATTTTCCGGGCGCACGGAAGCGTCACAACAAGAGTTCCGAAGGCTTCTTCAACGACAAGAGCGTCTTGTATCCACTCGGCGAGGCTTTCCTTCGCGGAAAGGTGGCTGTCTTGTTCGACAGCTATGCTGCGGAGTTCGACCTGACGACGCTGGTTGCTTGCCATCGGGCCGAACAGAGCGGGACGCCATACTACGACGACATGATCGATAACTGGATCAAGCGCAATCATGGCGCAACGCCGGAGCAGCGGATCGGCAAACCTGTGCGGTTGCACATGGCAACAACGTTCTGCGACCGGATATTCGAAGTGGCGGCCGGAAGCCCGAGCAAGGATGTAAAGATCGGCAACAATCTCGCCTATATCGGATCATTCTGCGCGTCGATTTCTGAGTGGACGCCAAACAGGCCGTTCTCCAACTCCTACCTCATCCGCAATCCGCTCGGCGCCAGGCTGGAAAGCATATTTGAGTGCATTCCCGCCGGCGATGACTGGATCGAGCGGGAACGCCCCGAAAAGGCCGCGCTGCTGGAAGAATACCGCACTGCGTTCCACGCTACGAGCATCGCGAAGACGTTCTTCGACGATGCTGATGAAACATGGCAGGCGATGGTGCGGCCAAACGATGGGGGCGTGCGCTATCTGGGTCGCAAACTCGAGTCGTCGTGCACTCCCGACATCAAGTATGACCAGATCGCGAGCGAGGCGCAGCGCGTCGCCGAACAGATGCACGCGCTCCTCGACGTCTTCTTCGAGCATGGCGACATTGCCGATCGCGTACGCAAGCGGGTGTCGGCGATCCAGGAAGTGGTGAATATTCTGGCCACCCAGATTCACCTCGTGCCTCGCTTCACCACTGAATTCCAAGTGACGCAGGAGCTCATCCGGCAACACTATCTCGACTATAAGCGTGCGCGCCAGATCGGCGGCAAGATCGCCGCCGAACTTCCCGAAACGTTCGGTCAAGAAGCGACGAATGTGTGGACCAATCTTATGCTGCGGCGCTGCGGGGACAGCGAACTCGCCGCCGCGTACCGGCTGACGAGCGATCAGATGCGGGTGGTCGCCAACGAACTGTTGGTCGCGGCCAAGATCGCAGCGATGCCCCAGGCAATTGATGCGATGGTCTACCGGATCGAAGGCTATGCCGCCAACGCCGAGCAGGTGGCCGATCAGATGGGGACGCTCGCCGCGCTCTACATTGGCGAGTTCGTCAGTCGTCTGGGTCGTGATGGAGTTATCCGGCTGCCCGTACGGTCAGAGCACGCATTCTTCAGTCTCAAACGCGAGTTTGCGCGCAATGGCGAGCCCGTGTTGCCACCCAGCATAGATCAGGCGCGTGTCCATCGCGACAGCTTCATCGGGGACTGGCTCAAGGCTGTGGTTGAGATGACACGCATAAGTGCAGCTTCATCGGGCGGAGCAACTGTCGACATCGAGCAGAACGAGCGACTGGGCCGCATTCTTGCGATGATCAAGCCTTCCTCCGAAAGCGGATCGACACGATGAGCGCGAACGAAGAGCCGGTTGGTGCAGGCTGGACACTGGTCGAGCTGGTCGCCGATGGTGAGCAGCGCCTGTTCATCCACGCGCCCGGCCTTGCCCGTCTCGGCGGCGGGACAGACATCACGCTTTCACGGGGGTCCGATCCGAAACATCTGACGTCGCGAGGCTGGGGCGACAAGACTGAAGAGATCGCGCCGCTTGGCGTCTATCACCGCGGCGAGGATCTTTACATCGAGGCGCCTGGCTGGCTGGCCGATTACATCGAGACCTACGAACTGGTCGATGGCGGACTGTTCGGCGGTACGCAGCGCGGCGTGTTCGTATGGGAAGCCATGCCGCTCGATGGCGACACAAGCGAGCTGAAGGCGATTGTCTCCCGGCCGCACGTCGCCACCGCCGAATTGCCACCGCCTGCCGGCGCGTCCACGACGCCTGACGAAGATGTCCCTCCCGCCAATAGTCTTGCAAGGACACAAACTGGATCGACCGACAAGGAGAACGAAAGTCAGGGAGCCGGCGCCACGACGGGGGGCGGGGATCCCCCGGAGACATCGAATGGCTCGGGTGGGCTTCCGCCTGTTGTTGGAGGGCCAGGGGGCGCGGGCGTAACGGGAGGAGGAGGCGAAGTCACCGGTACACCTGAGCCCGAGAAGGTACGCAGACGCAGATTCGGACTGGGCGTCATCGTGGCGGCGCTGGGCCTGTTGCTTGTACTGGCCGCCATCGTCGCCGCTGTCATGATGCTGGGGAAAAAGGAAGAGCAAAGGCCGGTCATCGGTGCTGACTGCACGACAAATCCGGCGGGCTGTGCGCCGGTTCAGGCAGCGCCCACCGAGGACACGCTTGAACTGTTCAAGCAGGCACTGGCGAAGAGTGACTTCGATACGGCGCGCGGTCTGCAGAGGATCCTGATCGGCCGCGGCAACGCCGAAGCCGCCAGGATATCGGCCGAACTTGCGGGCGCGCGGGACTTCAAGCCCGGCCTTTATGCGGAGCGCAATCTGCTTGAAGCCTATGATCTCTATCGGATGTCCTGCGATGGAGGAGGCGCTGCACCCGAATCCCTCGGGCGCTGGCGCCAGGATCTGGAGAGCGAACTGCAGGCCGGAGGCGGCGCACAACAGGATATGGCCGAGCTGGTGCAGACGGTTGAAGCGCTGCAGGAGGCTTGCAAACCATGAGAAGGCGCATTCTCTGCGCAGCGCTGGCCGTCGTCGCGATCGGCTTCGCCACGGCGCCGGTCAAGGCGCAACCGCCCGCGACCCCGCGTACCGCCCTGGCGCTCAAGACGCCGGATGGCCGTGATCTGGGGATCAAGCGAAGGCTCGTGTCGAAGCCGGGGGCGAAGGTGATCAACGCGCCTGGTTCCAACGACACCAAGGATTCGCCGAAGCCGTTTTCGACGCACTACATATTCGATGTCCGCACCGTGGACGGAAAAGTCTATTTCGAGGTCGGACCGCCTGGACGCCAGCCAACCGGGTGGATTGCGGCAAGCGACGCGATTGAATGGCCGAACAACGTGACCCTCGCCTTCAACGCTCCTATCCAGCGCCTGCCGGTTGCATTCTTCCGCAGTCAGGCAGCCGCCAGGCTGGCATCGGAAAGCGCGGGCGAGGCGAGCATCGCCGCTGTTAGCGCGAGAAGCGCCAGGGGCGTCCGCAATATCTCCGACGGCGTCCTGGCAATCGAAGGCGCACACGCGGACTGGCGCAAGGGCTTCTATCTGATGCCCGTACTCCAGTTCGCGCCAATCGTGAGCGAGGCCTCGCCGGCTGAAACTAGGTCGATGATGGTCAAGACAGCAGGTGTTCCACTTGCGCCGCACGAGCAGGCAGCACGATGTGGAGAAAAACCATCGATCGGCGTCGTGTTCGTGATCGACAGCACGAAATCCATGGGCCCATACATCGCGCGCACCGCCGAAGCCGTACAGACGATGGCGCAGAAGATCCGATCGTCGAATATGGGCGACCGGGTCAGCTTCGGCCTCGTCGCATTCCGCGGCGAGAAGGGGGCAGGCGGGGATGTCGGCTATCTGACAAAGGTCTTCCAGCAACTGGACGCAAGATCTGGCGCTTCGGATTTCGCATCCGTCGTGAGCCAGGTTGAAGCCGCGACTTCTTCGACCCGGACATTTTCCGAGGACGCGCTCGCCGGCGTGCTTGAGGCCCAAGGCATGGACTGGAGCCGCTTCCAGGCGCGCTGGATCGTGGTCATCACAGACGCAAGTCCACAGGAAGCGACGGTGGATGCCGATGGGGTTCGCGTCGATATCCCGGGCGTAGCTTCGTCCTTGTGGGACAAGGACAAGATCGGCCTGATGGCGCTGCACCTGCAGACGCCGGAGGCAAAACGAGCAGGCGACATCGCAAAGGCGACGGAACGTCTTCGCAAGCTTGCCACTGCCGACAATGCTGGCGTTGCCTACTATCCGGTCGACGGGGGCGATGTCGGTGAGTTCGGGCGACAGATCGATATTGCGACCAAAGGGATGCTGGAGGACATCGACATCAGCCTCGGGCAGCTTCAGGCGAAGACCGGGCAGGGCGATGCGTTGCGCGATATCGGTTACGCCCAGCGTGTGGTCTGGCTTGGTCGCTGCGAGGACGCATCGCCGCCAGCCGTCGAAGGCTGGATCCTCGACCGCGCCGTGTTTCCCGAGGGCGCAACGTCGGAAGCTGAAAGGGTCGCGTTTGTCCCGCGCATCCTCCTCACCCGACTTCAGCTGGACCAGCTGGTTCAATCCCTTTCTGCCGTGCTCGATGCATCAACCGCCTCGCCGGAAGCAGGCGCGGATATCTTCTTCGAAGGTATCGCTTCGCGTCTGGCGCTTGCTGCGACCGACCCTGGCCAACTGCCCGGCGGGGCATCTGGCGTTCAGGAAAACGCCGGCAAGGAGGGATCGCTGGGCGACATGTTGCCAGCGTATCTGAGCGTCATCCCTTACAAGCCCGACTTCCTCACGCTGACCCGTCGCGAATGGGATGCCCTCTCGCCCCAGCGAAAGGATCAGTTCCGACAGAGCCTGCGTTTCCGTGTGGACAATCTGAAGGCAATCTACAACGACCCGGACGTCTGGTTCTCGCTTCATGATCAGTCGGACAGGCTCGAGCAGGTGACCCCGGTTCTCCTGAGACTGTTCCCCTAGCGATGCCCCCACAGATCCTGCGTCTGGAGGCCTGCAGGTGTGTCCTCTCGGACGGTGCACGCCGTTTCACGCTGGAAGCCCGGAACATGACGGTCGCCGCCGGCGAACGCGTCGCCATCGTTGGGCCGAGCGGTATCGGCAAGTCGACCCTGCTCGAGATGTTGTGCCTGCTGCGCGCGCCTGATCAGGGCGTCCAGTTCGAATTCGACGATGGTGAGACGATGCTTGACCTGCTGCGTGCCTGGCAGCGACACGACGAGCGCATGCTCAATGGTCTTCGCAGCCGCAGACTGGGCTATGCTCCCCAGCGCGGCGGATACTTTCCGGCGCTGAGCGTCGACATGAATGCATTGTTACGCGGAGATCTGGCGGGGCAGGAACGATCGCGCACGCGCAAGATGACAGACATGCTGGCGCGCGACCTGTCGCTGACAGGTCGCGAACGATCGGCCCGGCCGGATCGTCTCTCCGCCGGCGAGCGGCAGCGAGGCGTGCTGCTGCAAGCCATGGTGCATTCGCCCGCGCTCGTGATTGCCGATGAGCCGACGGCCGCCCTTCATCCCACGCAGGCAGAAGCGGTGCTGCGCGTCATGGCAGGTCGTTGCGCAGCAGTCGGCGCAGCGCTGATCATCTCGACCCATGACATCGAGCTGGCAAGGCAGCTCGGGTTCCGCCTGATCGTTGCCCGGAGCACAGCTTCTCCCGGCATGGTCGAGACGACATTCGACGGTCGCACATGAAGGCGTCAGCCACTCAGGCCGCCTGGAGCGTGCGCCTTGCAGTGGCGGACCTTACGCACGCGCCCATTCGCTCAATGCTGGACTGCATCGGCATGGCCGCGGTCCTGGCCCTTCTGATCGTTATGTGGGGTGTGAAGACAGGGCTGGTCGAAGGGTTTGCAACGCAGCGGCTGGAAACAGCCGAAGGTCTTCGCGTCTACGTCACCGCTCAGTCTCCTATCTCGCTGGACCAGGTCACATGGCTGCGCAGACAGCCGGAGACCGCCTTCGTCCAGCCCAACATCTCGTTCTCGAACAGTCGTGGCCTGATGCAGGTGATGCACGCCGGGTCGGTGGTGCGAAGCGATGTCCTCCTGCTGCCGACTGGCGCCGGAGATCCTCATCTTCCTCAAGGCATTGGCGCGCCGGGACCAGGCGAGGTCGTGCTCGGCGATGATACAGCGCAGGCGCTTGGATTGAAGCAAGGCGACCGGCTCCAGCTGCTTATGGATGCGCGCAGTGCGGATCAGAGCGAGCACCGTACGCTGCTGGTTCGCGGCATTGCGCGTACATCGCGCTGGTTCGATCGCGTCGCGTTGCTTGATCCAGCCCTGGTGCTCGAGATCGAGGCGCGTGCAACGGGTGCCGCACCTGCACTGCAGCCGCCGCAATCATACGCCAGCGTGCGTCTCTACGCTCGCTCTTCACAGGATGTCGCGCGCCTGGTCAGCAGGATGCGGGGCGAAGGGTGGAACGCACAGGCCCGCGAATTGCTCATCAACGAGCGGAAGGCGATCGAGGCGCTGGTGGCGTCAATCTTCTGGACGATCTTCCTGCTCGCCGCCGCCGCCCTGTCCGTGATCATTGGGCTTGGCCTGGTCAGTCGGGCGCAGTCCCTCGTGAAACCCCTCATGGCGATGCGCGTGAACGGTATGACGCGCCTGGCCGTGATGGCTGTGCCGTTCGTGCAGGCAGGATTGCAGTCGACACTGGCGTGGTTGATCGCAGTGAGCGTGTCATATGGCGTTGCGACCGCTCTCAACACGCTCCTGCCGGTCTGGCTCGACATCATTGATGTGACCAGCCAGCCATGCATCATCGATCCTGGTGTCGTCCTGATCATCGGCGCCGGGCTGCTCGCGACCACGCTTGCCGCCACGGCGGCTGCCGCCCCCTTCTTCGATTCATCACGCGACCTCAAAGGAGCTGTAGGGTGATCCGGACTTCGATGTGCCTGGCCCTGGCTTTGCTCTGCTCTGCCTGCGGTGGAGGAAGCAGCGGCGACACAGCCGGTTTCGCGAGCGGTGACGCTTCACCGTGGAAGTCGGAGGAATGGAACCCGGCAAGTCGCGAGGCTGACCTGGTGCTCCCGATGCCATGCGGCGGATCGATGGCGTTCCGCAAGGTGGTCACCCGGACCGAAGACAACTGGCTGTCGGATGTCGCCATCCGCATGGGCGCGCCTGATAGCGGCGAACAGTATGCCGACTATGTCTGGGACGCAGCGATCGCTGGATCGCTGAGCACCTCTGCCTCATCTGCGCAGCGGTTCTACTATATCGGCCAGTATGAAGTATCGAACCGTCAGTGGGCGTCCCTGATGAAGTCCGAATGCCGTGGCGGGGAGGGCGCCGATGCCCTGTTGCCCGCGGCAAACGTCAACTGGTTCGACGCTGTCGAATTCCTGCAGCGCTACAACACCTGGCTTCTCACGAACAAGTTCGACGCCATGACGGCCATCGATCCCGATGGCGCGTTTGTGCGCTTGCCAACTGAAGCTGAATGGGAGTTCGCCGCGCGCGGAGGGGAGGCAGTGCAGGACGAGGAGACCCGCCGTGGACGCATGTTCCCGATGGACGGCGCCCTCGAGACCTACGTCCAGCATTACGGCGCAGCCTCTTGCAACGGAAAGGTTCAGCCCATCGGCGGGCTCAAGCCCAATCCGCTGGGTCTGTTCGACGTTGTCGGCAATGTGTCCGAGCTGACGCAGGACGCCTTCCGGCTGAATGCCGGTGGTCGACTACATGGCGAAGCGGGCGGCTATGTTGCGCGCGGCGGCTCGTGCCAGACGCCAGCCGAACTTGTCGCCACATCCCTGCGCGAAGAGCAGCACATCGTTGATCTCAAAAGGAAGTCGCTCCTGCGTCCGGAGTTCAGCGGCATGCGCCTCGTCATAAGCGGCGCCACGCTTTCAAGCGAGCGCCGGATCAACGAGTTGCGCGAGGACTTCGAAGCGCTCGGCGAACTTTCTCCTGCTGATGCAGCCGAGAAAACGCAGCGTATACTGGACGCCATCAAGGACGAGAAAACGAAGCAGCTCGTGCTGGATCTCAAGACGGAGTACGACCGGGAGCTTACCCACCGCGCGCAGGTCGAAGCCAGGGCGGCGAGGTCCATGCTCACGTCCGGAGCGATCCTGGTGCGCGACTATCGCCAGGACATCAACGAGATGCGTCGGCTGCTGCCCAATTGTGAAATCAATGACCCCAGTCAGCCGCGTTATCAGCACTATTGCCAGCAGGCCCAGGCCTTTCGCGCTG
>ERZ795061.4957-NODE-4957-length-11078-cov-4.586682_pt1 | contig 11078 bp, 9 predicted proteins | sample MGYA00375145_ERZ795061 | MGnify/ENA primary metagenome ERZ795061 (study PRJEB30190, sample SAMN05720144) | anaerobic digester metagenome | isolation source: active sludge of municipal wastewater-treating anaerobic digesters | place: USA | collected 2014-12-22 ... | reverse complement strand
TCATCTTGGCGTAGCCTTCCCAGTCGTCCTGGTCGAGGGGATCCTCGATGGAGACCATGGGGTACTTGTCGATCATCTCTTCGTAGATGGCGACCATCTCGTCGGAGGTCTTCTGGCCACCCTCGTAGGTGTAGGTGCCGGACTCCTTGACGAAGAACGCGGACGCTGCGACATCGAGCGCCAGCGCGACGTCCTTGCCGGGTTCGTAGCCGGCATTGCCGATGGCCTCGAGGATGAGGTCGAGGGCAGCGGAGTTGCTGTCGAGGTTGGGGGCGAAGCCGCCCTCGTCGCCGAGGCCGGTGGAGAGGCCGCGGTCCTGGAGGACCTTCTTCAAGGCGTGGTACACGCCGGCGCCCATCTCGAGCGCTTCCTTGAAGGACTCCGCGCCGATGGGGGCGATCATGAACTCCTGGATGTCGACGTTGGAGTCGGCGTGCGTCCCACCGTTGAGGATGTTCATCATCGGGACGGGGAGGATGTGTGCGTTGGGCCCGCCGAGGTAGCGGTAGAGCGGGAGGCCCGCGGACTCCGCAGCGGCGTGGGCCACGGCCAGCGAGACGCCCAGGATGGCGTTCGCGCCGAGCTTGCCCTTGTTGTCGGTGCCGTCGAGCTCGATCATGGCCTGGTCGAGCAGTCGCTGCTCGCTGGCCTCGAAGCCCAGCACCTCTTCGCTGATGACCTCGATGATGTTCTCGACGGCCTTCAGGGTGCCCTTGCCGCCGTAACGGCCCTTGTCGCCGTCGCGCAGTTCGACGGCCTCGAACGCGCCGGTGGAGGCGCCGGACGGAACGGCTGCACGGCCTTCGGCGCCGTCGTCGAGAACGACCTGGACTTCGACCGTGGGGTTGCCGCGGGAGTCAAGGATCTCTCGTGCGTCAATGAATTCGATGGTTGCCACTCGAATCGCCTTTCAGATTGATGGAGTTTGCAGTCACTACCCTAGCTGGCCCCTCCCCCGCGCAGACGGGGCGGGCAGAACCTGATCAGGCCGGTTCGCCCGGCCCCTGCTCGGCGATGCGCACGCGCTCTTCCAGCGCGCGGACGGCGACCCGGGTCGCCTGGTCGGCGTCCACCCCGGACGCCTGCGCGCGTGCGACGAGGTCGATGATCGCGCGTCCGACCTCGTCTGCGGTGATCGATGCGGACGCCAACTCGACCTCCACGCCGTGGTGGCGCGCCCGCGTCACGATCTTCACGGCCCTGGCAAGGGAGGACAGGTTCTCGGCGATGCCGCCGAGGGACGAGGTGCGTCCCTTCTCGGCACGCTTGCGCGCCTCCCACGTGACGTTGAGGTCGTCAGGCACGGCAGCATCACCGAAGACGTAGGGGTGGCGGCGGATGAGCTTGTCGGCGATACCGGACGCGACGTCGTCGAGGTCGAAGCGGCCCTGACCGCGGGCGATCTCGGCGTGGAAGTAGACCTGCAGCAGCAGGTCGCCCAACTCCTCGACGAGGTCGGCGTCGTCACCGGACTCGATGGCGTCAAGCACTTCGCCGGTCTCTTCCACGAGGAAGGTGGCGAGGCTGAGGTGGGTCTGCTCGGCGTCCCAGGGGCATTCGGACCGAAGGCGGACCATCACGTCCGCGAGTCTGATCAGCTCGTTGCCGAGCTCAGCCACCGACGACCTGGAAGTCGGTGTCGGTCGCGCTGAGCGACCCGCTCTTGCCCGACAGACCGACGGCGGAGGGGTCCCACGTGCCGTACCGGGGGTTGACGCGGACGTCCGCAGCCCGGACGGCGGCAGTGAATCCCTCGGTGCCGAGCTTGTCGGCGACGAAGAGGAGGGACGAGACGGCCTTGACGGCCTCGGCGCAGTCGGGGTCGGCGATCAACGCGTCGACGTCGGACATCGACGAGATGCCCTTGACCCGGTCGGCCTCGGTCATCGCAATGCCCTGCTCGGCCGCGATGCTGTCGGCCAGCGCACCCTGCACGGACGCATTGACCATCGACGCACGGGCGGCCGAGGCCGACACCTGGAACGCGGGGGCGCAGCCCTCGGCCCACCTGCTGACCTGCGACTCGGCCACCGGGGTGCCGTTCACGACGGCGGCGGTGGACGGACTACCCGTGGCACACCCCGCGAGGAGGAGGGCCGCGACGGACAGGGTGGCGAGGCTGCGCTTCATGACGGTGATCCTACCGGGGTGGGTGGCGCGAAGATGTCGCGCACCACGCGCGTGGCCCAGCCCAGCAACTCGGGCCCCACCACGGGCTCACCTGCGACCCTGGCCGTCATCGGACGCGGGACCAGGACGAAGCCTGCCTGGGCCTTGATGATGGATCCCGGGTAGAGGCGGTCGAGGCGCAGCTGCCTCGAGTCGAGCAGGGACGCCGGCCCGAACCGGATCGAGTTCCCCTGCGTGATGACCTCTGACAGGCCGACCTCACGGCAGAGCAGGCGGAACCGGGCCACGTCGAGCAGGGCGGACGCAGGCTCGGGCATCGCCCCGTAGCGATCCTTCAGCTCGGCGGCCACGTCGGCGATGTCGGACTCCGAGCGCACTTCGGCCAGCCTCTTGTACATCTCGAGACGCAACCGTTCGGACTCGACGTAGTCGACGGGGAGGTTCGCGTCCACTGCGAGTTCGATGCGCATCTCGGGCTCGGGCTCGCTGTCCTCGCCGCGGAAGTCGGCCACGGCCTCGCCGACGAGACGGATGTAGAGGTCGAAGCCCACGTCAGCGATGTGACCGGACTGTTCACCGCCCAGCAGGTTGCCCGCGCCCCGGATCTCGAGGTCCTTCATCGCGATGGCCATGCCGGCGCCGAGGTCGGTGTGCATCGCCATGGTGGCCAGCCGATCGTGGGCTGTCTCGGTGAGCGGCTTCTCGGGCGGGTAGAGGAAGTAGGCGTAGCCGCGGTCGCGCGAGCGACCCACGCGTCCGCGGAGCTGGTGGAGCTGCGAGAGTCCGAGCAGGTCGGCGCGTTCGATGAGCAGGGTGTTGGCGGACGAGATGTCGAGGCCCGCCTCGACGATCGTCGTGCAGACCAGCACGTCGGCGCGGCGCTCCCAGAAGTCGACCATGACCTGTTCGAGCTGGTGCTCCCCCATCTGGCCGTGAGCGGTGGCGATCCGCGCCTCGGGCACGAGTTCGCGCAGCCGCTTGGCGGCCTTCTCGATCGACTGGACGCGGTTGTGGATGTAGAAGACCTGGCCTTCACGGGCCAGTTCGCGACGGAGCGCGGCGACGACCTGCGCCTCGTCGTACGGGCCGGCGAAGGTGAGGACGGGGTGACGTTCCTCGGGCGGCGTGGTGATCACGCTCATCTCGCGGATGCCGGTGACGGCCATCTCGAGCGTCCGGGGAATGGGGGTGGCGCTCATCGCCAGCACATCGACGTTGAGGCGCAACTGCTTCAGGGCTTCCTTGTGCTCGACCCCGAAACGCTGCTCCTCGTCGATGATCACGAGGCCGAGATCCTTGAACTGCACCTCGCCCGAAAGGAGGCGATGCGTCCCCACGACGACGTCGACGCGTCCGGCCGTGATGCCGGCCTTGGTGGCCCTGGCCTCGGCGTCCGACTGGAAACGCGACAGCGGTGCGACGTTGACGGGGAACCCGGCGTAGCGGTCGGCGAACGTCTGCGCGTGCTGCTGGACGAGCAGTGTCGTGGGCACGAGCACGGCCACCTGCTTGCCGTCCTGCACCGCCTTGAACGCGGCCCGGACGGCGATCTCGGTCTTGCCGTAGCCCACGTCGCCGCAGATCAGGCGGTCCATGGGGACGACGCGTTCCATGTCACGCTTGACCTCGTCGATGCAGGCCAACTGGTCGGGTGTCTCGACGTAGGTGAACGCGTCCTCGAGCTCGCGCTGCCAGGTGGTGTCCGGGGAGAAGGCGTGACCCCGGGACGCCTGCCTCGCCGCGTACAGCTTGATGAGTTCGGCCGCGATCTGCTTGACCGCGCGCCGGGCACGGGTCTTGCGCTTGTTCCAGTCGGCCCCGCCGAGGCGGTCGAGCGTGGGCGCCTCGCCGCCCACGTACCGGGTGACCAGGTCGAGCTGTTCCATGGGGACGTAGAGCCGGTCGCCGGGTTGACCTCGCTTGGACGCGGCGTACTCGATGACCAGGTACTCGCGCGTCGCACCCGCAACGGTGCGCTGGATCATCTCGACGTAGCGTCCGACGCCGTGGGCCTCGTGCACGACCGGATCGCCCGGGGCCAGCTCGAGCGGCGAGATGGTGTTCTTGCGCTTGCTCGGGAGGCGGCGTTCAGACTTGTCAGCGACCTGTTGCCCCGACAGGTCACCCGTCGTGTAGAAGGCGAGCTTGACCGCCGACGCCTTGAAACCGTGACGCTGGGCAGCCGCGACGATGTGCACGACCCCGGCGTCCGGGGGTTCGACGATGGCGTCGACGATGCGGGCCCCGAGCTCGTGCTCACCGAGGATCTCGAACATGCGGGCCGCGAGACCCTTGCCCTCGACGCCCAGCACGACGCGCCAGCCGTCCTTGACTGCGGCGCGAAGGTCGGCGACGACACCCTCGGTGTCACCCCGCCATGACTCGGTGCCGACCATGTCGAGAGTGCGTGTGGACACGCCGCCGGTGGCGAGGTGAGAGAGGTCGATGACCTCGCCGTCGTCACTGACGACAGGTTCATGGGAGTCGGGGCCGGCGCTGAACTGCGACATCGACCACCATGCCTGGCCCCGCTCGAGGGCGGTATGGCGGACGTCCGCCAGGGTGCGGTAGACGGACGCCCCGAGGTCGATGGGCGCCTGTCCCCCACCCGCCGCGGCGGCCCAGGACGCGTGCAGGAATTCCTGCGAGGTCTTGACGAGTTCGGTGGCGCGGCTGCGCACCAGTTCGGGGTCGCTGATGACGACCATCGCGTCGGCGGGCAGCACGTCGATCAGCAGCTCCATGCCGTCGACCAGCGCCGGCGCGAGCGCCTCCATGCCCTCGACGGGGTGGCCGAGAGAGATCTTCTCCAGCATCTCGGACAGTTCGGGGTGGGCTGCGAGCAGGGTCGCGGCCCTCGCCCGGACGGTCGCGTCGAGCAGCAGTTCCCGGCACGGGGACGCGACGACGCGCTCCAGGACGTGCGGGGTTGAGCGCTGGTCGGAGACGGTGAAGGTGCGGATCTCGTCGACCTCGTCGCCGAAGAAGTCGACGCGAACCGGGTGTTCCTCAGTCGGCGGGAAGACGTCGACGATGCCGCCGCGCACCGCGAACTCACCGCGCCGCTCGACGAGGTCGACCCGGTGGTAGGCCGCGTTGACGAGGTCGGTGGCAAGTTGGGTGATGTCGTACTCGACGCCCCGCTCGATGGTGACAGGGGCCAGTTCGGCCAGCCCCCTGACCTGGGGTTGGAGCACCGCACGCACCGGTGCGACGACCACGCGCGGCGGGGGCTGCTCCCCGCGTCCGGTGATGCGTCGAAGGACGGCGAGCCGGCGTCCGACGGTGTCGGACCGAGGGCTGAGGCGCTCGTGCGGCAACGTCTCCCACGCGGGGTAGTAGGCAATCTCGTCCGACCCGATCCACGATCCGAGGGCTGCGACGAAGTCCTCGGCCTCACGGAAGGTCGAGGTGACGACCAGGAGCGGACGCCCCGACCGTGCCGCCAGCGTCGCCACGATCGCGGGCCGGGCCGCGGGAGGGCCGGTGAGGTCGAGGGTCGAGCGCGGGCCGGAGGACGCGATGTCGACCGCGTCCGCGAGCACCGGATCGGCGGCGAGGAGGTCGACGAGCCCTGAAAGAGTCACCGGGCAAATCTACCCGTCGGCTGTGACATCCCCCGACGTCGTCGGCAGTGACATCCCCCGACGTCGTCGGCAGTGACATCCCCCGACGTCGTCGGCAGTGACATCCCCCGACGTCGTGGCCTGCCTCAGGACAGTTCGACGGTGTCGATCTCGATGAAGTCGACCACCTCGGGCACCCAGCGTCCCTCGACGAAGGCGACGTGGTCGGGGTGGGCGTTGTAGGCGGCGTAGGACGCCTCGTCAGCGAACTCCATCGAGAACTGGAAGCGGAAGTCGTTCTTCGGGCTGACCTCTCGGCGCTGCTCGAACCCGAGGATCCCGGGGATGTGGGCGAGCACCAGGGCGTCGTGGAGGAAGGCCTGCTCTGCGGGGGAACCTTCGGCGTGGTGGAGGCGGAAGGCGACGGTGTGGCGGATCACGAGTTCAGGCTAGTGGGTCAGGAGTTGAAGCGGTTCTGCGCGTCCACGAGGCCTTCGACGAGCAGGAACTCCGTCGCGTCCGCGACGCGTTGCACCTCGACGGCGTAGTCCTCGCGCAGCGAGGAGGGGATGGGGGCGAGGACGTAGTCGGCGGCGTCCTGGCGTCCGGGTGGGCGTCCGATACCGAAGCGGACGCGGAGGAAGTCGCCCGTGCCCAGGTGGGCGCGCATCGACTTGAGTCCGTTGTGCCCGTTGTCGCCGCCGCCCAATTTGAGGCGCATGCGTCCGAAGTCGACGTCGAGTTCGTCGTGGATCGCGACGATGTGGTCGGGCGCGACCTTGTGGAAGGTGGCCAGCTTGCGCACGGCCTGACCCGACTCGTTCATGAACGTCCGGGGCTTGACGAGGATGACCCGATCGGCCTCGACCCCGGGCGCGCCGATGCCGCCGGGTGAGATGCGGGTCTCGGCGACGTCCGCGCGATGACCACGGGCGGACGCGAAGTTCGTCCGCGCACGCTTCGCCAACTCGTCGACGACCATGAAGCCGACGTTGTGGCGGGTGAAAGCGTAGGTCGGGCCCGGGTTACCGAGCCCGACCACCAGCCAGTTGTTCATGCGTGTGCCTTGAGTGGCCTCACTCGGCCTCGGCGGCCGCCTCGTCGCCGGACTCGGACTCGGCCTCGGCCGACTCGAGCGACAGCTCCTGCGCGGTGACAATGCCGAGGATGAGCTCATCCTCGTCGCCGGCGAGGGTCGCGCCCTCGGGGAGCACGAGGTCACGCGCGAGGACCATGGAGCCGGCTTCGAGGCCGGCGAGGTCGACGACGATCGACTGCGGGATGTTCGTGGCGAGCACGAGGAGCGAGATGGACGTCACGTCCTGGTTGACGGACGTGTCGTCGGCTGCTTCGCCCACGACGTGCAGGGGGACATCGACGGTGACCTTCTCGCCCTGACGGACGATGATGAGGTCGACGTGCTCGACGCTGCCGCGGATGGGGTCGCGCTGCACCTGCTTGGGCAGAGCGAGCTGGTTGCGGCCGTCGATGTTCAGGTTCAGCAGGGCGTTCGCCTCGCGCAGCGCCAGCAGCGTGGCGTGCGAGGGAAGGCTCACGTGGACGGGATCGGTGCCGTGTCCGTACAGGACGGCGGGCACCTTGCCGGCGCGACGCAGTCGACGGGACGCGCCCTTGCCGAACTCGTTGCGAATCTCGGCATCAAGCTGGATTTCTGCCATGGGGTAACTCCTCAACCTCGGGTGTGCGATGACTTCTGGACGCCGCGCGAGGGAGGACCTTGTCGATCACGGGCGCAGTCCGCGTCCCTCGCCAGGCAACTCCGCAATGTTACCGGACGCGCAGAGCGCCGGCCAACTCGGCGACCCCCGGGCGGAGCCCTCCTCTGCCGGAGCGCAGCGGCGGAGCCGCGGTGCGCGCGACGGCACGGGGGATCTGAAGGGGGCGGAGCCCTCCTTCACTGAGCTCAGCGCAGCGGCGCAGCCGCGGTGCGCGCGACGGCAGGGGGATCTGAAGGGGGCGGAGCCCTCCTTCACTCAAAGAGCCTTCTACGCCTGGCCGTCGAAGAGGGAGGTGACAGAACCGTCCTCGAAGACCTCATGGATCGCCTTCGCGATCAACGGCGCGATCGACAGGACCGTGAGGTTGTTGATCTTGCACGTGTCGGCGATCGGGAGCGTATTGGTCACGATGATCTCGTCGAACGGCGCCGCGTTCAGGCGGACGGCCGCGGGCCCGGAGAGCACCGGGTGCGTGGCCGCCGCGATCACGCTCTTCGCGCCACGCTCCATCAGCGCCTCGGCCGCCTGGCAGATCGTCCCGGCGGTGTCGATCATGTCGTCGACGAGGACGCACACGCGTCCCTCGACGTCACCCACCACCTCGTGCACCTTCACGGTGTTCGCGACGTTGACGTCGTGACGCTTGTGGATGATCGCCAGTGGGCAACCCAGACGGTCGGTCCACATGTCGGCGAGGCGGACGCGGCCCGCGTCCGGGGACACGACCGTCATCTCGGACGTGTCGTACTTCTCGCGGACGTAGTTGGCCAGCACGGGCAGGCCCCACAGGTGGTCGACGGGACCGTCGAAGAAGCCCTGGATCTGGGCGGCGTGCAGGTCGACGCTCATGACGCGGTTGGCGCCTGCCGCCTTGTAGAGGTCAGCCATGAGGCGGGCCGAGATGGGTTCGCGTCCGAGGTGTTTCTTGTCCTGGCGCGCATAGGGGTAGAACGGCGAGACCACGGTGATGCGCTTGGCGGACGCACGCTTGAGGGCGTCCACCATGATGAGTTGCTCCATCATCCACTCGTTGACGGGAGCGGTGTGCGACTGGATGACGAAGGCATCGGCGCCACGGACGGACTCTTCGAATCGGACGTAGATCTCGGAGTTCGCGTAGGCGAGGGCTCTGGTGGGCACCAGGTCGACACCCATGAGATCAGCGACTTCACGCGCGAGCTCGGGGTGCGCGCGTCCCGAGAAGAGCATCAGGTGCTTGTCGTTGGGACGCTTGACTCCACTCACTTCCAGTCTCCTGCCTTCGGCTCGGAGTTGAGCCTATCGAGCTTCGCGTGGGCTTCGGCCACCCGGGCGCTGACGGGCGCCGGATCGGCGGCCGCCGTGGCCGCCTTCGACCCTGGACGCTTTCTGCCGACCCAGCCCTCGGCGGTGTGCTGACGTCCGCGTGCGACGGCGAGGCCGCCCGCCGGGACGTCCTCGACGATGGTCGACCCCGCGGCGACGAAGCCGCCGTCGCCGACGTCGACCGGGGCGACGAGCACCGTGTTCGACCCGATGAACACGTGGTCACCGAGGTGGGTCGGCCACTTGTTGGTGCCGTCGTAGTTGGCGAAGATCGTGCCGGCGCCGACGTTGACGCCCTCGCCGATCTCGGCGTCCCCGCAGTAGGTGAGGTGGGGCACCTTCGAGCCGGCACCGATGCGGGCGTTCTTGGTCTCGACGAAGGTGCCGATCTTGCCCTTTTCGCCCAGTTCCGTTCCCGGACGCAGGTAGGCGAACGGACCGACGGACGCATGGGCGCCGATCACCGCGAGGGATCCGTGTGTGCGAGTGACGGTCGCGAAGGCGCCCACCTCGACGTCGCGGAGTGTGGTGTCCGGGCCGATCGTCGCGCCGGACGCGACGGACGTGGCGCCCTCGAGTTGCGTCCCGGGCAGGAGGGTCACGTCGGGGGCGAGGTCGACCGATTCGTGGATCCACGTGGTCGCGGGATCGATGATGGTGACCCCGTCGCGCATCCACTTCTCGAGGATTCGGCGGTTCATCTCGGCGTTGATGCGAGCAAGCTGGACGCGGTCGTTGACTCCCTCGGTCTGCCAGAGGTCGTCAATCGTGAAGGCGCCGACGTAGTCGCCGTTGTCACGGGCGATGCGGATCACGTCGGTCAGGTACCGCTCCCCCTGCGCGTTGCTGGTCGACAGATGGGCCAGTCCGTGGTGGAGCGTGGACGCGTCAAAGACGTAGATGCCGGAGTTGATCTCGGTGATGGAGCGCTCGTCGGGGGACGCGTCCTTCTCCTCGACGATGCGGGCAACCTGGTCGCCGTCGCGAACGATGCGTCCATAGCCGTAGGGGTCGGAGATGTTGGCCGTGAGGACGGTCACCTGTGCGCCGTTGTCGCGATGCGCGGCCACGAGTTCCAGCAGGGTGTCGCCCGTCAGCATGGGCACGTCGCCGTAGGTGACGACGACTTCGCCAGTGATGTCGCCGATGTCGGTGAGTCCGCACTGGACGGCGTGTCCGGTGCCCAGCTGCTGGTCCTGCACGGCTGTCGAGACGTGCGGGGCGATGTCGGCGAGGTGGGCGAGCACCTGGTCGCGCTGGTGGCCGACGACGACCACGAGATGTTCGGGTTCGAGGGCCTGGGCCGCGTGAACCGCGTAGCTGAGCATGGATCGACCTGCCACCTCGTGGAGCAACTTGGAGGTCTGGGACTTCATGCGCGTCCCGCCACCTGCTGCGAGGACCACGACCGCTGAGACGGACTGCTGTTCTGCCACGGTTGCTCCTATGAATCCGGGGACGGACTTCTTCGATGTTCTCACATCCGGTGGGTACGGCGGCGCCGGTCGGACGGTCCGGAGGAGTCGTACGGACTGCCTCTTGAACGCCGCGATATCGTGGGCGACAGATCCCGATATGTCGTTATTGAGGCATACCGGACACCTGACGTCCGACAACAGCACTCGAGTGAAGGAGCCAATCATGCACGGTCATCACCACATCCCCGGCCCGATGGGTCGCGGAGTCCCGCCCCTGTTCGGCATGGCGGGTCGACTGCAGGGTCTCGCGGGGGCAACCGGAGGGCGCGCGCGTCGCGGCGATGTCCGCACCGCCATCCTGCGCCTTCTCTCCGAGCAGCCCATGCACGGTTACCAGATCATCCACGAACTCGCCGAACGCAGCGGCGGGGCCTGGAACCCGAGCGCGGGCTCGGTCTACCCGACGCTGCAACTGCTGGCGGACGAGGGCCTCGTCGACTCCGAGCCCGTCGCGGGCAAGAAGGTCTACAGCCTGACGGACGCGGGACGCGCCGCTGTCGGGGGCTTCGACGGGCAGAGCGCACCGTGGGAGGACGCGGCCGAGTCCGCGCCCGGCGGCAGCAGCTTCCGCCAGTCCGCGGGTCGGCTGATGCAGGCCGTGTGGCAGGTGGGAACGACGGGGACGGAAGCGCAGTGGGCTTCCGCGTCCGCCATCATGGACTCAGCCCGCAAGCAGCTGTACGCACTGCTCGCGTCCGACTGAGTCCTGCACGAACAAGAGGCCAGCCCTCCTTCACTTCGGCTGCCGGAGCGCAGCCGCGAAGCGGCGGTGCGTGCGACGGCACGGGGGATCTGAAGGGGGCGGAGCCCTCCTTCACTTCGGCTGCCGGAGCGCAGCCGCGAAGCGGCGGTGCGTGCGA
>ERZ795061.4955-NODE-4955-length-11083-cov-5.606728_pt1 | contig 11083 bp, 7 predicted proteins | sample MGYA00375145_ERZ795061 | MGnify/ENA primary metagenome ERZ795061 (study PRJEB30190, sample SAMN05720144) | anaerobic digester metagenome | isolation source: active sludge of municipal wastewater-treating anaerobic digesters | place: USA | collected 2014-12-22 ... | reverse complement strand
TGCCATCCCGAATACAGCTTGCCGTCCGGCGCGAGATGCATACGGCCGGTGGGACGACACACTCGATGGTTCTTGATTGACCCCAGATGCCGCGGGTTGACTCCTTCCCATTGGTTCCACGGCTGTGCCGGATCGTACACTGCGAAATCGGCCCCTGCGTACGACGCCGTGTAGATTTTGCCGTTGAGAGCAACCCCGCCGTACACCTCGCCGCCGGAATCCACGACAGCACCCGTGTTGATCACCTTCCCGGACCCGATTTCGTAGCACGCTACAGTCTGGCCGAAGGGGGGACCTCCCCATATCCGATGCGGCTCCGGCGAACCGGGCAGGTCGGCCGCCATGAAATGAAACGGCCGGCCTTTGCTCTCCGCCGGAATCCGCCGCAATGCGATGGTCCGGCTACCCGGCTCGGCGACGAAGTAGTCCTGCCCTCTGATTCCGAGCAGCCGCCCGTCGGCTGCCACGTCGAAGACGTTTCCTCCTCGCAGATCGACGTCGTGTACGAGTGTGAGCCGTCCTGTCTCGGGAAGCCACAGCCAGAGCTGCTGCCCGACCGTGAGGTACACCCGTTCGTCGGTTGAGAACCGCGCGACGCCGGTCCACGCGTTTCCGCCGGGGCATTTTGGAAGCGGCAGCCGATCCACCGGTTTCAAGTCGGTACCGTGAAATGCGATCAATCCCCGTTCTCCGTCGCTTACGAAAAGGTGGCCGCGCAGGCTTACAAGCGGGCTTCCCGTGAAGTCCGGATTCTCGGGGACCAGATATTCGAACCGCCTGGTCGCCACGCGGTACACCTGGGTCGAACTCCTTTCGTACCCGAACGTGCACGCAATGTCTCCCCCCGGCGTTGTCGTGACGGTCCGCAGGTAAAGATTTCCGGTTCCGGCGACAGGCGATCCGCAGTCTTCAAATTCCCCGGAGTCAGGGTCAAAACACCCCAGTTTTGCTCCCGAGTAGGTTCCTCCGTACACGCGTCCATCGGAGCCTTCAGCCATGGTCCATATGTAGCTTTCTCCGGGGAAATCTATGACGCGCGTGAATTCCCGCTTGACCATATCGAAAAGGAGAAACTTGCCGTCGTAATACGTGCTGATGGCGAGACGGTTTTTTGGCAATGGGAGAACACACCATGATCCATGACCTGCCGGCCACCCGAATACCTCCGCGGTGTCCCTGTCGAAATCCACTGATATCAGTTCTCCGCCGCTCTGTTCATTCATGTTGGTGATCCAGAACTTCTCCCGCCCATCCACCGGGTCGGTGTTCACACGCCCTGAGAGCACCTGTTTTGCTCGAACAGGATCGGCAAGCGCGGTTACGGCAAGGTTCATGGAATTCTCCTCTGACAGGTTCCGTGCAGTGTGTGGAGGCGCGACTTCGCAACGTCATCAAGTACGCCATCCGAGGGAAAGGGGGCAAGCCGGGCACGTTGAGTCTGACCACTGCGCCGGCTAAATTCGCTTCAGGAACATGTTGACGCAACGCTTCTCTTGAACCGCTGGAGAAAGGTGTACCATGGCTGAAAAACTTGCGATACACGGGGGAGAAAAGGTTCGAACGAAAGGTTTTCCTACGGTCGGCGATGCATCCGGGAGGATGATAGGGGAAGAGGAAAAGCGTCTCGTTCTCGAAGTCCTCGATTCCGGCAAATTGAACAAGAACAACGGTACCAAAGTCGCCGAATTCGAGAAAAAGTTCGCCGATATGTACGGGGTTCAATACGCTATTGCTTCAACATCAGGCACCTCCGCGATTCACCTCGCGGTGGCCGCGCTGGATCTGGAACCCGGCGATGAGATTATCACGACGACAATCACGGACATGGGGTCTCTCATCGGCATCCTCATACAGAACCTCATCCCCATGTTCGCCGACGTGGACCCGCGCACGGGCAACATCACTGCCGGGACGATCGAGAAGGTGATTTCGCCCCGGACCCGGGCGATAATGCCGATCCACCTTTTCGGCCAGCCTTGCGACATGGACCCGATACTTGACCTCGCGGCAAGGCGCGGCCTGCGTGTGATTGAAGACGCCTCTCAGGCGCACTGGGCAGAATACAAGGGCCGCAGAGTCGGAACCATGGGAGATCTTGGCTGCTTCAGTTTTCAGCAGTCAAAGCAGATGACGACCGGGGATGGCGGCATGACGATCACCAACGATCCCGCCCTGGCGGAACGCGCGCGGTTGTTCGGTGACAAAGCATGGCCGCGGAACTCCGGGCGCGGCCATGCGTTCCTCGGGATGAACTACCGTATGACGGAACTCCAGGGCGCGGTCGGGTTGGCGCAACTCGGGAAACTGGAGACCATCCTGCAGCGGCGCAGAACAACGGCGGAACTGCTTGACCGCCAACTGGCAGACGTTCCCGGAATCATCCGCCCGTTCCGGTACGATGGGGTCGTGCATTCCTGGTGGATCTACTCCTTCACCATTGATGAAGGAGTTTTCGGCATTTCTCCGAAGCAGTTCGCCTCTGCATTGCAGGCTGAAGGCATACCCTTCGGGTGCGGGTACATCCCGAACCCGATGTTTGATTACCCGGTGATCCAGGAGCGGAAGACGTATGGCACCAGCGGCATCCCGTGGACGCTGCCACAGGCGCGTCCGGGTATCCGTTATTCGGACGACGATGCTCCGAATACGATCTGGTTCCTTTCCCACGTGTTGATCATGAGCTGGAACGAGGGCATCACCGAAAGCGACGCGATGGACCTGGCGAAAGGCATCAAAAAGGTTGCCGCGTGGTTCAAGGAGAATCCTGGTTCCAAACCCTGATTCAGCGCGCGCACGGAGAACGCTCGGAGGGGAGAGAGGTAACGCTCTCCCTTTTTTTGTCTGCCTGGCTCTCCCGGCCGGAAAAAGCAAAGGGGCGCCACAACCAGCGCCCCTTCGTCGAGCCGCCTTGGGAGGTTCGTTACGAGAGATACCCGGCCTTGTAAAGATATTCGGCCACCAGGGTTGCCCCTTTGGCGGCTCCCATCTTCGTATTGTGGCTCAAGAGTACGTATTTGATGCCGTTCGGGAGCAGACGATCCTCCCGGATGCGGCCCACCACTGTCGTCATGCCGCCATCAAGATCGCGGTCCGCCCGCGGTTGCGGATGATACGGGTCACTCACCACCGTGATCGGCTGCGTGGGTCCCGATGGCAGATTCAGCGCCACCAGGTCCTTCCCGAATGCACGCATGGCATCGGCAACTTCATCCACCGAGGCGCGTCTTTTGAGACCCACATACGCGGCTTCCGTGTGACCGTCACGCACGTTCACGCGCATGCACGTGGCCGAAACGGGGAAATCCGCCGCCCGGATGACGGAGTCATCCAGCGTTCCGAGGATTTTCTGGGTTTCGCGTTCGACCTTCTCTTCCTCTTTCGGGATGTACGGGATCACGTTATCGAGGATATCCAGAGAGAGCACTCCAGGGCTTCGCCCCGCGCCCGATATTGCCTGCAACGAAGTCATCACGACGCCTGACACCCCGAATGTGCGGTGCAAGGGCGCGAGGGACATCGCAAGGCCGGTAGTCGTGCAGTTCGGGATGGGGGTGATAAATCCCTTCCACCCCCGGTTTTTCTGCTGCACGCGGATAAGCGGCGCGTGGTCCAGATTCACTCCGGGTATGAAAATCGGGACATCGTCCTCGTACCGGAACGCGCTTGTTGTGCTGATGACAGGCGTCGTTCTGGCGTATCGTGGTTCCAGGATTTTCGCAGAGTCCCCGTCCGTCGCGTTGAACACGATGTCGATGCCGTCCAGCGACAGGTCCTCGGCGTTTTGCACGAGCAGATCGTCTGCCCATGCGGGTACCGGTTCCTGGCACGCCCAACGGAGCTGACCGGACGCAGTAGTGATGGCTTCCCTGTATGTCTTTCCCGCGCTGCGGTGCGAAGCCGCCAGGGCGACCACTTCAAACCATGGGTGGTTGTCAAGCGAAACAAGTGCCTGCTGGCCGGCAACTCCTGTTGCACCGACCACCGCGACGTTCAACACGCGACTCATGAAACACTCCTTGGGTGCCGTTGGTTGCGCTCAAGACACAGAAATACCGGCATTGCTGAGATCAGCCGCCGGCTCAATTACAAGTGTACGTCATAACAGCTTCGTTCGCCAAGGAATACGTCGGGCTGATTATCTACAACGGAAGTGTTGCAAATTGTTTCACAAGGCGCATACTGTTTCATCAGAATGTTTCGTGAAACAACGAACGCCCGTTCGCCAGTCACAAAGCGACGTTACAGAGTATCGATCAAATAGCTGATATTAAAGGCACTTGAAAAATAACTCCCAGTCATCTGTAACCGCTGGCACCAGAGTTGCGACTGACCAGATCAGAAACCACAACCCAACTCTGGAGGCAACAATGGCACACGAAAACCAGGTTCAGGAAACGGTACACCCGTTGGAAGTGACCGATCAGACGTGGCAGACCGAGGTGATGGAAGCCGATCTTCCCGTATTCGTTGATTTCTGGGCACCGTGGTGCGGTCCCTGCCGCATGGTGGCACCGGTGGTGGAGCAACTTGCGAACGAGTACGCGGGCAGGGTGAAGTTCGTGAAGCTCGATACGGACGCGAATCCTGTCATCTCCGCGCAATATGGCATACGCAGCATCCCGACGCTTGCCGTGTTTCACAAAGGGCGCCCGATACACGCCATGATGGGTGCGGGGCCTCTCGGGCACATGCGCAGGTTCGTAGAGGACAGCCTTGCGAAGGTCCCCGGTCACATTATCATCGCCCGCTGATTCCTACGTGAATGCGAGTCGCGGCAGTGAGGATTCCTCACCTCACCGCCGCGACGCACATCTGGAGAAGCACATGAAACGCCGTGTATTGGTCATTGGCGGAGTCGCCGCAGGTGCGAGCGCCGCAACCAAGGCGCGCCGCACAGACGAAACCACCGAAATTGTGGTGTTTGAGCGAGGCGATTACGTCTCGTTTGCGAATTGCGGGCTGCCGTACTATGTCGCGCGCGAGATCGTGGAGCGCGAGAACCTTCTGGTCGTTACGCCGGAGCAGTTCAGGGTACGTCACGAAATTGATGTGCGACTTGCCCACGAGGTAACGCGCATCAACCCGAGGGAGAAAACGATCGAGGTTCGTGACCTGCAGGCGGGCACCTCCCGCACTGAGCGTTACGATTCGCTCGTCCTCGCGCCCGGTGCAAGCGCAATAATTCCGCCGATTCCAATGGTCAATGCATCGAATGTATTCACGATGCGGACAATTCCCGATATGGACGCTGTGCACGAGTATATCGAGCGCATGCATCCGCAGGCCGCCACCGTCGTGGGGGCGGGGTATATCGGTGTCGAGATGGTCGAAGCTCTGCACCGCAGGGGCCTTCAGGTTACCCTCGTGGAAAAGCTGAACCAGGTGCTTCCTCCTCTGGATGAGGACATGGCGTTCATGGTTGCTGACCACATCCGCGCCGAGGGAGTCGACCTCCATCTTGGCGACGGTGTGCGCTCCTTCCGGGGAAACGACAACAGAGTCGGCGAGGTAGAACTCGAGAGCGGAGCTGTCATTCCTGCTGACATGGTAATCATGTCTATCGGGGTTCGCCCGGATACGAAGCTCGCACGCGACGCGGGATTGCGGGTCGGGGTAAGTGGCGCAATCGCGGTGGATTCCCGCATGCAAACGAGCGACCCACACATCTGGGCGGCGGGAGATGCGGTTGAAAGCGTGCATCGAGTCACGGGAAAACCGTGCTGGGTCGCGCTCGCCGGTCCGGCAAGCAAGCAGGGAAGGGTAGCCGGGGCCAATGCGGCGGGCGGAACAATGGAAGCCCCGCCGGTTCTCGGAACGTCAATCGTGCGGTTCAACGAGATCGTGGCGGCGGTGACCGGATTGAACGAAAGGTCCGCCCGCGCTGCGGGCTACGATGTCGAAAGCTCCGTGATACATGCGAATCAGCACGCCGGATATTACCCCTGGGCGGAGCTCCTCACGATCAAGACCGTCTATGAGAAGCAGACGGGACGTCTTCTCGGCGCGCAAGTGATCGGCAACGAGGGGGTGGACAAGCGCATCGATGTGTTTGCCACTGCCCTTACGGCGAACATGACAGTTGCCGATCTGACGGAACTCGACCTCGCCTACTCACCGCCGTTCGGCTCTGCGCGGGACCCGGTGAATGTCGCGGGGTTCGTTTCCCAAAATCAGCTGTTAGATGCCGTGAGCCCGATTTCCAGTACCGATCTGCACGCCCTTCTCGGTCAATCGTCGGAGGTTCAGCTCGTTGACGCACGTACCCCCGCCGAATTCCGCGAGAAACACATTCGCGGAGCGCGCCTTATTCCGGTTGACGAACTGCGCAAACGCCTTGGCGAAATCGACAAAACCAGGCCGGTGGTCGTGTACTGCCGGGTGGGCCTCCGGGGTTACCTTGCGAGCCGAATCCTCGCGCAGAATGGGTTCTCGGTGAGGAACCTTTCGGGGGGCATTCGAAGCTGGCGATTCGAAATGGAATCTGAGATTTCGGACGCGGAGGCGAGGTCGAAATTCGGGAACGACGTTTCCCGGGCGTAGGGGCCGCGCGACCGTTCCGCGGAAGCGCCTTGACGGCCCTTCAGAGGCGTGCGCAGTGAAGCATGTACCGCTCGTTCGAATCCTCTGTTTCGAGGACGCAGAATCCGTGGGAATCCAGCTCCCTCGCCAGCTCGCGCACGGGGGGAAGGATGTCGTCGTGGATGGCTTCGGGCCCGGAACGGTGGATCTCGTTCACACGGGCACGGGACATCAGGTGCGCAATGAAAAGGGATCCGCCGCGCTTCATTACGCGCCGCCACTCGGAAAAGGCGACTGCCCGTCGTTCCAGGTGAGGCAACACGTGGAGCGCGAGCACCCCGTCCGCAACTGAATCTGCCAGCGGTAATTCCATCGCGTCGCTGCATAGCCAGCAGATCGAGGCTGCATCCCGTTTTGATCGCCCGTTCCGGAGCATTTCGAGCGAGAGGTCGACCGCAACTGCCCGCCGATTCGTTCCCTCAACGATTGCCTGCGACGAAATCCCTGTCCCGCACCCGATATCCACAACAACGCCATCCGACGGCAGGGGCAGGCTCGCGCACCACGTACGAACACGTTCAATAGCGTCAGGGCCGCTCTTCTCGTCCCACTGGGGCGCGATTTCGTCAAAAAAGCCTGTGCGAGCCGGATTCACGTCTGTTCCCGGATAGAGTACACCTTGAGACGCGCCACCACCGGTGGCAAAACGACAAAGAGAAGTACTAATCCCGGCACACCCACCACCAGAGTACCCCAGGTTATCATCGCGGGCGGCAGCTTGAGCATTTTCCCAAGCCCGGCGGCCAAGAAGGCCAGAATGAGGCGATCAACAATAATGGCGCCGGTGATGGTTACCCATACGTTGGCCCGCAGTTTTTGGTACACCAGAGCCACCGTTCCCGCCATCGCTGCCAGTTCCACCATCATGATTGGTGCGATCGGCGGTGCCAGCGGAGGCATTCCGGTGAGTACCGAGGACAGAAAAGGCGTGGCGGCGCCGGCGAATACCGCCGCGCCAAGGGGGAGGAAAAATGCTCCCCCTACGATCGGCAGAAACATGGGCAGCAGGAACTTTCCGATTTGGCCCGCCCCGGCCATGTGCAACACCCACGGAAAGCCGAGACCCAGTGCAACGACAAGTCCAGTTCGCGTGATCGTGGTTACGGAACGGTTCATTCCGCGGAGCCGATCTGCGCGTTCACGCCGACAAGTGCGTGGAAGCCGGGCATCGGATACCCCGGCATCGTTTCGTACTTCGTGTCCAGAAGGTTCCGCATCACTATCTGGGCTTCAATCCCTCGCCAGACCGGATACGCCAGCGTTGCATTGAGGACGGTGTAATCGCCGAGTCTCTGCTGGTGGCGGTCGGCACCATAGAGGTTGTGCACCCACTGGTAATCGAGAGCGATTCTCCCCCGCGCTGCCGGTAGCACGACCGTACCGCCCACAACCGTTTCCGCACTCCCCGCCGTCTGATTGCCAAGATCCTGCAAAGAGGCTGAAAGACGACCATGGATGCGAGATATCCACCATCGTGTCTCGAGCTCCACGCCCTTCGTACTGAACTCACCTCGGTTCACGAACGGCGGAGGAAACGGCGGCGCGGGTGCGTTTTCGATAATCGCGCTGGCCTTCGTGCGAAACACGGTGACATCGGACGTCAGCCAGTCGGTGGCGCGCCAGCTGACGCCGGCTTCCACATTGAACGTCTTCTCCGGTTTCAATGTGTCACGCGAAGCGGGGAACAGGAACAGCGCTCTCAGATCCGGGCTCCGGAAACCCCGGGACACGTTTGTTCGAACTGTCAGCCGCGGCAGAACATGAACTGCCGCGCCGGCTTCCGGGGCGAGGAACCAACCGTACCGATCGTGGTGCTGTGCGCGAGCAGAGGCGGTGAGGTTCGCAAGATTGCCAATTGGTGCCTGAATCGTAGCGAATGGAGCTATTTCGGTCACGTGGTGTGTGCCGTAGTCATAACCTGTCGTGTCGTTGACCGCATCGCCGCCGTACTGTTTTGCATCCGCACCCGCAGTTACTACAAAGCCTTGCACAAACGAGTAACTGCTCTGCCCTATCACCCCGTTGATGTAGTCGTTGCTATGCCAGCCATCGAAGAATTTGTGGGTTCCCCAACTGCGGTGCACCATCAACGTGGAAGAGAAGGCGTCTTTTCGGTACGCACCCGTGACAGACGCGCTGCTGCGTATCACGTCAATCCATCGGTCGTTGGAGATGGGCGGCGAGACCGGCCCCGGATCGTGAGTTTCGAACGGCGTCGTCGTAAACTGCCCTCGGACATCCCACGGCCCACTCGCGTACCCGAGCGCCGCCCCAAAATGCGAGCGCTCAAAATCGGCCTTCTTTCTGTGTCCATCTGTGGTGGTGTAGCCGCTGGTGATACGGTAATCCAACCCGTTGGCGAATTTGCCCAGCGCGGTGATCTCTCCGTCATACGTGTTCCAGGGTCCCGCTTCCGCGCGCAATGCAAGGGAACTGCCCACAGTATGTTTGCGCTGTGTGCTGATGTTGATAACCCCACCCATGGCGTTCGTGCCGTATACCGCCGACGAGGGACCGCGCACCACTTCCACGCGGCTGACTTCGCTCAACGCGTACGCGTCGGGAAGGGGGTGCCCGAAGAGGCCGGTGAAATCAGGCCGTCCGTCCACCAGAACCAGCACCTGGCTGTTGGGGTTGCCGCCAATCCCACGAATCGTAAGCTTGCCTGCTGCCCCCGACCCGAGTCCGAATCCGGCCGGCCCCCGCTGGGTAACGAAAACTCCCGGGGTGCTGGCGGCTATGCCGTCAAGAACACCCGTGGCGCCGGTCGCCAGAAGATCTTCCCGCTGGATGACGGTAACGCTGCCCGGGAGGTTGCGCCGTTCCGTTTCCACGCGGGTGGCAGTTACTACGAGCGGGTCCATGACGTATGTCGTGTCGGCGGCCGCCATTCGCGCACAGAAGCCGCTCAGGGCAATTAGCATGATTCCAGTGCATTTACGGGAAATCAAAGCGAAACGGGGCATGGATTCCTCCCATCATCGCGGTCTTCGTCGGAATCGTGTGACGAATCAGAAAATAGTAACACCGACGGACCTCCACAACACCCTGGAAAAAGATCCGGTCCGCGGAACGCGAACGTTCGATCAACCCCTCCGGGGAACACCCTTCCTCAGCACGAACCAGTCCAGTGTGTCCACCGCCGAGCCGTCAAGCCGAATCCAGTACGCCGTGCATTCCAGTCGTTGCGGTTCTATGTGCAACACGCAGTAATGGTACCGATAGTATTCACCGATGTCGTTTTTCAGGAAGTCTTCCGTGTGTTCGACCCGGTGAGGCGGGATGTCAATTTGTGGCCACTCGCGGTACTTCCGATTGTCGAGGAGGGAACCACCGCCTCCGGTGATGAGATACGCGACCGTGTTTCCTTCGCCCGTCTCCTGATCGTACGGCGGGTGCGGAATTCCGCGTTCGTAGGTGTGCGCATGACCGGAAACACAGAGGTCCACGCCGTACTTTTCCATGAGCGGGACAAGATGTTCACGGAGCTCCGGCTGCCCATCGTAGTACCCGCCCTCCCATGTTTCGCAGAAGGGAGGTTCGTGCACCAGCAAAATTGTCCATTGCGCACTGCGTGAGTTCTTCAGGTCCTGTTCCAGCCAGTCGTACTGCGCTGTTCCCCTGTTCAGGTTCACGAACGCTTCGTCGCCCGTACAACCGTAGAGGGGATCCACGAACAGGAAGTGCACCCCCGCGTAATCAAAGCTGTACCCATAGGGCATGTTGCCCCAGCCGTTTCCCGATGGCTCCCACCGTTCGCTCAGAAAAGGGTTGTCGCCACGGCCGCGATGTCGCCAACTGCCGTGATCGTGATTGCCGACAGGGAAATGCAACGGATAGTTTCCTGCAACGCGGCGTAACGGGTGGAATACGTAATCCCTCCACTCGTTCTCGTTCACGCCATCGCCCACCATGTCGCCGGCGGTGATCAGCAGGTCGGGTTGCACTTCTTCGATGCGCTCGGCCAGTCCTTCCAGCACGCTGGGCCCGTAATGGCTGTCCCCCCACATGAGAACGGTAATAGGGCGTGGTGTGCGCGGCGCAGTCCTGAAGTGATGGATCTCGGTCGTTACATTGCCGGCTCCGACGGTATAAGAGTATTGCGTATCCGGTTGAAGGCCGTTTGCGACGAATCGGTGAAATCGGGTGAGCCGTTCGTCCGGGATAAGCACTGTTTCCCCGTCGCAGTCGCGCAGCGCGAGGTATGCCGGCCTCGCCACGGGCGATTCCGCACGAACTATGATGCCTCCCGGCGATGGCAACTGAAGATAGGGGAGCGCAAGGAAGGGCGCGTCGTCAGAGTACGTCTTGATCAAACGGTCCAGCCGGTCCGACGTTTCGGCGAGAGCAGCAGTAAGCTCCGGACCTGAAACTCGCTTCTGTGCCAGGTCCGTCAAAAGAACACACAACGGCGAGATTAGCTGGGGTTCGGGACGATCCCGAAAGAAGTGATCCCAGAATGTCACCATTTCCAGAAGGCTGTCGTATGCCTTACGGGCCGCAA
>ERZ795061.4940-NODE-4940-length-11098-cov-6.045368_pt1 | contig 11098 bp, 9 predicted proteins | sample MGYA00375145_ERZ795061 | MGnify/ENA primary metagenome ERZ795061 (study PRJEB30190, sample SAMN05720144) | anaerobic digester metagenome | isolation source: active sludge of municipal wastewater-treating anaerobic digesters | place: USA | collected 2014-12-22 ... | reverse complement strand
TACTTGGCTACCCAAAACACGCTTTGAAAAAGAAGGAACAGCACCGCCAGCAAAATAATATAACCCCATCGCCGGTGTAATAAAAGATCATCGAGCCGTTCGTTGAACAGGGCTTTTTGTAACGGATCCGCTTCCACCACCGTTTGCTGCATGATGTGCTTGATACGGCCATAACGCTGCATGATCTCTTCGGCCTGTGTTTTGGTGGGATTGAATTTGTTGTTGATCCCGATCATTTCGATCGTTTCCTGAACGCCTTCATCCAGTAAAAAATATTCGTGGTTGATCAGGTAATGAACGGCTTTATAATTACTGAAGTGGGGGTATAGCTGCTTAACAGCGTCAATGGCTTTTTCTGCCAGGGCATTGGTATCAATAAAATCACGGGCGGGTGGCTGGTAACGGTTCTCTGCAGATTGTTCAATTACTTTTTTCAGTTGTTCGATCCCCTTGTTCTTCCTGGGGTTCACCGGAACCACCGGAACACCCAGTTCTCTTTCGAGCCCGGGAATATCTATCTGTGTTCCTTTTTTCTTGGCAAGGTCCATCATGGTAAGCGCCACCACCACGGGAATGCCCAGGTCGATGATCTGTGAACAGAACAGAAGGTTACGCTTTAAATTACTGGCATCGGCCACCAGCAAAACCATATCGGGCTTTATATCGTTGTCCTGGTCAAGCAGTACCCGGTACGATACCCATTCGTCGCTGCGTTTTGGGTAAAGACTGTAGGTTCCCGGCAGGTCTATCAGGGTTGCGCTAAGCCCGGGACCGATGGTACTGGAGCCGGTCTTTTTATCTACCGTAACGCCGGGGAAATTACCCACCTGCTGCTTCAGCCCGGTAAGGTAATTGAAGAGGGAGCTTTTTCCGCTGTTGGGATTTCCTACTAACGCTATGTTTATATGCTTTGCCAAACGTTGTGCCTGCAAAAATAACGGTAATGCCCCTTTCCCGGTTACGAATTAGGAAAGATGGGGGATGCGATACGGAATAACCCCATAACCACGAAGACGCAAAGGCGCTAAGAAACACAAAGGCCCTTGGTGCAGCTTTGTGACTTAGGGCATTTGTGGTTCAACTTTTATCTGAAAAATCTAACCGGCGTGGGTTTTGTGATTAATTTTTACAACCCTTTTACACATTTAGCCATTCCCTCAGCTACCTTTGTGGCTCTTCACCAAAATATATTGAATGAAACGCATTTTCTGGTTGTTCTTGCTTATTTCCACGGCAGGTTCGGCACAAAAATTAAAGAAAGCAGATAAACAGGTCATCAGCAATCTTCAGTCGCATATCGGTTTCCTGGCAGATGATAAATTAGAAGGAAGAAGAACCGGAAGCGCCGGGGAAAAGTTAGCCTATGAATACATCAGCAAACAGTTTGAAGCAGCGGGACTGATCGCCAAAGGAAATAACGGAACTTATATCCAGGATTTTGAAGTGAACGACGGGAAACAGGTTGATCCCTCCACTTCATTACAGATAAATGCCAGCAACCTTTCTTTAGAAAAAGATTTCTTCCCGCTGGCCTACAGCGCCAGTGCAAAAACAGCCGCTTCTGCAGCCATTGCATTACCCGAAAGCGGAACGGTTTGGTTCTGGAACCTGAAAGAGTTACTGGAAGAAAACAAAAGCAACCCGCATTTCGACCTGGAAGATGCCATTACCAAAAAACTGAACAATGTGGCTTCTAAAGGAGCAACCGCCTTACTCATTTATAATACTTCTTCCATTAAAGACGACCTGAAGTTTGAACCCAAATCGAAAACAGAAAAGGCAAAGATCCCTGTTATCTATATCAGTAAAGAAGTAAAAGAAAAATACCTGAAGGATGAAACAGCTTCTTCGGATATAAAACTGGAAGTTTCTATCAGCGAGAAAAAAAGAACCGGGCACAATGTGGTCGGTTATATTGATAACGGCGCTGCTACTACCGTTATACTGGGCGCCCACTACGATCACCTCGGTTACGGCGAAGACCATAATTCTTTATACACCGGCAGCACACCCATGATACACAACGGCGCCGATGACAATGCCAGCGGCACGGCAGCATTGATAGAACTGGGTAAACAATTAAAGAAGTCAAAACTCCGCAATAACAATTACCTGTTTGTTGCTTTTTCGGGAGAAGAGCTGGGCCTTTACGGCAGTAAATATTTTACCGAACATCCGCCCATCGACCTTTCCAAAGCAAACTACATGATCAATATGGATATGGTAGGCAGGCTGAACGACAGCACCCACGGCGTTACCATCGGCGGTTATGGTACATCGCCCATGTGGGGACAACAGCTCAGCAGCGCCGATAAATATTTCAAAATAAATTTCGACAGCAGCGGCGTAGGGCCCAGCGACCATACTTCTTTTTACCGTAAAGACATTCCGGTTCTGTTTTTCTTCACCGGTGCCCACAGCGATTACCACAAACCGGGCGACGATGCCGACAAAGTAAATTATACCGGCGAACTGATGCTGATCAGGTATATATATAATGTAGTTGACATTACCGATAAAAAAGGAAAACTGGCTTTTACCAAAACCAGGGAAGCCGCCGCACAGGGAAAAAGGAGTTTTAATGTAAGCCTCGGCATTATGCCCGATTATACCTACAGCGGCGCCGGCGTAAGGGCCGATGGCGTGAGCGAAGGAAAACTGGCACAAAAAGTGGGGATAAAAGCCGGCGATGTGATCACGCAGATCGGCGATCATAAGGTATCCGATGTGCAGGGTTATATGCAGGTGTTAAGTAAGTTCAACAAAGGCGATGCCGCCAAAGTAAAAGTAACAAGGGGAAAAGAAGAACTGGTATTTGATGTGGTATTCTAATTCTGTTCACACATGGCAACGGGGCAAAAACTAAAGATTGACAACGAAGCGCTGGCGGAAGAGTTTTTTGAAGACTCCACCCTGCTGGGTATAGTAGCGCCGATAAAGGATTACCAGTTCAGCTGGCAGCTTAACCAGTTGCTGGGGCTCAGCTTCCGGGTGAACAACGACATAGAGATACAGCTCACCAAAAAGAAACGCAGCTATTTTTTCAGCATTTATGAATACGCCATCCCTTCCATTTCATTATGGCATTATTTATACAACAATCAATACGATGGGGAATACCTGTTGCCGGAATTCAAGCACCTTGATTTTTTGTGGTTGATAAAGGGCGACCCGGTAAGCGCCGAAGATCTGAAAATACTTATACAGGGCATCCGCACCATACCCGGTGTGCAGCTGGTAACCGAAATGACCAATGAAAAGATAAAGAACAAGCAGCACCTGATCTTTTAAATTAAAAATTGGTAATTAAGAATTAAGAATTTTTTCATTGCACAGAGATCTGCCTGGTACCATTAGTAAAATAGTCTGCGGCGTATTCATTTTTAATTCTTAATTTTTAATTCTTAATTGAGTTCTATGTGGAAAGAAGAAAACAACGCCCTCTATAAAAAATTCGAATTCAAAAATTTTTCAGAAGCCTTTGCCTTTATGACAAGGGTGGCTATTGAAGCCGAGAAGATGAACCATCATCCGTTGTGGACCAATGTATATAATAAAGTAGAGCTCTGGCTGAACACACACGATGCCGGGGATGTTGTAACCGAAAAAGATCACAAACTGGCTGCAAAAATAGATACGCTTATTTCCTGAGCGATCTCTATTTGGGCATTCTTATTTCTTTCAGCGTAATAGCGAACGTAGCGTTTTTCATCCGCAGGATGACAGGCATTTTTACCGAATTATAGAAAGAGATGAACTCATCTGTCTTTATTGGATTTCCATCAGCATTGAATTCTTTAGCTATCTCTTCTTCAATTGTTTCCTTCTGGGCATCCAGCAATATCTTTACTACCTTACTCTCGCCCGTAAGGCCCATTTTTTTAGGCGCCTCTCCTTGATTTATACTCAGCATGGCAGCCGATTTCCTGAGATTTGTATACGTAGCTTTACTCAGCCACACACTGATGGTGTTGTCATCCAGGGTAACGTCTCCCGGTGTGAACATGTTATGCATTGTAGTAGCCGAAGCCATTGCTGTTGCTGTATGTGTTATACTTCCTTTCATACTGGCAGGCTCGGTCATTTCCCAATCAAACGTTACTGCCGGGGCAACTGTTTTTACTTTAACCATAAAATAATACTGCTGTTCGCCGGATTGAACAAGATACACCAACTGGGTACCTGGTTTTATCAGCGTCACCAGGTTTACCTGTGAAAAACAAAAACTATACAGTGCCAGTAAAACAAGTAGAAGGAAAGGTTTTTTCATGCTGTTTTTTTGATACAATTTACAATTTATGTCACAAACCGGTCTTTACAGTAATTAGTTTTTCGCCGGGATCTGTAAACCGGCCGATGGGTTCCGAAAAATCCCCAGGTGCATTTGCCTTCAGCAACGCCTGCACTTTGTTAACAGCGCTTTCTTCTACGGCTATCAATAGCCCGCCATTCGTTTGCGGATCGGGTAAAAGATTAAAGGCTTCCATTATGTTCACGCCTTTTTCAAATCCTGTTTTAGCGCTGTAGCTGTTCCAGTTGCGGTAAGTGGCGTCGGGTACAATGCGCTGACTTAAATATTCCTTCACGCCTTCGGCCACCGGCAATGCATTATAATATATTTCGGCGGAGAGGCCGCTGCCTTCTGCCATTTCAACCAGGTGGCCAAGCAATCCAAAGCCGGTTACATCTGTCATGGCTGTTACGCCTTCTATCTTTCCCAGCGCTTCGCCGATCTTATTCAATGCCGTCATTTGACCGATCATCACCGGCAAATGTTCTTCTTTTAATACGCCTCTTTTTTGTGCAGTAGACAGAACGCCCACGCCAAGCGGCTTGCTGATAAATAACAGGTTTCCTGCTTTTGCCGTGTTGTTCTTCTTCAGGTTCTTTATATCCACCAGGCCATTCACCGAAAGTCCGAAGATGGGTTCGGCAGAATCAATGCTGTGCCCGCCGGCCAGCGGTATGCCTGCTTCTTCACATATCTTTCGGCTTCCTTCCAAAACCTGTTGAGCCAATGATGCAGGCAGTTTTTCAACCGGCCAACCCAGGATGGCAATGGCTAAAACGGGTTTACCGCCCATGGCATATACATCGCTGATGGCATTGGCCGAAGCGATCCTTCCAAAATCAAAGGCATCGTCTGTAATAGGCATAAAAAAATCGGTGGTGGATATCAGTGCGGTACCGTTGCCAAGATCATACACAGCCGCATCGTCTTTGCTGCTGTTGCCAACCAGTAAATTTTTTATGGAAGGAGAAGTACTGTTACTCTTTAAAATTTCATCCAGCACCTGGGGCGCTATCTTGCATCCGCAACCGGCGCCCCGTGAGTATTGCGTAAGCCGTATTGGTTCCTCGTTCATTGCATTACCTGTTTAGCCAAAGTTACTGTATCTTACTGCAAAGCTTGCGGATGGCTACTTATAAAACACCGGGTGTATATATTGAGGAGACCCGGAAATTTCCCCATTCTTTTGCAAAGGAACCCACTTCGGTTGTTGCTTTCATCGGGTATACAACCATTACTGCTGATAATGAAGGAAACAGTATCCTGCTGTCTCCAAAACGGATCCGTTCATGGAATGATTTTGTTGCAGTGTTCGGATACCATTCTTCTTCGAAATACCTGCCGGATGCGGTATCTCTTTTTTATACAAACGGAGGCGGTGATTGTTATATCATAAGTGTGGGTGCTGTAAATGAGCCCGTCTCTCTTTCTTCACTTGTTAATGGATTGAACAAGAGTAAAGAAATCAAGGTTCAGCTGATCGTAATTCCTGACGCCTGTTTATTGCCTTCGCAGGATTTTTACGATCTGCAAAAGCAAACGCTTGCATCCTGTAATGCCTTACAGGATCGTTTCGCCATCATCGACACACAGCAACCCGCTGCCGGTACCGCTAATGACAGTTCGTTGTTCAGGGCTGGTATCGGTAATGATGATCTTAAATGGGGCGCCGCTTATTATCCATGGTTGGTACTTGCCGATGGACGGCCTGTTCCGCCTTCCGGAGCTATTGCGGGTATATATACCATGGTTGACAATAATCGTGGGGTGTGGAAGGCGCCGGCCAATGTTTCTTTATCCGGCGCTACAGACCTGACCGTACATATAAACAATGATCAGCAAAACGATCTTACGATTCCGATCGATGGTAAGGCAATAAATGCGATCAGGGTATTTGCCGATAAAGGGCTGCTGGTATGGGGAGCAAGAACGCTTGATGGCAACAGCCAGGACTGGAGATACCTCAACGTTCGCCGCACCATAACGATGATCGAAAACAGTATTAAGAACAGCAGTTCCTGGGTAGTGTTTGAACCGAATGACGCCAAAACCTGGATACTACTGAGGGCAATAATAGAAAACTTTCTCACCCTGTTATGGCGGGAAGGCGCTTTAGCGGGTGCAAAACCGGAAGATGCCTTTGATGTACAGATCGGGTTAGGCTCTACTATGACCGCATCCGACATCCTGGAAGGAAGATTGGTTGTTACGGTAAAACTGGCTGTTTTGCGGCCGGCAGAATTCATAGTGATCAGTTTTGTGCACAAGATGCAGCAAAGCTGATCCCTCCTTATTGTTCTCTCCGCCTGAACACAATGGCTGCATTTCTTTCCATATCACCACTGAAACGTATTTCGTAACGATCATTACCATCATTAACGATCAGCAGGCCCGAGTTGGGTGGAAGGGTTCCCAGTGTTTCGGCATACATGATTATTTTGATGCTGTCGCCTGCGTCTTTTGTATAGATCGTTTTTTTAACGGCATTGGTGGTCAATCCAACCCGGGGCATGATAACTTCTCCGTTCATTACAATACTCACCGTATCGCCATCCACTTCTCCGTTATCATACAATACCAGTTCCAGGCTGTCTGATTTGAAATACAAGGTTTGTATGGTTTCCACTTTGCGCTTATTAAGTTCAGTAGCCGCTGTTGGGTCAACCTTTACCGGTTTGTTTGCAGGAGCAGTTTTTATTTCTGCCGGTTTTTCGGCAACCGCTGTTTTAGCAACAACAGGCGTTTCCGTTTTTACCGGTTCTGTTTTTGTTGTTGCAGCAGGTTCTGTTTTTTTAGCTACGGGTTCCGTTGGCTTTGTAATAACCTGTTCTTTCGGTTTTTGAGGAGCCGGTTTTGTAACCACCGTTTCTGTTTGTTTGGGTGCAGGCTTTGTTTCTGCTTTGGCAACAACCGCTTGTTTTTCTACCGGCGTTATTGCAGGCTGTTTGATCTCTTCGGATTCTTTTTTTGCTGCAGCCTGAACTATTTTTTCTTCTTCTGCCACCGGAACCGGGGTTAATACAGACATCGACAGTTTTGCTTCGGCCTGCTTACTGGTTACTTCATTGCTGAAGACAAGTTCTTTTTCCAGGCCCAGTTCCTGCAGGTGAGGAATGAGGGCGCTGTTGAGAAAATCATTCTTTCTTTCAACGTAAATAAACCCGGTAGCCGGGGCGTATTCCCTGGTGCGGTTGGTGCTGAACTTTCCGCTCAGCATCATTTTATTGTCTTTGAGTTCAAATACCATGGTATTCCGCACATGCACTCCTTTGGGAGGTTTGATGGGATAATTATTGGCGATGAGGTCCACGTCTTCAATAACCAGTTCTTCACCGTCTCTTTTGATCTTGATCTTTTTTACGCCGTGGTACTCTTTATCGTTCAGGATAAAATAGGTATGTGTGAATCCGTATAATTTTCCCTTGCTTTCGCTGATGGCGATCTCGTACCGGTAGTTCAGCCGGGTAGTATCGTTGTACATAAATCCCTTCCAAAGGCCGGTGAGGTCCATGCCTTCCAGGCTTTTATTTTTCTGGGCTGTAAGTTGAAAAGAGGAAATGAGTACGGCTAAGGCAAGGATCAGGCGCTTACGGTTTTGCATGACAACAGTTTTTGGACATTGGTTTTTGTATCAACGCCCTTACAGGGTATTTTATTTAACAGGGAGGCAAGATTTTCCCTGTTATTTAACCCTTTACTGTACCATTTATCGTAATAATGGAGCAAAATGCCGAAACAATCCTTCAATTTACCCTCCTCCAGGTAACAGAGGGCATTTTTGGTCTCCAGTCCACCCAGCCTTTTTTGTATGCGTAATATGGCTTCGGCTACCTGTTCTTTACCCATCTTGCCATATTCTTCGGTGATATAATCCAGCCGTTCTTTAAAGGGAATGTCTAAGAAGATGACCGGTGATCTTCGCATGGTATACCAAAGCGGCATGGGTATCTGCAGGTTGCCGATGCGCTGGCTTTCGTCTTCGAGGTAGATAGCCGTTGATCGTTGATCGTTGGGCTTTGATGGGTCATTCTCCCCGGTCAACGAACCACGAACATCGACCAGCGCTTTTGCCAGGCTATTCTCAAACATCTCCTGCATGGGCTGCGGTTTGTCTTTGATCGCTCCAAATGCCGAGCCTTTATGATTGGCCAGGTCTTCCAGGTCGATCACCGTTTTGTTTTGTTTGATCAGTTCATGAACCACTAATGTTTTTCCGCTGCCGGTATAGCCCCCGATTATTTTAAAGTTGTACTCTTTTTCAAACTGCGCCAGCACCCATTTGCGATAGGCTTTATAACCGCCAACCAATGTATATACTTTAAAGCCATAAAGATCCAGCAGCCAGGCTACGCCGGCGCTGCGCATACCGCCACGCCAGCAGTGAACGAGAACAGTGTTTGAGGTTTGCGGTTTGGGGTTTGTAGTTAGGGGCTCTTGCAGCGGCGTATTCTCAACCACAAACTTCAAACTACAAACTATTTTTTCTGCTTCTTCCACCATCTTCTTCATCTTCACGCCAAAATAATCGAGCCCGGTTTTTATGGCTGCTTCCCGGCTTTGTTGTTTGTAGGCAGTACCCACCACTTTTCTTTCTTCATCGGTAAATAAGGGCAGGCTGTGTGCTCCGGGAATATGTGCATGACTGTATTCACCGGGGCTGCGTACATCAAGCACCGGGTGTTCTTTAGCAAGTTTTAAAAATTCTTCTATGGTTAATTTCTGTATCGCCACAACAACGAAAATTAAAAATTATGAATTAAAAATTAAAAATTCCGCCTGTCAGATTTCATCGGTCGTAAAGAAAAGAGCCGCCCAACAGCAGCTCATTCATAATTTTTAATTGTTAATTCTTACTTGTTTACCCGTTCATGCTGATCAGGAACTCTGCATTATCCTTTGTTCCTTTCATATTCTTCAGCAACAGGTTAATGGCTTCTTCGCTGTTCATATCGGCAATATGTTTACGCAATACCCACATACGCTGGAAGGTATCTTTGTCGAGCAACAGGTCGTCACGCCTTGTAGATGAGGCAACGATGTCAATGGCAGGATAGATCCTCCTGTTAGACAGTTTACGGTCCAGCTGCAATTCCATATTACCGGTTCCCTTGAATTCTTCAAAGATCACTTCATCCATTTTACTTCCGGTATCAACAAGTGCGGTAGCCAGTATCGTTAATGATCCGCCGTTCTCTATCTTACGTGCTGCACCAAAAAATTGTTTTGGTTTCTGCATGGCGTTGGCTTCCACACCACCACTCAATACCTTACCGCTTGATGGAGCAACGGTATTGTGCGCCCTTGCCAAACGGGTGATAGAGTCAAGCAGTATCACTACATCATGTCCGCACTCAACCAGCCTTTTTGCTTTTTGCAAGGCCATGGTGCTGACCCGTACGTGTTTTTCTGCCGGCTCATCAAAGGTAGAAGCGATCACTTCTGCTTTTACACTGCGTTCCATATCGGTAACCTCCTCGGGTCTTTCATCTACCAGTACCACCATCAGGTAACATTCAGGATGATTGGCTGCAATGGCATTGGCCACTTCTTTCAGCAGCATGGTTTTACCTGTTTTAGGTTGGGCTACGATCAGTCCACGCTGTCCTTTACCGATCGGGGTGAACAGGTCCATGATACGTGTGCTGTAGTTATCTGCTTTTACACAGAGGTCTAATTTCTCAAAGGGAAACAAGGGTGTGAGGTAATCAAACGGAACCCGGTCTCTTACTTCTTCGGGTGATTTGCCATTGATGGTTTCTACTTTCAACAACGCAAAATATTTTTCTCCTTCTTTCGGCGGGCGAACGCTTCCGTAAACGGTATCGCCCGTTTTAATGCCGAATAATTTTATCTGGCTGGGAGAAACATAAATATCATCGGGAGAAGATAAATAATTGTAATCGCTGCTTCGTAAGAATCCATAACCGTCGGGCATCATTTCCAAAACCCCTTCGCCAAGTATCACCCCATCGAATTCAATATTGAATGCCTGCTGGTCTCTGCGCTGGCTAAATTGTTTTGCCGGTGGCTGGGCAGCATCTTCTTCACCCATTCCCTCTTCGGGCCCCTGTACATCTTCTTCCTGCAGCATTTGTGCAATGGCTGGCGGTATGGTGCTTTCCTCGTCGGTGATCGGCATTAATTCCATCTCCTCGTTTTCGGCTGCTTTTTTTGCCGGCTTTTTTTCTGGCTCGGGTCTTTTATGTTTTGTAAAGGCTGCTTCAGCTTCGGCTTCGGCTGCGGTAGGTTTAACAATGCGTTTGCGTTTTGGCTTGTCGTCTTTCTTTTTTTCGGTGCTCATGTTTGATTGGTTTTCCAGGATCTTATTGATGAGGTCCTGTTTTACTAGTTTTTTTGCGTTGGGAATATCAAATTGCTCAGCAATGTCAAGCAACTCAGGAACGAGCAGGTCGTTCAGTTGTGAAATATCGTACATAAAGAATGAAAAATGATTTTCTTCAAAAATCCCGTCTTAAGTCTGAAATGATGATTGAGAAATTTATATTGGTAGAACCAGGCTTGCTGATAAAGAGAATGATTGGATAAACTTATCGGCCTGTTCCGGCTCAAAAATAGGGCTTTTTTTATAATCCGCAACTTTTTTGGGAGTATAGATACACGGATGACACGGATTTGGGCGGATTTTCACAGATTTACCTGTGCCGATCTGCATTCATCCGTGTCATCAGCGTTTCCATTTTATCCTTATCCCAATATTTTACCACATTAGATACACGGATGACACGGATTTAGGCGGATTTTCACAGATTTACCTGTGCCGATCTGCATTCATCCGTGTCATCAGCG
>ERZ795061.4935-NODE-4935-length-11103-cov-5.651702_pt1 | contig 11103 bp, 10 predicted proteins | sample MGYA00375145_ERZ795061 | MGnify/ENA primary metagenome ERZ795061 (study PRJEB30190, sample SAMN05720144) | anaerobic digester metagenome | isolation source: active sludge of municipal wastewater-treating anaerobic digesters | place: USA | collected 2014-12-22 ... | reverse complement strand
GTCCTCCGCGGCCGCTCCTGCCCGCTCTTGCTGCTCCTGCAGGGTGGCCCGGGCGACGGCCAACTCAGCGTCGAGTGCGGCGACCTGAGCCTCCGCCGAACCAGCGGCGGCCGCGGCGGCCGAGACCTGCTCAGCCGACGGCACGACCGGTGTCGGGTCTGCCGATGCTCCGGTCGCGGTGCTCGCGACCAGAGCGACAGCCACGCTCCCAGCGATGGCCCAGCGCAGCCCGCGTCGCGACGCGCGCGCTGACTTCGCCACGCCACACGCTCCTTCGCTGCCGTTGACGAGCACCCGAATTGCCTACGACCCTCTCCCCCAGGCCGTTGCCGAGCGTAGAACCCATTCGTCACACGCGAAACAGCGATCACTCCAATACCGTTGCGACACGCCGTAATTCAAGAATGACAGCCGTGTGATTGGTCGAATCACACGGCTGTTTTTTCGCAGGTTATCGAGCGAATTCGCTCGCCTGTTCGAATGAGATAACGATATGGTAACGAAAGGCGGGGTGCGTGGCCGGTCGGACGCCGGCCAGGCCCTCAGTGCAGCAGCGGGTTGTACTTCAGGGAGTTCGGCCGGCAGGCGCACTCGGTGGCGATCCGGATGTCCGGGGCGATCCTTCCCTGCTCCCGCAACTCGAACAGGGCACCGACCACCCGGTCGCGCAGATGCCAGGGGTCGATCGTGTTGAGATAGATCTTGGTCCCGCCCTCGAAGCCCGCGAGCGTCGAGACCCGCCATTTGAGCACCGTCCGCAGGGGCATCGGCAGGTCGACATCCGGCGGCTGGTAGTGCCACTCCTCGTTGCTGGGCACCGCCGCTCCCGTCGCCGCATGGCAGGCGTGCAGGAGGTCGGAGAAGCCGCGCAGGTCGTCGGAGGGCTGCTCCCACGGCCGCGCGAACTCGCTCTTGCTGTAGATCTCCAGCGACGGATACCGGTGGCCGAAGCCGGCGAAGGCCACGGCATACGGATTCTCCGCAACGATGAGGTTCTGCCGGGCCGCGTAGTCGACCGCGAACTCGTTGTAGAGGTTGAGGTTGTCCCGCAGGCGGCGCAACTCGTGTTCGGTCCGCACGCTGCGCTCGTCGACCGCGACCAACTGCTTGTGCAGGTGGTCGAAGGACGCGCCCGCGGGCCGCAGCCAGTTCTGGAAGACCGCGACGTAGCGCGCATAGCGGTTCGCGTCGTAGAGCGAGCGCAGCGCGTCGACCGTGAAGCGCAGGTATGCCGCGTGCTCGTCAGGGGTGAGCGACCCCGAGGCGGCGAGTTGATCGGTCGTGCTCGCTCCGTCGACGAAATGCCGGCGCGCGACGATGACGTCATGCGTCCCGGCGAAGAACGACATGGCCCGCTGGGCCTTGTCCTGGGGCGTCAGCGCCGCCCATTGCGCCTCGCTCATGCCCCCCGCCATGGCCCGCGTGCGGATCATCTGATCGACGTGCTTGCGCCCCAAGTCGGTCGAGAGGTAGTGGTCGTGCCGCTCGCGCGCCTCGCTGCCTGGCTCGAACCCGTAGTTGAGCCGCCAGTAGTCATAGGCGACGATCTCGAACAGGTTGGGGATCCGGCGGAATTGCGCGACCGAGTCCTCGATCCGGTTGGCGGTCAGCCCCCGCAGCAGGTGCCACCCATCGGGGTCCGCGACCAGCCGTGACTTCTCCGGCGGCGTGTCGAAGTAGCGGCCCTCGCAGAACGCGCAGTGCCGCCCCGCCATCGCGGGGTCGATCGGCCCGGGCGCGGGCAGCCCCGAGGCGATCGGCCGGTTGCCGCGCCCCGGCACGGTCCAGACCGAGGTCCCCGAGTAGGGGTTGATCTGCTTGACCGTCCCGTCGGGCATCCGACGCAGCGGCTCCGGCCAGAGGTGGTCGGTGTCCATCACATCGGCCACAGTAGCTACGAGGCGACAGGTCTCACGGGCCCTCAGTCCCGACCCGCGGGTGCCGCGCGCACACGGCATACCAATGGTCGGGCCGCGCGCCGCGACTGAGCACGGGTATGCCGCCCGCCCCAGACCAATGGCATTCGGTGTGTTCCGCGGGGCGGCGCCCCCCGGACGCTCAGGACCAGAGGCGGTGGTAGGCGTTGATCGCCGGCTGGCCGCCGAGGTGGGCGTAGAGCACGGTGGAGGTCGCGGGGATGTCGCCGCTGCGGACCAGGTCGATGAGGCCGGCGAGCGACTTGCCCTCGTAGACCGGGTCGGTGATCATCGCCTCAAGTTGGGCGCCCAGGCGGATCGCCTCCATCGTCGAGTCGACCGGCACGCCGTAGAGGTCGCCCGCCCACCCCTCCAGGACGGTGATCTCGTCATCGCGCAGGTCGCGTCCCAACTCGATGAGCTCGGAGGTATGCCGCGCGATCCGGCCGACCTGGTCGCGGGTCTGCTCGAGGGTCGCCGAGGCGTCGATGCCGATGACCCGGCGCCGCACGCCGGTGAGGTCCTCCAAGGCGGCGAAACCGGCGATCATCCCGGCGTGGGTCGAGCCGGTGACCGTGCAGACGATGATCGTGTCGAAGAAGACGCCCAGGGCCTTCTCCTGCTCGGCGACCTCGAAGGCCCAGTTGGCGAATCCGAGCCCACCGAGCGGGTGTTCGGAGGCGCCGGCGGGGATCGGGTAGGGCGTGCCGCCGCTGGCCTCGACCTCGCGCAGGGCGTCCTTCCACGAGTCGCGGATGCCGATGTCGAAGCCATGCGGGTCCAGGCGCGAGTCGGCGCCCATCATCCGCGAGAGCAGGATGTTGCCGACCTTGTCGTTCACCGGGTCGTCCCAGGGGACCCACTTCTCCTGGACGAGGCGGCACTTCAGGCCGAGGTATGCCGCGACCGCCGCGACCTGGCGGGTGTGGTTGGACTGGTAGCCGCCGATCGAGACCAGGGTGTCGGCGCCGGTGGCCAGCACGTCGGGGACGATGTATTCGAGTTTGCGGACCTTGTTGCCGCCGAAGGCCAGGCCGCTGCTGACGTCCTCGCGCTTGGCCCAGATCTGGGCGCCGCTGAGGTGTTGGGTCAGGCGGCGCAGCGGATGCACGGGGCTGGGACCGAAGGTGAGCGGGTGGCGCGGGAACTCGTGCAGCTTCATGACGACTCCTCGGGAGTGGAGCGACCGACCGCTCGTTTCGGGGGCCAGGGGCGCGTCTGGTGCTGCAATATATCGCGCTTGAGGTTGGGGAATCCGGGAACTCGGCCGTACGCCTTAGAGGCGTACACTGGGCCGATGAGCACCACTGCCAAGGACGAACGCCTCGCCCTGCGCCTGACTCGCTCGCAACGCAAGGCACTCGAAGCAGCGGCCACCGCCACCGGGAGCACCCTCACCGAGTTCAGCGTCGCCGCCATCCTGGCGCGGGCGGAGGACGTCCTTGGCTCGCGCGCGGTCTTCGAGGTCGACGAGCAGGTCTGGAGCGAGTTCGTCAACGCGCTCGACCAACCGGTGACCTCAGATCGCTTCGCCGCCCTCATCGCCCGACCGCCCGTGTGGGACGAGTGAGTCGCTACACGCCGCCTGAGCCCCTGCGACCAACCCACGACCTGGCCGGCTTCGACAGCGGGAATGACGCACTGAATCGCTGGCTGGTCAGTCGAGCCGTGCGTAACCAGGACAGCGGCGCCTCCCGAACCTTCGTCACCACCTGCGACGGGCTCGTCGTGGGCTACTACGCCCTGGCCGCATCCTCCGTTGCTCAGGTTGGGGCCCCCGCCGGCCTACGACGCAACATGCCCGACCCGATGCCCGTCATCCTCCTCGGCCGCTTGGCGGTCGACCGGCGACATGCTGGCCGCGGAGTCGGTGCCTCACTGTTGCGCGACGCTGCTCTCCGGGTGGCGACAACGGCCGGCATCGTCGGGGTCAAGGCAATGCTCGTCCACGCGATCGATGACGGGGCCGTCGCGTTCTACCTCCACCACGGTCTGCAGCCGTTCCCCGGCGACCCGACGACCCTGTTCGTCCCCGTTGCGGCGATCCGCCCTCCAGGCATGTGAGCCGGCCGCGAGGCGAGCGAGTTGCGTCATGCCAGACGCGCGGCATACGTCGCGGTTGGCATGACGCAAGCCGGGGCGAGCGGGGCGGGCAGCAGAAACGCCCCCCGGGGTGAGCCCGGAGGGCGTTCACTGAGCCGCCTTGGGGAATCGAACCCCAGACCTATTCATTACGAGTGAATCGCTCTGCCGACTGAGCTAAGGCGGCGTGCGCCCCAGCCGAGGCGCGGGCACCGAGTATACGGACACCGGCGCCACCCCACGAAACCGGTTGCCTGAGGCGCGCGGCGTACCCCTCCCGCGGCAGGCCTCTGGCGAGGCGCGTCACCCCCGGTTCGTGTCACACCCGGAAGCCCCCGGTATGCCGCGAGCGTGGCTTAGTCTCGGATCCGTGACCTTACGGGGCCCTCTCTCCCTCGGCGCGGCGCTTGCCGCCGGCCTGTCCCTCACCCTGTCCTCCTGCACCGGAGCAGGAGCGCCGGCGACCCTGGCTGGAGGGTCCCCCACCGCCTCGGCGACCGTCGTCGCGAAGCCGGCCGCCTCGAACGCGGGCACGCCGGCCCCCGCACCGGGCGGAACCACACCGACGCCCGCACCAGCCCCAGCCACACCGGCCAAGGACGGCTCGACCGTGACCATCGCCCTCACCGGCGACGTCCTGCTGCACTCAGGGGTCACCGACCAGGCAGCCAGGGACGGCGCGGCGAACCCGGGCCAGGCCAGCCACGGGTTGGACTACCGGCCGCTGCTCGCCGGGGCCAAGCCGTTCGTCGAAGGTGCTGACCTGGCGATCTGCAACCTCGAGACGCCCGTTGCACCGCCGGGTGGTCCCTACACCAGTTACCCCGTCTTCTCGGTCCCGCCGGAGATCCTCCCGGCGCTCGTCGACACCGGGTTCGACGCCTGCACGACCGCGTCCAACCACACGGTCGACAAGGGTGTCCCCGGCATTCAGCGCACCCTGGACGCGATGGATGCCGCTGGCCTCAAGCACGCCGGCAGTAACCGCAGCGCCGAGGAGCAGTCCGGCACGACAATGCTCGACGCCCACGGGGTCAAGGTCGCGCTGCTCGCCTACGCTTACGGCCTCAACGGTTTCCGACTCCCCGCCGACAAGGCCTGGGCCGTCGATGTCATCGACACCGCCACGATCCTTGCCGACGCTCGTGCGGCACGCGCGGCCGGTGCCCAGATCGTCCTGGTCGCCCTGCACGCCGGGACGGAGTATCAGATCCTCCCCACGGCCCAGCAGCGCGACGTCGCCACCGCGTTGGCGGCGTCACCGGACATCGACCTCATCTATGGCCACCACGCCCACGTCGTGCAACCGTTCGACAAGATCGGCGACACCTGGGTGGCCTACGGCTTGGGCAACATGATCGCCCACCAGCACCGACTCCCCAAGCTCACCATGGCCCAGCACGAGGTCATGGCTTCGTTCACCTTTGCCCAGGGCAGCGACGGGCGCTGGGCCGTCACCAGGGCCGAGGCCCGGCCGGCCGCGATGAGCAACCTCAACGAACCCCTGCGGTACGTCGACCTGGCCACCCTGCTGGCCGACCCCGCCGTGAGCGAGGCGCGCAAGGCGGCATACCGGCCGTTCTATGACCGCGCCGTCGCCGCTCTCACCAAACTGGGAGCCGACGGCAAGGGCCTGGTCATCGCCGGCCGCTGACCGCGCCACCGCACCCGCGACCCGACGCGCGAGCGAACCGCGCGGCATACCTCAGCACTTGAGGCCGTCGGTCGGCACGATCCCCTTGACGTAGTAGTCGTCGATCGGCTTGTCGATGCACGAGTTGGACCGGGTGTATGCCGTGTGCCCGTCACCGTCGAAGGTGAGCAGCACCGAGTTGGCGAGGTCACCGCGCAACCGGACCGACCATTCGTAGATCGTCGCCGGGTCCCGGGTGGTGCCGACGATGACGATCGGACCGCTGCCCGCTGCGGTGATCTTGGCCGGCGTGTTGCCGGTCTGGATCGGCCAAACCCCACAGGGCACCGAACCCCACGCCAAGAACCGACCCCACGTCGGCGCGACCTGGGCGAAGGCATCGGCGTTCTTCTCGATGACCGTCAGATCGGCGGTGTCGGGCCGGTCCAGGCAGTTGACCGCGTAGATGACTTCCATGATGTTCCCGGCGTAGGTCCCGCCCGAGGTGCGGTCGGCGTACTGGTTGGCCAGGTCCATGAGTTCGTCGCCGTCACCGTTCTGGGCGGCGACCAGGGCGGACGTGAGCGAGGGCCAGGCCTGCTGGGAGTACATCGCGTTGGCCAGCCCGATGGCGGCCCAGGCCTCGTTGAGCTCGGTGATCTTCGCATCGGTGGTCACCCGGATCGGCTGCCCATCCAGCCCCTTGAGGAAGTCACGCAACCACTGCATGCCCTCATCGACGGTCGATCCGACCGGGCAGGAGCTGCGCTTGATGCAGTTGGCGACATACGCGCGGGTCGCCTCCTCGAAGCCGCGGGCCTGGCCCTGGGACAACTCCGAGGAGGTGAGGTCCGGCGGCACCACGCCGTCGAGGACGAAGCGGCCGACCTTGGCCGGGAACAGCCCGGCATACGTCGATCCGAGGAAGGTGCCGTAGGACTTGCCCAGGTAGTGCAGCTTCGCCTCGCCGAGCGCTGCCCGCAGGATGTCCATGTCCTTGGCCGCATCGACCGTCGAGACGTGCGCGAGCAATGCCCCGCCGCGCGCCTTGCACCCGTCGGCGAGCGCCTTGGCCCCCTTGACGAAAGCCTGCTCCTCGGCCAGGTCGTCCGGCGTCGGGTCCATCCCGAGGAAGGCGTCCAGACCCGCGTCGTCGAGGCAGTCGATCGGAGCCGAATCGCCCACCCCGCGCGGGTCGAAACCGACAATGTCGTATGCCGCGCGCACCGGCGCGCCGACGATCTGGTTGGCGTAGCTGGCGTACTCCACCCCGGAACCGCCCGGCCCGCCAGGGTTGACGACCAACGACCCGAGGCGCCCGTTGGAGGACTTGGCCTTGACCCGCAGCAGCGCGAGTTTGATCGTCGCCCCCTGCGGTTGGGCGTAGTCGATCGGTACCTCGAGGGTCGCGCACTCGCCGCCTTGACAGGAGCTCCACGCCAGTTGCTGGGCATAGAAGCGGTCGAGGCCGGTCGTCCCCGCAGGCGGTTGCCGGACCGCGCTCGCGTCGGCTGTCGACAAGGGCACGGTCGTGCTTCCGCCCGACGGGGTCGCCGGGTCATTCGGCAGGAACGGCAGCACCAAGCACGCCGAGAGCGACAGCACGGCCACCACGCCCGATGCGACGAGGGCCAGCCGCCGGTCGACCCGGCTGCGGTCCACCTTCGTGCTGCGGGGCCGTGCGGTCGGGAGTCTCATGACCGGTGGTGCTCCTTCTCGTCCACTCAAGCGGGCGGCATACCCAATCGTCCGGACGAACCGACCCGGACATCTGCCGTCTTGGCGGAAGGTTACCTGGTGGAGGGGGTCGGGACCTGGAGTGAGACCGCCATGGCTTCCAGCGCGAGCAGCGGCGGGACGTTGAGGTTGATCCGTTCGCGCGCCTCGCCGACCGCGTCCATGCAGGCGAGTAGCCGCTCGGCGCTCATCGCGGCGGCCAGCGCTCGCACCTGGTCGAGCGCTTCGGCGTTGACGAGCTCGACGGTTGCCCCCGCACGGACGACGAGCGCGTCGCGGTACATCGACAGCAGGTCGACAAGCGACCGGTCGACGACGTCGCGCCCGAAGCGGGTCGCGCGGGCCTTCTGCTCCTTCTCCAGGGCCGCCAGTTGGGCCCGGACATGGGGAGGTTGGGTGCGGGCCTCCGGGTCGGCCCCGAGAGTCTCCAGCAGCCGGGTGCGCTCGGCGGCGTCCCGGCTGGACGACGACGCTCCTGCCTCTGCGTCGGCGATGCTCGCGAGGTCGGCGGCGGCCCCGACCGCGTCGCCCACCCCCCGGATGCGCAGCGGGAGGCTGATGATCTCGTGGCGCCGATTACGGGCCCCTTCGTCGCGGGCCAGGCGGCGCGCCTTCCCCACATGGCACTGGGCCGCCCGAGCGGCATACCTGGCCATCGGCTCGGGTATGCCGTCCCGCCGGGTCAGCAACTCGGCCACCGCCGCGACGGGCGGGGTGCGCAGGCGGACGTGGCGGCACCGCGACCGGATCGTGACGATGACGTCTTCGAGGGAGGGGGCGCAGAGGATCCAGACCGTGCGGGGCGTGGGCTCTTCGAGGGCCTTGAGGAGGGCGTCGGCGGCGCGTTCGGTGAGGCGGTCGGCGTCCTCGATGACGATGACCCGCCAGGCCCCGACCGACGGGCGCAGCCCGGCCTCCTGGACCAGGGCGCGGGTGTCCTCGACCTTGATCGACAGGCCCTCGGTGGCGACGATCCGCACGTCGGCGTGGGTGCCCTCGACGGCGGTGCGGCACTCCCGGCAGGTGCCGCAGCCATGGTTGGGGCACTGCAGCGCCGCCGCGAAGGCCCGGGCCGCGGTCGATCGGCCGGAGCCGGGTGGGCCGGTGAGCAGCCAGGCGTGGGTCATCGCGTCGGGGTGCGTGGCGGCGTGGCTGAGCGTCCGGACGGTTTGGGACTGACCGACGACCTCATCCCAGACGCTCACAGGGCGACCCCCTCGGCGCGCAGGCGGGCGACGACCTGGGCATGCAGGTCGGCCGGATCAGCGGTGCCGTCCAACACGAGGTAGCGCTGCGGGGCGGCCGCGGCCAGGTCCAGGAAGTGCTGGCGGACCCGCTCGTGGAAATCGTCGCCTTCGGACTCGATGCGGTCGTGGACGGATCCGCGGCGGGCTCGGCCCACGGCTGCCGGCACGTCGACAACGATCGTCAGGTCGGGGAACAACCCGGCGACCGCCCAGACCAGCAGCTCGTGGATCTCCTGGGGCCCCAGATCGCGTCCGGCACCCTGATAGGCGATCGAGGAGTCGGTGTAGCGGTCGGTGAGTACATCGACGCCGCGTTCGAGGGTCGGGCGGATGAGTTCGTCGACATGGTGAGCCTTGTCGGCGGCATACAGCAGGGCCTCGGCGCGCGGCGAGACGTGCCCGCCGTGCAGGACGAGGTCGCGGATCGCGCTGCCCAGGGACGTGCCTCCGGGCTGTCGAGTGACGACGACTTCGCGGCCTGCGTCGCTGAGGGCCTGCGCGAGCAGCCGCACCTGGGTGGACTTCCCGGCCCCATCGCCCCCTTCGAAGGCGACGAACAGCCCCAGTCGGGGCGTCGTCGTCGAGGGAAGGCTCACGTGCCAGAGCCTAAGCGCTCAGCAAGACACCCGGCATACCTCACGCGTCGCGGCGGGCGGAGTTGGCGTAGATGGCGTCGTGCACAAACTGCGCCATCCCCACCCTGATGTCTTCGTAGGTCTTGGTGAACCGGGGGTCGGCGAGGTACATGTCGGCCAGCCCTCGATGCATCAGCGACGAACAGTCGTAGAAGCGCTCGATCGACGCCCGATGCGCCTCGGCGGCGTCCATCGCAGCCTCGCTGGTGGGCGGCATACCGGCGTCCATAGCCGCCGCGAAACCCTCGCCGACGGCCGCCATCTCTGCCTTGACCTCGACCCAGTCGGCCTTGGTGTAGCGCGCGGTCCGGGCCGCGGACTGCTTCCACGCCGCCGACTCACCCCAACGTTCCTGCGCCTCGGCCTGGTAGTCGTCGGAGAACCCGTCGCCGAACAGGTCTCTCATCTCCTCGCGGGTTGCGGGTCGGTCGTTCATCGTTGCCTCCAGAGCGGTGTCGATGGCCGTGACGAGGTCCCGCAACTCGTCCAGCCGCGTCAGGACCGCGGCCCGTTGCCGACGCAAGTGCTCGGCGCTGGCCCGCGGATCGGTGGCGCCCTCCTCGAGCAAGGTGGCGATCTGCTCGAGCGGGAACTCCAACCGGCGGTAGACGACGACGTGCTGCAAGCGGGTGAGGTCAGCAGTGGTGTAGAGCCGATAGCCCGCGCGCGAGCGCTCGCTCGGCACGACCAACCCGATCCCGTCGTAGTGGTGCAGCGTCCGCACCGTCACCCCGAGCAGGTCGGCCACCTGGCCCACCGTGAAGGTGGTCTCGGTGGGTTCGCCCGTCACAGTGGGTGCCTTCGTCGTCATGCGAACCAGCGTCGCGGCTCACGTCGGGTGAGGGTCAAGTCCGTTCCCCGCACTGTATGCCGCCCGCCTCGCCTTGGTGCCTCACGCAGGCGTGCTAGCCGACGTTGTGGTCGCGGGCCCACAGCGCGGCGCTGGTGCGATCGGCCACGCCGATGTGCCGGAAGACGTTGCCCAGGTGGGCCTTCACGGTGCGTTCGGAGATCCCCAGGGCTCGAGCGACCTGCTTGTTGGCCATGCCCTGGGCGACGAGCACCAACACCTCCCGCTCCCGCACGCTCAGCGCCGCGGCCGGATCAACCGGCTTGGCGCTCGGCAGCAGCGCCCGCGTCACTCGGGCATCCAGGGGGGCGTACCCGGCGGCGGCGGAGCGGATCGCTTCAAGGACGTCGCGAGGGTCGCTGTCCTTGAGCAGATAGCCGACGGCCCCGGCCGCCAACGCTGCGGTCACCCGCTCATGCTCGACGAACGACGTGAGCACGACAACCCTGGTCTCCTCACCGGAGTCCCGCAGGCGGGCGGTCCCTTCGATCCCGTCGATGCCCGGCATCGACAGGTCCATGAGGACGACGTCAGGCTGGGTGGCCCGCACGACGGCGAGGGCCTCCGCACCGTCGGCTGCCTCCCCAACGACAGTCAGATCGGGGGCCGCGTCGATGATGCCGCGCAGCCCGGCCCGGACCAATCGGTGGTCGTCGACGAGGACGACGGTTGTCGCGCGGCTCGTCGCATCGGCCACGGCCCTCGACGGCTCGGGGGTGGTGTCGAGCGGCGACTCGGCGGGCGGGGACACGGGAGTGGCGATCACGGCATACCTCCAGGCTGGTCGGGCAGGAGCAGGCGCCAACGTGTGCCTGCCCCAGGGGCCGAGGCGACCTGGAGCACGGCTCCGGCGACACGCTGGACCGGGCGACCAAGGCCACCCTGGCCCGCCTGAACGACGCCCTGCAGGCCGAAGCCGAACAGCGCCAGTGGCCGGTGGTGCTGCGCGCCCTGGGCGTCGCCCTGCTGGAAACACTGCTGCTGGCCGCCCTGCTGTGGGGCC
>ERZ795061.4930-NODE-4930-length-11114-cov-4.485035_pt1 | contig 11114 bp, 16 predicted proteins | sample MGYA00375145_ERZ795061 | MGnify/ENA primary metagenome ERZ795061 (study PRJEB30190, sample SAMN05720144) | anaerobic digester metagenome | isolation source: active sludge of municipal wastewater-treating anaerobic digesters | place: USA | collected 2014-12-22 ... | reverse complement strand
TATCAACAAGAGCAGCTAGCACTTGATTGGGCTAAATTTCAACAAAGCCAACAAGAAGCGCAAGAGGGAGCAACAACATCGCCATACCGCATAGAAATAGCTACTAATGGACAGCAAGCAATAAGCGGCTTACTAAAAATTGCTGAGGCTAATCCTGGAATATTTGGTAGAACAGCAGCAGCAAAAATTCCAGGTGCCCTAAGGTCTGATGCTTTTAGAAATTATAAAGCACAATTAGAGTATTTGAAGGGCAATATTATTCCTGCCGCTTTAAGCGCAATGCGAGAAGCATCAAAAACTGGAGGAGCATTGGGTCAAGTATCTGATAGAGAAGGTGCCTTTCTTGCCTCATCTTTGGGTGCTATTGATATGAACCAAGATGCTGAAACCGTTAAAGAACAATTAAGACTAATAAATGACAGCTTTCAAAGATGGATTGATGCAGCTAAGCAATACAGTGGCTTAGAGCAATCCGATCCATTTTATGGAGTTGATATTAATGCTGGTTTTGATGAATTTTTAAACCAAAACTAATAATATGGCAGATAAAAATCAAGTTATAAAACTAGCATTAGCGATCAGACAAGTTGAGAGTGGTGGGAATTATCAAGCAAAAGGTGGAAGTGGAGAATACGGAGCGTATCAGTATATGCCAGCCACATGGAAGTCAACTGCTAAGCAATATCTTGGTGATGAAAATGCTGAAATGACAATAAGAAATCAAAACATAGCTACTGCTAAAAAATTAAATGACTTGCTTGACAGAGGATATAGTCCTGAGCAAGTAGCTTCAATTTGGAATTCTGGCCAGCCAACTTGGGAGGGAAAGGTAGGGGTGAATAAATATGGTCAAAAATACAATGTCCCTGCCTATGTTAATAAGGTAATGACTCAATATTCTAATCAAGATAATAAAATATCTATGGCATCAACACAACCACAAAAAGAAACAAAGAGTATTACTCAAGCCATTGACGATGCTAGGGGAATGGGTTGGACAGATACGCAAATTCTTGAACATATACAAAAAATTTATCCAACAAGAGCTAGTGATATACAACAAATGAGACAGAAGGCACTAACTGCAGGAAAAAGCGATAGAGAAGTTGTTAATTTTTTATCTATGAAAGCAACAGGAAGTATGCCTCAAAGGGAGTCTGTACCAATTAAACAAGAAGTTGTCCCTAAAGTTAAAACTCCTTATATTTCTCAGATTCCAGAAACTGGCTTTTGGAAACCAGAACCCATTAGTGGCGGTGGTATTTCAAAGTCATTATTTCAATCATTAACTGGTGTTAGAGGAAGAGATGTTGCCAGAGAAGCTTTTAATATAGCGGCTGCCCCAGAGATTGGATTAGGAGCAAGTATTGGCGACGCCATCGCCAGTGTTTTTTATGGTAAAAAAATAGATAAGGCTACTCAGGGATTAATTAACTCAGCTAATACCTTAATTACTGAAGCACAAAAAGAGACTGATCCAACTAGAAAACAAAAGCTACTTGATATGGCAAAGCAAGACATTGAAAGAGCTGGTGGAAATTGGGAAGAGGTTATACCATCAATACAAAAAACAACTAAACAAATTGTTGGTGAGGGTATTGGAACGGCAATTGATGTAGCAACAGCTGGAACATATGGATTAGCAAAAGAAGGAGTTAAAAGTTTTCAGTTAGCAACCAAGAGTCCAACTGTATTAAAAATGCTAACTAATATATCACAAAAACTTCCAGAAAAAGTAGCTCAAAAAACATTAGGCGCTGGATTAAGAGCTACCGCAACCGGTCTTGGAATAGGATATGGAATGGATGTTTCTACTGGACTTCAATATGGTGAGGAAAATCCATTTATGCCAGGAATGGGGACAGCTATTGGTGGAACAATACCAGCAGCAGCATCATCATTAGAGTTTTTGAATTCTTTAAAAAGAATGCGCTCTGGTCAAATAGCTGAAGCTATTGAGGATTATAGAACAGTATTTAAACCAACAAAATCTAATCTAAAAAAACTTGAAATAAAACAAGGCAAAAATATTGATGATGTTATGTTAACACTCGGGGAAGAAAGAGTTGTTCCAAAATTAGATAGGTCTGGAAAATTGGATGTAGCTAGTGAGGTAGATAGACTTCAAGATGTAAAATATAGGATTGACTCAACATTGGCTAATAGCTTAGATGATACAATTTATAGAAATGATTTAAATGATATTAGAAGTAGGGCCAAAGCAAGAATTAGTGATAAAAATTCACCATCATTTGAACCAAATGCTAAAATAGCACGAGAAAAAATGGATAATATTGATAGACTTATTGATGAGGAGATAGAAAGATATGGTAGAGCAAGTGTTTCAGATAAAGAGCTTCATAACATTAAAAATGGGATGTGGACTGTTGGTTTTGATATAAATAATAGAACGCTATCTCCAGCCGCAAGAAATGTTGGAAATATAGCAAAAAATACAATTCAAGATAATAATCCCAATTTAGCCATTCAACAACTAAATGAGCTTTCTGGTAGATATGCAGATGCAGTTTCATTCTTAGAGGATGCTCACGGTAGAACAGCGGCCAGTGGAAAGGTTGGTGGTTGGTTTGCTCAATTAATGGGTAGCTATATTTTTGATAAAATACTTGGAAATATTCCTGGAATTAATTTAATATCAAGGCCTATTGGAGCATTTATTGGTAGAAACTATAATGACTTTATAAATGACCCTGAAAGAATTATTAATGCTGCAATAAGAAAGTTAAGAAGAGCCGGCGTTAACTCAAAAACTGAAAAGTTACTTCAAGAATTTGAGGCTGGTTTATTAGAAGCAAAAAGGGCTGGTCAAGATATAAGACAATTATTTCTCCCATAGCCGAGCTTTATTCCTTTGGGACCAGGAAGAGATGTGCCAACCGAAAGATTCTTGCAATATCCCTCACTTAGAGAATTTTCTGAGGGAACACTAGAACAATCACAAAAAGCTGCTGGAATTTATAATCCACAAAGGTCAGATTTTAATAGCCCAGTTATGGGTAAAATAGCATCAAAAACAGATGACTTAACCTCATCCATCCAACAAGCCAAAGCCTCTGGTCAGTCTTTTGATGAGTAGGTGAAGGGGCAGCCATCTAAAATTATAGGGGAGCTTCCAAAAGAAATAGTCTCTAATATTCCTAAATCAATTCAAAAAGCCTTTATTGATAATGGAAATTTAACTCTCAAGACATTCAAATCTTTAGAGGACAAAACAATAGTATCTAAACAATTTATTCAAGACCTTACTAATAAAGGCGATATTAAACAGGTAGAAAGAAATTTAATTAGAGAGGCCTTAGCTGCTGAGGGTGATAGAGTTGATGTTGCCGAATTTGCTGAAAAGGTTAGAAATGAATTACTACCACTAAAAGTTGAGTCAAGTAGGGGCTGTAAAAAAGTGGAACGGAGGAGGAGATAAAGATTATTTTAAAAAGTTTGAAGAAGCACTTGAAAGATATAAAAGTTTATTTTTAAAATAACTAAGAGGCGGATAAACTGTTTTTAGGACTTCAAAGAACATATCCGCCCCTATCAACGACAGGCAATTCCCATGCTAAGATTGCCTGCCAGTGATAATTACCGTAAATATCTCTTCAACTACCTTGCTTACTACTCCGTTTCCGCACATTTTATATCTTTGACTATCTGATATTTCAATCTTGTTTCCTTTATCGTCTAAACCCCATTTAGTCCAATTATCTGGCCAAGACATTAAACGCTCACATTCTATCGGCATAAGTTTTCTAACCTTACCATCACAAACATAATTGTCTTTTTCTACTGCCGTTAGTGTGTTGCTTAATCCGTCTTGTCTTGCTTCTAACATTTGCTCTGTTTTTAGTCCTAACTTTATGCTTTTAGGGTTCTCTGGATTTCTTCCCCTACTGGCTACTATAAACGGATGTTTTTGGCTACTCATTCCGCTTTGGCTTTGTAAAGTGGGTGCTAATCCGTCTTTGCCATACACCCTGTAATGTTGACTTGCTCCTTTGTTTTGGACTTGGATGTATGTTTCGTTTGAATACCCATTGGAATAATTTGTCCTGAGTGTGTTAGCAACTTGTTCTCGTAGATTGTGCCTATTTTTTTTGTTAATTGTTTTTGTACTTTCTCGCTTAAAAAATACTTCTTTGGAACTTTCATCTCTAAAACCGACGACAAAGATACGTTCTCTGTTTTGAGGGACACCGAAGTCTTTGGCGTTGAGAACTTGCCACCAGAGATTATACCCACTTTCGGAAAATGCACTGATGATGTTGGCAAAATCCCAGCCGTTTCTTGAAGACAAAGCTCCTTTAACATTTTCCCAGATAAAATATTTAGGGTTTTTATCTCGTAATGCTCGTATGAACTCCCAAGCGAGAGAAGACCTTGAACCGGCAAGCCCTCGTCTTTTACCAGCGATTGAAAAGTCTTGGCAGGGACTTCCCCCTGTGAGCAAATCAAAATCGGCAACATCTCGCCAATTAATTGTTTTACAATCCCCATAGTTTATAACATTAGGAAACCTATATTTAAGAACCATTGAGGCGTATTTATCAACTTCTGAAAATCCAACTGGTTCGCCGTCAATCCCTAATCCAAAACCCTCTACTCCGCTGAACATTGAAAAATACTTCATAACCTACTTAATATTAACCGTTTCTACCCCACTAATAGTCATATCTCTAACCATATTGATGTTGCGGTATACCTGAACGGCCAGACCCAATAATACTCCCACCATAAAGCCGATTATTATTAAGTAGATTTTAAGCCATTTTTTGGGCTTTCTTACTTCTATAAAGTCTTCCATATTTATTAATGTTTATTGATTATGATTAAAGATTATAGTCTTTGCCATAAAATTCTATTGGTTTTACAAGTTCAACCCTATTCTTATTTAATATTCGCAAGATTGATTTAGAGATTTTTTCATTATCTTCTTGGCTATTAAGTTTGTATGATACCAATTCTTTAGGTATACCTTTCTCAAAAATTATAATTGTATAAATTTTTTCCATACTTATTAGTGTTTATTAATTATTTTTATTTTTCCAATTTCATAAAAATCTTTTGGCAGTTCCTTAATGATTTCAATTAATTTTAATTCAGGATTAAATTCTATACGACAATTCTTATATTGACGTTCTAATTCTATCATTTCATTAACTACAAGTTCCAATTGCTCTCTTCTCATACCTATTAATGTTTATTAATTATCTTATCCCCACTCCCTATATGGGAGTGAAGGAGCGGGAGATAAGACAACTACTCAATCACAACTTCCACTTCCTGCCCTAAGGAATAATCAGCCGACAAAGCATAAACATAACTTGCCGGTCTGACATACCAAGTGCCAGAAGGTAGATTGAAACTGACCTGATGATATGTCCAAAAACCATTGTCCTCTACAACTATCTCATATCCGCCCAACTGTCCGACTTCGGTCTCATCGCCATTATAAACCCTGCCAAAACTGTTAAGGGCATAATCTGACTGGGCTGACGAGACTAAAACCGCACCCTGAGATAAAAATGAGGATAGCCAAGAGACATTAACCTCATTGCCATTGACCTTAACCTCATACATAAACGGCTGTATTTTTGGCAGCATCGCTGAGGGATTGCCGGCATAAAACGGCTTGACCTCTTCTTCTTCTACCTCATCGGCGACACACTCTCCCTCATCGGTCGGCTCTACCCAAACCTGCTCATAACCGAGACAAACCGGTTCGGAATAAGCCACGCAGACCTTAACCCACTTCCACTCCGACCAACTCCATTGCCAACTGTATTGGGTGCAAATCGGCTCTGACCAAGCATTACATTCGCCGTTAATGTAATAACCCTCGCCGATATTCTCTACCCAGTGAAAGCCCTCCGGACATTCAACTGCCGAAACCACCAAAGGAACAAATAGAACGATTGCGACAAGCATTACAATTAGTTTTTTCATAGTTTTTATGTTAATTATTTATCCCTTAAGTTTTTCATATTCATTCCCACAGTTGATGTGGACTCGTTATTATTTAAGGTTATTTAATTATTACTTGTTTAGTTTGTTTGCCAAATTGTCTTGCTCCGACAATATCTTTGTCAAATGATATGTCAATTCTGTTATTATACTTGTCCGCCAACCTGTCCAAGCAAATATAATCTTTGCCGTCTATTTGAAATATTGTGCCAAGAGGATATTTGCGTGGACAAGCGACAACATCTGTTCGTCCGCAAATATTATCACCTGACGCCGATATACACGGGGAATTATCAGTCTGTTCGGGAACTGTGTTAAATGCCGTTATCTCAAAGATCAATTCATTTTCGCAAACCACCGCCTCTAATCCGCAGTAATCCCAATCATTCTCATCAATCCCTTTAAGGGTGGCTACTTGCTCCATAACCGTTGGGTGTTCCGTTGCCGGAACAGAAGCGTTCGCACCAACAAAAAAGAGACTGATGAGAATAAGTGAGATAAAGAATGGAATAGATGATTTCATATTATTTTTTCTAAATCTCCGAAGTTATAAGCCACTACACCACTAACAATCTCTAATCCTTCAACCAAGTCTATAAACTCCAATTGCTCCTGACTTGGCTTGTTATTGCCAGCTTTGACTTCAATAAATATCAATTTCTTTTTCTTTTTATTTATCGCAATCAAATCGGACACGCCTTTGTATTCCTCCGGCTTCTTGCGGAAAACCGCCTGCCCTTGCCTTATCCCGCCGAAAACCCCGCCGTTATAAACTTTATAAACTCTATATCCTGAAAATTTTAAACCTTCAATTATCTGTTGAGTGATTTCATTTTCAGAAACCTTTTGTGTTTTTCTTGTAGGCATTGTTTTGATATTCTTACTTTGCCCAAACCGTGAGCAAGGGAGTGGCAACTTCGGCATAAAGCGATTAAGTTTTCTATTTCATCTTTTCCTCCTGAACTACGATAGGTGATATGATGCACATCTACGGCAACTTGTCCGCACATCTCGCAAGGGATAAAATCCTGCTCGCCATAATTGAAAAACTTGATATACTTGGCTTTGTGTTTAACCATTTAGCAACTCTTTTATCTCTGTTATCTTCTTTTCTGTCCATTCTTTATAAAAAGTATCAAAAGTTTTGGACTTGTTAGTGTTCAATTCCCAAAACTTATATAAAGTATTGCGAAGTCTCTGGCTGGGAGTTTTATCGCCTTTAAACTCTGCTGGTATATCAGGTATATCTTTTTCCTCAATTTGATTGGCCTTAAATAAAAACCAACCAATAGTGCCCTTAAGCTCAAATACTTTCGTTGCTTCCTCTGGCGATAATTCCTGACAGTCAACAGTCAAGCGGACAGTATTGTCTGACAGGGTGGTTAGTTTAGAAATTGTTGATTGGACTTGGAACATATTTTTTAATTAAAAATATAAACTCTTTTTCTTTTTCTAGCTTAGGCTTAAAGCCAAACTTTTCATAAAACATAAGTGCATTTTCATTCTTTTTGCTAACCTTCCAATAAAGTAGTTCTTTATCCATAGATTTTTCAAGGTAAAAGTTAAATAGTTTAGCGCCTATTCCTTTTCCTCTGGCCTCTGGAGATGAATATACATAATAAAGACTTGACTTGCTTATTCTTTTACAGAGATTGAATTGTACAAAACCTAAAACTTTTTCATCTTCATCATCTTTATAAACATAAAGATTATTCTCCCAGCCCCATCTAAAAGAGGTGGAAACAAAGTCTTTAATAAACTTATCTTTTTTTGCTAGTTCTATACATTTATCGTAATCATTTTTGTTAGCTTTTTTTATCATATTAATATTCACCCATTTTGTTATTTCTTATTCCTGACCAGCCCCCTAATTCTCCTAGCCATTTTTGTTCAAAGTGTTCTTTTCTAAAATCCCATAAAACAGACCAGTCAACACCATCACTTACATTTGATTCCATTTTTTTAATCTCTACCATTAATCTATCTATATAATAACCAAGATATCTTGTTTTCCAGAAAAGCTTTTTATAAGCACATAAAGATGTTTCTATGTTCCAGTAATTATGATTTTTACCATACTCTTTAACAATTTCATCTTTTAAATTTTTTAACATTCCCTGCATATAATCAAATTGATTTGGTTTTAAGTTTATAATTTTATCTTTTCTTGTTATCCATTCATCTAATCCTAAAACATAACACATTCCATTTCTACAAGATACTGCATTTTTAAAGTCTAAACCACTTGGCTGAATTGGAATTCCTGTTAATTCATGCATCGCTTCAAGGTATAAGAAAAGTGAGTATCTTCCAAAGTAAAATAAATTGTTAGAAAAATTATAAATATTATCATATGACTCTTCTTTTGTTTTTCCCAGTAAAGACTCAAACTTTTCTTTCTGGCTTTTACCTACTAAATCTCTGTAAGATTCAAACATTTTAACGAAGTTATTAAAACTTTTTACTTTTAGTCTATCAGTTTGGAAAAGAAGTTTATGCTTATTGTTATCCCACCACCACTGAAGTCTTGGAACTTCTACAAATTCATAATCTGGGAATTCATTATAAATATAGTAAACTGTTGGAACACAATAGCAACAAGCATATAACCAAGCCAACCAGTATCTTTGCTCTATGTTTAATTCAAACCTGTCTGCTACATAATTTAATCCAGGATATGCAGGATCGCAATCTCCAGACTCAACCATTTTAATGTGATATTTTTTATAATCTTCCCACCTATTCATAATCTTTTAGTTTAATTAGCGTAAATGATTTTATATGCTTTGGTTCAATAATTTCACTTGTTGCTCTTTTTATTATATTATACACTGCATATCTATGTTTTTATTTCTTTTATATTAAACCCAAGAGACTTTCCATATTCTAACATATTTTTTGACTTAGTAATAGTTGTTTTGACAAACTTTTCAGAGGCGCTTGAGCCATTTTCTTCCCTTCTCTTTAGACTGCTTGAAATATCACAGTAAAAATAATATAAATCTACACATAATCCTAGGCTTGCTATGAAGTCAAAAAACTTTTTTGATGACACTCTATCACCCTCAGCAACTAATATTTCATATTCGTTAAACACGTCCAAAATATACTCTATTAGCTTAGGAAGGGCTGCGTAAGATAGCGTATCAGTTCCCTCGCATCTTTTCCCTATATTATAATGACCAAGCAGTAGAACATTATCACAAACACAAGCCTTAATAAATTTTCTCGGCGATATATTACTTATATTATCCCCTAAAAAATTATTTTTAACAAAGGTAGTTTTACCAGAAGCAGATTGGCCTATTACTATTATTACTTTTTTCATCTTGGTCTGTATTCATAAATTATATCTTGGTTATCATCCAGTCCAATAGGATAAAGAACACCATCAAAGTACTTATATGGACTTTTGGCTGACTTTGGGTTATTCCAAATGTTTCTCATCGTGTCATACATTGTTTGATTTCTTCTTTTTTCGGCGTCTTTTGCTCCAGAGGTTAGACCATTAATTGAATAGTGATGATTTTTTAGATAACTACCGAATTTAGAGATATCAGACCAGTAAACCATTCCACAGGCTTTGGCAATTTGTAGCGCGTTAGTAAACTGACACTTAGAAAAGGAGCTAACACTTTCATCCTGAGGTAGTCCACAGCAACTTCCAGAACAACCTCGTTCTTTGTGGTGTGCATCGCTAACATGAAAATTAATCCCAATCTCTTTACAAATCTCCTCCATTTTTTCCATATATGGTCTTTTTATTTCATAGTTAAGTCTAAGATATCCAGAGCCATTAGATATGTTTTTGTAGTACTGAACTATGTCAAAGCCACAAGCCTTAGATATAGTTTTAAAGTTAAGTTTACCTTTATTAACATTTCTAAGTTCTAAGCAAAAAAACTCAGTGCTAATAGCTTTAAAGCCTATATCTTTGGCTCTATTAATAAGTCTTATAAAGTTGTCATCAGTAAACTTATTACTAGAGATATCATACTTTCCAGAAACTCCAATTATAAATGGCCTAAGTCTTAAAATAGTCCATATACCCATATCACTTAATGTTTTAAGAACTTGAAGTCTTCTTTCAGGTGATGGACAGCCTGCTTCTACTAGTCTTGATTTTTCATCATCAAGCGTTATAATACTAGCTTTATAGCTCCAATTTTTTGCGCCACTAAATAAATCTAAATACTTTTTTCCTTCTGGTTTTATAAGTAAATCTCCTTTTGAGCTAAAGCAAATTGGATAATCTATTTCTCTTAAGAACTTTAGAAATTCATATCCATATCCGTGTTCCTCTTCTATCGGACAAAACGGGTCAGACAGCCCGCCAAATTGTAGAGTAATTCTATTTTTTATTATCTCTTTAAATTCTCCACCATAGTTATCTGGGTCAGTAAACATTTTTTTGAACTTATTGATAGAAGCTACCTTAAACTTCTTAGCAAAATAGTTCTCAGCTCCTACCCCTAATGACCTTTGAAAAAAAGAAAAGCAATAGGCACAAGAGAATCCACAAACAGAATAAGAATCAAATGTCATCGGCATAGAGCAATCTAATATTTCTCCGGTAATGCGTGGAGAGCCGTAATATCCTTTTAGTAGTTTATACTTTTTCATATTTTAAAATAAATGTTTTTAAGAACTTTTTTTACATATTGAAAGAAGTAGGTCTGTATTGAAGTTATACTTTCTTGAGGTTGAAAATAATTTTTCTAAAAATTCATAATCCTCTTTGTTTTCACACCAAAAAGTTATAGGCCACCTTTCACCAGTCTGTTTACCAACAATATCAACATCATCAATCTTATTAATATTTTTATGATATGATGACATTTCAGTCACAGCACTTATAGTTTCATCGTTGATACCAGCAGATTTAAGAGTTTCTTTAAGCTGATTTTCTCTTATTTGCTCTTCAGTGAGATTGATTTCGTCTTCAATTTGTTTTATTGTTTTATAATCTAGCCTATAATCTTCAAATAAAGAGTCTTGGCCTGATATCTCTGGTATCAGTTCCATTAATTTTTCTTTAGTGTGCTTGCCTATGGCATCATTATCAGAAATAGCATACCTTATCATCTCAGCCTCGTTCCATGCTTTAACTATTGAAACCCAAACATATTCATATTCAC
>ERZ795061.4922-NODE-4922-length-11120-cov-4.361591_pt1 | contig 11120 bp, 8 predicted proteins | sample MGYA00375145_ERZ795061 | MGnify/ENA primary metagenome ERZ795061 (study PRJEB30190, sample SAMN05720144) | anaerobic digester metagenome | isolation source: active sludge of municipal wastewater-treating anaerobic digesters | place: USA | collected 2014-12-22 ... | reverse complement strand
TTTCCCTACACGACGCTCTTCCGATCTCGGATAATTGAGATCTGTTTCCACTTCATAATTACGGATACCATACCGGTAGAGCACCTTTTTATCACCGGTCTCCATATCATACAGTAACAATCTGACCCGTCCATGATCATGGAGTGTATAGGCTAATTGCTTGCCATCGGGACTCAAACGCATCCGGCCTAATGTCTGTGGTTTTTTCTGGTTGGTGAGTTTCAGGTCTGCTGAAAAAGTATTGAGCGGCTCTTCATAAGTTTCGAATCGCTTTTCATAATACTCCTTCCATTTGACAGCCAGTTCCCTGGAATCAAATCCAAGGACATAGATCAGTCCGCTTTCCAGGCTGCGTTGAATGCGTGTGAGATAAAGAATATTTGAAATCGTAGCGCGGCCGTAAGTATTCACCATAAAATACCACACGGAGTGTCCGGCAAGCTCCGGATCTATCCTGGAAAGCCGCCTGAAATCTTTCTTTCCTTTCTTCGGATTTGTAAAATAATCTTTCAACCGGTGATCATACTCCGGACTCCATTCTTCACCCACATAGGAAATCAGGCCATCCTGGAACCAGTCACCGATATTGAGCAATACTGCGTTCTGGACTATTTCCTGGAGGTTGTTGCCGTGCAGCATGGAGTTGATATAGACCGCGGCGATCCCCTCCCGGAGTTGTCGTCGCAGATCATTATGGTCACCGTTGAAGTAGAGGAAAACTTTGTTTTCTACGACCCGGGTGATTCCGCCTTTGCCGACAAACTGTTCTTCTATACCGAGGTTACTTTGTTTCATGTCGGTGAGATCGAGATAGACGATCAGTTCTATCTTATCATTCATCTTATGCTCGAGGACACTCTGGATATAGGGATTGTCAAGTTCTGCCAGCTGGACGACAGTATGGGCTATTTCTCTTCCCTTGCCGTACCAATAGGTGACGAAATTTTCGGTTTCGTACATATTCCAGAGATCAAAGTCATCATGATACTGGATCCGGTTTTTGCCAAATTCAGTAGTCACTGCCTGGCCTTGCAGCCACACAGCCTGAGATATACAACAGATGATAACGACTAAGATCCTGCCCATGATCCTCTATATAACGTAGAAACGAAGTGAAAATATAGGGGTTTTGGATGAAACGCGGGAAGAAGATGCCAGATGCCAGACTCGCAGATGCCAGACTCGGGGCACATTCAAATGATGCCAGATACCAGACGCGCAGATGCCAGACCAGAACTCGCCCCCAGCACTTGTTTTCTGGGCAACTCACCCCCAACCCCTCTCTTTTCTGAAAAGAAATGTCTTACGCATATGATTTTCTGAAGAGAGGGGAGTTATGATTTATAAATAGAAAATGACGCAACATTTTCTATATTCAATGCAATGATATTGATGTATCAGCCCTATGCCCTATGCTCTATGCACTCTGCCCCTAGTTCCTATAATCCAACGGAGGCTCCCGGTCTCCAATGAGTGGGGTGTATTTGAAATCAGGGCCACGGCGCCGGAGAAGCTCTTCTTTGGCAGCCATTATGATAGATGGATCCTTATACAGATCAATGGCGGTCAATGCCATGGTTTTGGCCGCGACGATCATTCCTTTGGTCCCTATGGATGTGCCTCCTGCAGCCACGGCCTGCCAGCTATGGCCGGAAGTGCCCGGCACCCAGGTAGCAGCGCGCATGCCTGCGGTGGGGACAACCCAGCTGACGTCACCGACATCCGTTGAACCACCAATCCCGTCTTCTTCAACCCTGTAGGGCATGACTGCATTAGTGTTGGCAAGGTTAGAGGGGGCAATAAGGGTTTCCTGGAGTTTTTCTGCGAAAGCTCTTTCCTCATCATTGTATTCATATCCACCGATGAGGTTTAGGTTTTTATTCATGACTTTCGAAAGGGTCTCATTGGGCTTGACATTGTAGAGGCCATGGATCACTTCGTATTCCATGCGCGTCTGAGTGCCCATCGCAGCACCTTCTGCGATCTTGACGAGCCATTCAAAGTTTTGTTTGACCATATCCATATCCGGATGGCGGCAATAATAGAAGACTTCTGCAAAAGCTGGTACCACATTGGGGGCTTTACCGCCTTCGGTGATGACATAGTGGATACGTGATTCGACCGGGATGTGTTCGCGCATCATGTTGACCATATAGTTCATCGACTCGACCCCATCGAGTGCTGACCGACCGAACCATGGGGCACCGGAGGCATGGGCTGAAGTGCCATAAAACCTGAACTTGGCGGATTTATTGGCAAGAGATGAGCTTGCATTTGCGCTGTTGTTATTGGAGGGATGCCAGTGAAGGACTGCATCCACATCATCAAACATGCCTGCCTTGACCATGTAGGTTTTTCCGCCACCACCTACTTCTGCAGGCGTGCCGAAGTATCGGATCGTGCCTGTTGTTTTTGTTTTAGTGAGCCATTCCGAAACAGCTATGGCAGCAGCGGCAGATCCTACACCAAACAAATGATGACCGCATCCATGACCGGGCTCACCGGCTTCGATAGGTTTTTCTTCAGGGACCACAGCTTGTGAAAGACCAGGCAGTGCATCGTATTCTCCCAGGATCCCGATGACAGGTTTGCCAGTCCCATATTCTGCAATGAATGCAGTAGGCATGCCGGCAACTCCGGTAGTAATGGTGAAACCAGCCTCCTTCAGTGTTTCTTGCAATAGTGCGGAGGATTTATATTCCTGGTATCCGAGTTCTGCAAAATTCCAGATCTGCATGGCGGCTTCTGCATACGCGGTGGTGTTTGTGTCAATGTGTTTGAGGGCGAGGTCTTCCTTCTGGGAGAAAGCATCAAGACTATAACAGGTCAGGATGAGCAGAAGAGATAAGCCGGGAAATGATTTCATAACAGTGGTGTCGGTAGAGGCAACAAGATAGTAAGAACGTGAGAACGTGAGAGACGTGAGAACGTGAGCGATGTGGGTATTTTGTGATGAGCGAAAGTAATGGTTGAAATATTGAAATGCCGCGGCTTTCAAGCCATGGCAATTGATCCATTGAAATTATAGCTTTGGCTACCATATAGCTTATGAATCTTATTTAATAAAGACTGTGGAAAATATTTATTTTTTACGATTGGCTAAAGGATAATAAATCAACAAATCTTCTGTAGCTTTTACGCTTTTATTACCCAGAATAGCTGATTTCACAGTAGCTGTTTCTATAAGAGTTTTTGTAAGAGTTTTTGTAAACAAATTTTCGTCTGCATGATTATATCTTCTGTACAAACCTATTTTCGGCCGGAAGGGAGAACTGTATCTATAAGATATGATGTTTATTTCGCCATATTCATTGACTTCAAACTTTGCACTTAAAACGTCTTTTCCTTCAATGGAACTTCTCGGATCTACACCACAGTTTGGGCAGATGAATTCACAAGCAGCTAATCTCCAGAGATAGTTTTTAAACGGTCTGTTAAAGTGCAAAACTTTGAGAAGTGATTTCATACCTTTTTTAGAAATAGTGATTTCAAGTCCTTCATCTACTTCAAATGGTCTGAGTGCCAATGATTCAGATAATCGCTGACGTATACTGGAATCCCGACTAATTCCATTTTTGTAATGCCAGCTAGAAACCCCTGACATGTTTGCGACATTTGTGCATGGTTTCGAAAAAAGACAAATGCTATCATTATGCTGGATTCCTGATTGGGCAAATAAAGAGAGCTTCACAAATGAAAACGTGAAAAAAAGAAAATATTTAATCATTTGAGTAGTTAAAATTTATTTTAGGATAATCCATGTTGCATTAGAAAAAGGATTTAACACATCTCAACTCATTTAATGACACACATTTTGCCTAAAGCCCTTATATTATTTTGTCCTATGATATAACAATAATAAATTCCCGAAGGAAGATCAACTTCTATTGATTGTTTAGAAGAACTCAAATTTTCCTCATATACTTTTTCGCCAAAAATGTTGAATAGCACTAATAAATAAGGATCTGAAATTGAATTGCCGACGCCTAAAAGTTCAATGGTAAATACACCATCATTCGGATTCGGATAAATCTTTATTTGCGGACTGCCCACTGCAGACTGCCCACTACTCACTGTCGGAATTCCGTCAGCAATTGTCAAGTCATCCACCCACCATGTCTGATCTACCGGAGAGCCTACACCGATGTAGGGGCCATAGAATAACTGATCGAAGAGCATGTCCGGATGCTCACCGGTTCTGAAAAGAATACTGTCTGAGGTAATCAACAACTGTCCGTCATACCAGTACCTGATTTTTCCATCAGGGATACCAATACCGGCATCGATGGTGTTGAGTTCAAAATAGGTTTCTATAAAGTGCCAGTCGTTTTTGTAGTAAGGGCCGGGAGCATTGCGGAAATAAATGGAATCAGCAACCCATGATCGTGAACTGTAATAGCCATGTGTACTATTTGAGCTCGGATAACAATCTCTCCGGTCGAGGTATCCTATCAGGCCATTGCATGAACTTGCAGAACGGTTTTCGGTGAAGGCATAGTTATCAAAGTCGCCATTGCATCCGACAAAGTTGTCATTGTTGAGGAGGATACAATTGGGATCTACATTCTTACTGTCCTGCATGGCGAGTATAGGCCTTCCTGCATTTTGTTCGATGTACAGGGAGAGGTAAGTATCTGCCGGGCCCTGGTAAATCCAGTCTTTGTTGGTGAGAATATTCCATTCGTGCGGATGATAGCCTACGCCTGATCCAACATAGTTGGTGCTATACTTCACCCAATAACTCATATAGAGTTTATCGGTCGGTGTAAACAAGTGACGGCCTGCACCAGATGTAGTTGCACCTTGTGCAAAGTGCCCACGGTATGAATGTGTGCCATTCTTGTATTCTTCAGTGGTCCGCTGATCAGGAAAGCCATCATACCAACCTTTTGCCTCAAAGTCTCCGGTCTCGAAGTCTTCGAAGAGCAGGATGTTTTGTGCAGTTGCATTTGTTCCGATCAGACAGATCTGTCCGAACAAGAGAATGCATGATAGCAGATAGTTTTGCATGGTAGTCAATTTTGTATTACAAAGGCATCCCACCATCATTTGTCGCGCAAAGACGCAGAGGATAATTGCATGTTTCATCTCACACAAACTTATATCGCGCAGAGCCGCAGAGACGCAGTGGAAATTCAACCTCTTACTCTCTTGCACCTCTTACTCTCTTACACCTCTCACCATCTTTTTCGCGCAGAGACGCAGAGGATAATTGCCTGTTTCATCTCACACAAACTTATATCGCGCAGAGCCGCAGAGACGCAGTGGAAATTCAACCTCTTACTCTCTTACACTTCTTACTCTCTTACACCTCTCACCATCATTTGTCGCGCAAAGACGCAACGGCGCAAAGGATAATTGCCTATTTCATCTCACACAAACTTATATCGCGCAAATACGCAGAGGCGCAGTTGATATTTATCCTCTCACTCTCTTACTCTCTTACACTGCTACATCGTGTATTTTCTGCCCTTATTTTCCTCTTTCAACCATTGCATGAGCGGATCAAAATAACGCACCAGTGCCTTGGCATTCATCTCCTCGCCGGTGGCTTCCATCATGACTTCGCGCCAGTCTTTGGTGGCACCGGATTTCATGATGTTGTTGATAAACGTGCCGACATCTTTATTGCCAAAATAATTGGTGGCTGTAGGTGGTTGATGCAGGATCTTCTCTGCGATATGCTGATGCAATTGGAACAGCAATACATACGATAATGCATAGTCATAGTATTGTGCGGCATCATCATTGATGTGTGTCTTGGTGGCAGCATCACAATAGACTTCGCCGCGATCAGAGGGAGGGACGATGCCCTGGTATTTCTTCACGAGTTCCCACCACTTTTTATTGAACTCCCCTTCCGGCAGGTTGTCTGCATAAAGGGCTTTTTCAAATTCGCTCATGGTGCCTGCGGCAAACGGAATGAATACGGCAAAATTCAAAGCTTCCTTGAGGAGGATTTGTATTGAATCTGTCTTTGTATCAGGAGACACCAGCCCGCGCCCTACCAGGTAAGGTTTTTGCATCGCGGCCATGCCCATCATGCTGCCTAGTGCTTCGTGGAAAGCGCGGTTGGCTCCATTGCGCATTAAGGGCGGTACTTCGGGAGAGGTATAAGCGATGTAATAATAGATATGTCCGAGTTCATGGTTGGAGGTTTCAAACCACTCTGCATTAGGTTCTACACTCATCAGGCTGCGCACGTCCGTGCCGAGATCAAGATGCCATGCAGAAGCGTGATTGTTTTTCTTGAGTGTTGAATCAACTGGGTATGGATACAGATTTGATTTTGTCCAGAATGATTCCGGTAGTCCCGGAAAACCAAGACTTGTGTACAATGCTTCGCCTTCCTTCACAATCCATTCAGGGCTTTTGCTGGCCAGTACACTATCGATGTTGAGTCCTTCTACTTCAAGCATGGTGCTCCAGTCCTGACCCCAACGGTTTGGCAGCCAATGTGCAGGCAGATACTCCGGAACTTCTTTGACGCCATACTTTTTAGCAAGCTCATAACGTGCATAAGTGTGAAGTTCGCGGTACAATGGACGGAGTTCCTGGTTGAGTCGCTCCATCGTCTCCATCATCTCCGGAGTAGTGAGTCCGTAGCCAGAAACCTGGTAGGAGAAAAAATCAGGGTAGTCGAGTGCTTGCACCGTTTCGTTTCGCAGTCTTCTTAGATTGACCAGGCCGGCTTTGAGATCTTTGCCGACTTCTTTGCTGGCTTCCCAGGCGGCAAGTCTCTTGGTGAGATCATTTTCTGTCTTGAGGATGTGGTCGATATCATTGGTAGTGATATTCTTTCCGTTGAGTTTAAATGGAAAACCAAATAGTTTTTCAGTCTGAGCGATCGATGCTTTAATTTTCTCTTTCACGAGGTCGGCTACGATCTGCGGATCGCTACCTGCCAGGTAGAGAATGTATTCCAATTGTCTAACCTGCAAGGGTGTGAGCTTGTCTTTTTGTGCGAGGAATTTCTTTGTTTGTTCGATATTCTCCACGCTACCTGTGAAGGCGGTGAGCGCTTCATCAGCTATGCGCGAGTTATAGGCATTGAGTGTATCGCCTTCTTTAATTTCCGTGTTAGTTTTCCAGCTGGCTTCTCCGGAGGCATAGTATCGCTTGACATATTCTGTCGAATAGGTATCCAGGAAGGCTTGCGCTTCTTTTTGTTCAGCGGATAATTCAGCAGCGGCTTTATGGTCAGGTTTGCAGGCTATAAAGCCAAAAAGTGCGATGGCCAGGAGGGAAAAGAGGATATTTTTCATGTAGGGTTGAAAGTTTGCGTGAAGGTAAAGAATTTGGACTGCCCTCCCTTGTCTTGCCCTCCCTCGTCCTGATCGGACGATCCCTCCTGAAAGGAGGGATGATTAGCCGTTGCAGGCGTTTGCTCCTGCAACCAGTATGTGCCCCCTTCTTTCGATCTTTGTCTTTTACCCCCTCGTCCCGGCTCAGCCGGGACGATCCCCCTAAAGGGAGGATGTTCATATTTGAGGTGGAAGGGAGGGATTAAAAATCAACATTTACTTAATGAGCTTACACATACACGTTTTAACATTCAATCCCTTCCAGGAGAATACTTACGTCATCAGCGCGCCGTCAGGTGAATGTATCATCATTGACCCGGGATGTTTTGACCAGGGGGAGCGGGATGAATTGGTACAAACGATCAAAGACCTTGGATTGAAACCTGTGCGGTTGATCAATACGCATTGCCATATTGATCACATCCTTGGAAATGCTTTTGTGGCCAAGACCTGGGATCTTGGATTGGAAATCCACAAAGGGGAAATCCCTGTCCTGGAATCCGGGTTGATGGTCTCAGGGATGTATGGAGTGCCGTATGATCCATCGCCGAAGCCGGCATCGTTTTTAGCGGAGGGAGATGAGGTTGTGCTGGATGGTGTTTCGATGAAAGTACTTTTTACACCGGGACATTCTCCTGCAAGTATCTGTTTGTATAATGAACGTGATGGATGGGTGATCGCTGGTGATGTACTGTTTTATGAAAGTATCGGACGTACGGATTTGCCGGGTGGGGATCACGCGACTTTATTGAAGAGTATTCGTGAAGAATTATTTGTATTGCCGAATGAAACAATCGTTTATCCCGGACATGGACCATCGACGAAGATCGGGTATGAGAAGATGTTTAATCCGTGGATGCAATAAGCTTATAAGCTTATGAACTTATGAGCTTATGGGGATTTGCCGCTGCCCTGGTGTCCCCACCAGCAGCATCGGTGTGGCTTATAAGTTTATGCGTTGATAAGTTGATGGGTTTAGGAGGTTAGGAGCTTATGAAGCTTATAAAGCTTATGGGCTTATAAGTTGATGGGCTTAGGAAATAGGGACCATTTTTCACTCTTCACTCTTCACTCTTCATTTTTCACTTAATTATCCCGGGGTTTCGAAAGAGTGACGTTTCGCAGAAACGAACGACTGGAGAACACAGGGATCGTGCATTGGCGAAGCAACAATAAACGAGGGCAAAGGAGCAAGGAATACCGAGCAAGGAATATCGAAGTAATGAAGTTAAAGATCATTTGTCTCTTGACAATATCCTCTAACTTCCTTATTCCTTGTTCCGGCTATTTTTCCCCCACCTTCGCCTCAGCCTCAGCCTTCGCCTTTTCTTTAATCAATATTTCCTCCCGATTACTCATAATATATGACCATGAAGTCATTCCCCTTATTGTAGTATCCGAATTTAAATGAACTTTAGACTTTCAACTCATTTTGAAGCACTTGTCTGTAGTTCAAACATACCGGTTCTGTAATACCTATACTGCGATCCTGGTCCTGGCACTCCTGCTGCGGGCAGATATGGCATTGGCGCAATTGCCGGCGGTGAGTTTCCAACACCTCAAGCGAGACATTGATCTCTATTCAGCATACTACACGGCGATCACAGAAGACCATGAGGGGTTTATATGGTTTGGAAGTTCCTCGGGGGGAGGACTGTACAGGTATGATGGTTATACACTGAAGTCTTTCCTTCCAGATCCAGCCAACATGAAGACGTCTATTCCCGGCTTCCGAATCCTGAAGACTTACATGGGGGTTGATGAACGATTGTATGTTGCAACCAATTTCGGATTTTCAGTGGTTGATCCTGTCACGGGACAGATAGAGAGTTTCAATAACCGATATGACCTTCCGCCGAATTCTACGTTTGCATGGACAAGATGTTTTTTTCAGGACACCGTGCAGCGGACCCTGTGGATAGGTACCGGCTTTGGACTGGCCAGCATGAACCCGGAGACAGGAGACTCCATCACCCTCCTTCGCCCCCCAAAGCCTTTGGATGAAGGGTATATGCCCGAGGACATCCTTTGTCTTGTCCAGCATCCCCGGAATCCTCGTCTTCTTTGGCTAGGAACCCCACAGGGAATATTTCAATATGATATAGATGCAGACCAGTATACGTATATCACGTGCAGGGATATTCCGATGCAGGAGAAGTATATCCATGATATGTATGCAGAGAAGTCAGGTATGATTTGGATTTCTGTTGGGGATGGATATGTGGTGGGGTTTAATACAGATACACAGCAGTGGACCGTGCATCGCATTCCTTTATATGAGCCATTCCCCGGAGCAAGCAGGAATATCAACAGGTTGCTTCCGGCCGGTGGCAATGAGGCATGGTTGGCTACAGGGACTTCAGTTGGAAAGATAAACCTGTCTACAGGTCATTTCGAATATTGGGAGTATGACGCTGATAGACCTGATGGATTATTGCCCAACTATATCTTCCTTGATTTGCTCAATGACCGCCATGGACGATTGTGGGTTACTTCATGGCATGGTATCAATATCGCACGGCAGGCTTTCATGCAACCATCCGGTGTAGTCAAGGAGCTCAAAGTCGCTATCACAGGAATAGATGCATCCCCTACATATGAGTCAGGTATGAAACCGTTGATTTTTAAAAAGGATCTGATATTACATAAAGACCAACGGGATATCACCTTTCAGTATGTGTTACCAAATCCATTGGATCCCGCAACCGTGAGCTATCAGTATATGCTTGAAGGATATGACAGCGATTGGATCACCACTGATCAGCGCAGGGTTCGGTATCCTCAACTTCCAGGAGGATCGTATAGTTTTAAGGTCAGGGCGAAGGAACGTGATGATCAATCGTGGACCAACATCACATCTCTTGGACTATCAATTCCAAAACGGATGATTGAATTTTGGTGGTTTTGGGGCATTGCAGGTGTCCTGTTCCTTTCTATCGTGGTCTTCATCAATCGGCTGCTGCTCTCCAAGGCCAAGAAGACCGAACGATTGAAAGCTGAATTTGAACATCAACTATCAGAGATCCAGATGCAGGCACTGCGGGCGCAAATGAATCCCCATTTTCTATTCAACAGCCTCAACTCGATCAAGTATTTTGCCATCAGCAAGAGCAAGGATGAGACGGCAGCGTACCTATCAAAGTTTTCGCTATTGGTCCGTGCGATCCTCAACAATAGCAAATCACGCACGATCAGTCTCAAAGATGAACTTGATGCGTTGCAACTGTATATAGAGATAGAGCATTTAAGACTGGATGGGAAATTTGATTATCAAATTGATATCGACAGCGGGATTCATATCAAGCAAGCGCAGATACCACCGATGATCCTGCAGCCCTATGTAGAAAATGCTATCTGGCATGGACTCATGCATAAAGACGGAAGAGGAAAACTGCTCGTTCAGGTCAAGGATATGGGCCATCAGATACAATGCATCATCGAAGACAATGGGATTGGTAGGTTGAAAGCTTCAGAGTTTCGTGGCAAGCAGACAGATCATAAGAAGTCGGTAGGCATGCAGATCACGAGTGACCGGATCGCGCTGATCAACCGGATATATCAAATCGATACCCAGGTCCATGTCATTGACCTCATGGATGAACACGGAACAGCCACTGGTACACGGGTGGTCATCAATATCCCACTCATACACGATGAAGAAGAATAAAAATCATTTCACAAATCCACCACGCCTCCATGCTTAAGACGATACTGATTGATGATGAGCTGCATTGTGTCGAGACTTTGCGTTATGAACTCCAGCTCCATTGCCCTGACGTGGAGATAGTGGATACTGCTTCGTCCGGGCAAGATCGG
>ERZ795061.4921-NODE-4921-length-11120-cov-5.644916_pt1 | contig 11120 bp, 6 predicted proteins | sample MGYA00375145_ERZ795061 | MGnify/ENA primary metagenome ERZ795061 (study PRJEB30190, sample SAMN05720144) | anaerobic digester metagenome | isolation source: active sludge of municipal wastewater-treating anaerobic digesters | place: USA | collected 2014-12-22 ... | reverse complement strand
TCTACACGGAAGAGAACACTCTTGCCCTACACGACGCTCTTCCGATCTGCCACCGCAACTGCCGGAGGTGCCGATGGCCGCCAGCTACCGGGAGGAGGCGCCCTGGACCCCGGCCCAGCCCGCCGACCAGTTGTCGCGTGACGGCTGGTGGCAACTCTACGGCGATGCCGAACTGGATGCCCTGCAGCAGCGGCTGCTGGCGAACAGCCCCGATCTGGCCGCCGCGCTGGCGCGCTATCGGCAGGCCGAGGCGGTGACCCGACAGAGCGAGTCGGCGCAACTGCCACGTCTGAGCGGTTCGGCCACGGTGCAGCGGCTCCAGCAGTCACAGATGCGTCCGTTGCGTGCACCACCGGCGCCGAACGCCGCCGACCAATACAACTCCAACACCCTTGGCGTGTCCGCCGACTATGAAGTCGACCTGTGGGGCCGCATCAGCAATCAGGTGACATCGAGCCAGTCGACCCAGCAGGCGGTGGCCAATGACCTGGCCTCGGCACGCCTCAGTCTGGCGGCACAGCTTGCCGACGGCTACCTGGCGTTGCGAGGACTGGACCGGGAGAGTGCCTTCCTGCAGCAGAGCGTGGAGAGTTATGTCAAGGCGCTGGAACTGACCCAGACTCGCCATCAGGGCGGAATCGCCTCCGGGCTCGATGTCGCCCGTGCCCAGACCCTGCTCGACAATGCACGTTCACAACTGGCGCAGAGCCGGGCGCAGCGGGCGCTCGTTGAACATGCGATTGCCGCACTGGTCGGCGAGTCGGCCTCCAGCTTCAGCATCGCGCCCAGACTGACCGAGGTCAGGGTGCCACCGGTTCCGGTCGAGCTGCCCTCGACCCTGCTGCAGCGGCGACCCGACATCGCCGCCGCGCAGCGGCGGGTTGCGGCGGCCAATGCCAATGTCGGCGTGGTGCGCGCCGGCTACTATCCGGCGATCATGCTCGGTGCCTCGGCGGGCTACCAGAGCAGCGATGCCAGCGACTGGATCAAAGCCCCCAACCTTTTCTGGTCGGTCGGCCCCTCCCTGGTCGTCAACCTCTTCGATGCCGGCAAGCGACGTGCCGAAGAGGCACAGTCACGGGCGCTGCTTGACGAGGCCGGCGCGAAGTATCGCGGCGTGGTGCTGACGGCCTTCCAGCAGGTCGAGGACAATCTGGCGCTGCTCAACCACTACCAGAGTGCGCGCGAGGCCGAGCAGTCGGCCGTCGCTGCCGCCCAACGTTCGGTGCAACTGGCGCAGAGCCGCTACCGCGAAGGCGTGGCCAACTACCTCGAAGTGGTGACCGCGCAGGTCGCGGCCCTGCAGAGCGAACGCAACGCGCTCAATCTGGCCGTGCGCCAGCAGCGTGCCAGCGTGCAGCTGATTCGCGCGCTGGGCGGCGGCTGGTCGGAGAGCGAAGCACCCTCGCCGTGATGAATGCGGCGCCTGCACCCGGCTGCCACTGATCTCCACGGATTGAGTCCATCGAGGATGAACGCCTTGTCAAACCCTGCCATCGCAGCGCCCTCTGAAGCACTGTTCAACCGGCCGTTTCTGCTGGTGCTGGTGGTCGCTGCGGTCTTTGGCCTCTCATTTTCGAGCTTTTTCCTGCTGCCCAAATTTCTGTCGGTCGCTCTGGCGGCCGACGCAGTCAGCATCGGCAGCATCACCACGCTGTTCTGGCTCGCTTCGGCATTGACGGTGCCCTACATCGGCGGACTCATCGACCGCCACGGCCGCAAGCGCTATGCCCTGATCGGCGCACTGATTCTGGCACTCTCCTGCATCGGCTTCGTGTGGGTCGACAGTCTCGGTCCGCTGATCTGGCTGCTGCGCATCCTGCAGGGCATCGGCTTCACGCTGTTTCTGGTCGCGCTCTCCACGCTGGCGGTCGATCTGGCGCCACCGGCGCGCCTGGGCCAGGCGCTGGGGATCTTTGGCGCGGTGATGATCCTGACCAATGCGGCAGGACCCGCCTTCGCCGAATGGACCTCGGCCCACTACGGCTGGCAGCCGGTGTTCGTGGCCGCCGCCGCGGCCGCGCTGCTGGCCGCCCTGCTCTGCCGTCTGCTGCCGGAGCAGCGGCTGCTGCTGGCCGACACCCGCCATGCCACGCTGTGGCAGGTGCTGCGCCGACCCGGCATCGGGCCGATCATCCTGGTGTCGGCCATGGTGGGCTGGGTGTTCGGCACGCTCTTCACCTTCTACCAGCCCTGGGCGCTGTCGCTCGGCATCGAGCAGGTGGCGAGCTACTTCATCGCCTATGCGGTGGTGGCGGTGACGATACGGATCTTCTTCGGCGACCTGCCCGACCGGCTCGGGCGGCTGCGGGTGGTGCGCGTCAGCCTGCTGCTCTATGTGCTGACCCCGCTGGCGCTGGTCTGGCTGGACCAGTTGAACCTGTATGTCGCGGGCGCCATTCTCGGACTGACCCAGGGCGTCTACTACCCGGCACTGAATGCAGTGGCCATCGACTGCGCCACCCCGCAGGAGCGCGGCAAGGTGATGGCGGCCTACAGCGGCGCCTTCAACTTCGGTCTGGCGGCGGCGGGGTTGATCCTCGGCCATCTGGTGCTGGCGATGGGCTACCGCAGCGTCTTCGCCTTCGCCAGCGTGATCAGTCTGGTCGCCTTTGCACTGCTGGCCGTCACGCCACAGCGCCACTTCCGGCCGGCACCGATGACGCCGGAGTGACCCTGCCGGCGCGCAACGCTGCTTTGCCAAGCTGGACAGCCCTGCTTATGCTGCGACCTCCCATTCGATGGATGCACAACCCATGAAGGAGCAACTGATCCATGACTGAACAGAAACCGGGCGCTCCCTGGTGGCAGACCCTGCCTGGGGTTCTGACCGCCACCGGCACCCTGATCGTCGCCGTGACCGGTCTGCTCGGCATGCTGCATCAAAGCGGCCTGCTCGGTGGCGGCAGCACGGCCGGCAAGCAGCCGGCCACCGTCGAGGCATCCGCTGCTGCACCCTCGGCGGCCCAGCCCAGGCCGGCGGCACCGGCTGACAGCGACGAAGAGACCGATCGGCTCGACACAGCGGAAAAACGCCCAACAACCCCGTCGACAGCCAATGGCGAACCGGCCGTCACCGCAGGACTGACGGCCGCAGCGCAGCAGGCGGAGTTCCGGCGGCGGGTGCAGCAGGGTCTCTACCCCAGCGAGGTCGAAGGCCAGTGCAAGGAGGGGGTCGAGACCTTCCGCACCCTCTGGAAGCCGCTGCCGGCCGGTGCCGAGTTCGTTTCGGTGCGCAGCATGTCCAAGGAGGGCTTCCAGACCAAGCGCGACAAGTTCGCCGGCGACGGCTATGCGATCGAGTCGGTACACAGCTACCAGAACTGCAAGGGTGTCGAGCGCTACCACGCCACCTGGATCAAACGCTGATCCAGCCTCCACCCCGTTGAAACACGGCCTCCTGCCAACCGACTCCGATGACGCCAAACCACTTCCGCTTCCCCACATCGGTTGCACGCCTTTTTGAACAGCACCGTCACCCGATGATTCAATCGAGCACGACCACCGCATGAGCACCCGGCACTACCGCCCGGAGATCGATGGCCTGCGGGCGCTGGCCGTCGTGCCGGTGATCCTGTTTCATGCCGGATTGCCTGCCTTCTCTGGCGGCTTCGTCGGCGTCGACATCTTCTTCGTGATCAGCGGTTACCTGATCACCTCGATCGTCATCAAGGAGCTCGACCAGGGCCGCTTCAGCTTCGGCAACTTCTACGAACGCCGGGCGCGGCGCATCCTGCCGGCACTGCTGCTGGTGATGCTCTGCTCGATCCCGTTCTCCTGGCGCTGGATGATGCCGGATGAACTGAAAGACTTTGCCCAGAGCCTGCTGGCGGTGCTGCTGTTCTCTTCCAACCTGCTGTTCTGGCAGGAGTCGGGCTATTTCGATGGCGAGGCCGACCTCAAACCGCTGCTGCACACCTGGAGCCTGGGGGTCGAGGAGCAGTTCTATCTGCTGTTCCCGCTGAGCGCCTGGCTGGCGTGGCGCTGTTTTCGCCGGCATGTCTCGCTGTTCTATGTCGCGCTGCTGTTGGTGAGCCTGCTGGCTTCGCAGTGGCGCCTGGCCGGCGATGCCAGCGCGGCGTTCTACCTGTTGCCGTTTCGTGCCTGGGAGCTGCTGCTCGGCGCACTGCTGGCGCTGCACGAAGCCAGAGCGGGCGGACGCACAGCGCCACGTTGGAGTGAATGGAGCGGTGCTGCCGGGTTGGTGCTGATTCTGCTCAGCCTCGCTCTTTTTGGAAGAGAGACGCCGTTTCCGGGCGTCGCCGCCCTGCTGCCGACGCTCGGCACCCTGCTGGTGATCCATGGCGCCTCGCCCGCCACCTTGGTCGGCAAGCTGCTGGGCCAGCGACTGCTGGTCGGCATCGGTCTGATCAGCTACAGCGCCTACCTGTGGCACCAGGTGCTGTTCGCGCTGACGCGGCTCTACACCTTCAACACCGCCCACATCGATGTTTACAAGATATTGGCACTGCTCAGCTTTGCGCTCGCGTTCATCAGCTGGAAGTATGTCGAGGGCCCCTTCAGAAGTGCCAGCCGCGTGCCACTCAAGCCCTTCATCGCCACGCTGGCCGTGGCCACCCTGGCGGTGGCCGGCTTTGGCCTCGCCGCGGTGGCCACCGATGGCTTCGAGGCCCGCTTCAACCGCAGCCTCGATGAGACGCAGCGGCTCTACCATCTCAATGCCAGAGAGAGCGCCAGGCTGAAAAAACTGGGAGAAAACCACATCAGCCACGGCGAGTGCATCATCGACAGCCCCAGCGTCAGCGAACTGTTCCTCTCCCAGTTCCAGCACTGCGCCCGCAGCCGGGGCAAGGCACTGCTGGTCATCGGCGACTCCCACTCCGGCAATCTCTTTCGCGCACTGGCTTCGGCTGCGGGGCGGCCCGATTTTCTCATTCGCCTCGGTCGGGGCTCCTGTCGCCCGGCCGATCAACAGGCCAAGTGCGACATCGGCGAGATGGCCGACTTCCTGCTGACACACAAGGAACAGATCTCCGCAGTGGTCTTCGCCCAATCCGGCTTCTATCTGCTGCAGGGTGCCCGACGCGAGTCGATCCTGCACAATCGGACCCTGCTCGCGCCCGATCAGGCCCTCATCGACCGGACGCTGGAGTTTCTGATCCCGATCAGCGAGGCCGTGCCGACCTACTGGTTCGGCCCCTGGATCGAACCGCATCTGCCGCTCGACAATCCACGCCGGATGGCCACGACCGCGCTCGATCAGCTCGATTTCAGCGCGCTGAACCGCGACATGTTCGCCCAGCTCGACCGATCCATCGCGCAGCGGGCGAGCGCCCGGGCACCCCTGCTGAACTATCGCTCGCAGGTGCGGGAAGAGGGCGCATCCGCTGACTTCATTCCACTGCATGTCGCAGGCTGCATCACCTTTCGCGACAGCAACCACCTCAGCCAGTGCGGCGAACGGCTGATGGGGCAGAAAATGCTGGACAGGATTGCCCGCTGACGCCCGCCGCCTTTGGATAGAATCGCTGGATCGCCGACAGCATCAACAAAAAGAAGCCGGATGCCGGGTGAACACGGACCAAACCAGTCGCCAGGTCACGCTCGGGCCAAAACGAGGGGAGTCGCCGTTGACAACACAACCGCTTCTGACACCACATCAAAGCCAGTACTTCGCCTGGCTGCTGACCCGCCGCGCGGCGGGTGACTCCGTGGAGTCGCTGGCCGCGACGCTGGTCGATGCCCAGGTCGACCTGAACCCGCACCAGGTGGACGCAGCGCTGTTCGCTTGCCGGAACCCGCTCGCGCGCGGCGTGCTGCTGGCGGACGAAGTGGGGCTCGGCAAGACCATCGAGGCCGGGCTAGTAATTTCCCAGCGCTGGGCCGAGCGGCGGCGCCGAATTCTCATCGTGGTGCCCGCCAACCTGCGCAAGCAATGGCATCAGGAGTTGCAGGACAAGTTCGGCCTGCACGGGCTGATCCTCGAAGCCAAAAGCTACAACGCGATCCGCAAGCAGGAGCAGCGGAACCCGTTCCTGTTCGCGTCCGGCCCGATCATCTGCTCCTATCAGTTCGCAAAAGCCAAGGCCGACGACGTCAAGGGCATTGACTGGGACTTGGTCGTGCTCGACGAGGCACACCGCCTGCGCAACGTCTACAAGCCGGGCAACGTCATCGCCCGCACGCTGCGCGATGCCCTGGCACCGGTTCACGCCAAGGTGCTGCTCACCGCCACGCCGTTGCAGAACTCATTGCTCGAACTCTATGGACTGGTCAGCTTCATCGATGACCGCGTGTTCGGAGACCTTGATAGCTTCCGCTCGCAGTTCACTGGCCGAGAACAATCCTTCAGCGGCCTGCGTGACCGGCTGGCGCCCATCTGCAAGCGCACCCTGCGCAAACAGGTTCAGCCTTACGTGTCGTACACGGCGCGCAGGGCCATCGTCGAGGAGTTCACGCCATCGAGCGAAGAGCAGGAACTTTCCAGACTCGTCGCCGATTACCTGCGCCGCCCCAACCTCAAGGCGCTGCCAGAGGGCCAGCGGCAACTGATTTCACTCGTGCTGTGGAAGCTGCTCGCCTCCAGCACGCACGCCATTGCGGGTGCATTGGAGACAATGGCGGAGCGTCTCCAGGGCGTGCTGGATCAAGCGCCCGTGGTTCCCGATCTCGCCGAAGCACTGGACGAAGACTACGAGTCGCTCGACGAAACCGCCGATGAGTGGAACGATCAGGATGCAGACATCGCAGCACCGAGTCGCACGGAACGCGACGCCATCGCGCAGGAGATCGAGGAGCTTCGGCACTTCAAGCAACTGGCGACCAACATCCGCGACAACGCCAAGGGCAAGGCGCTGCTCACCGCGCTGGATCGTGCCTTCGCCGAACTGGAGCGGCTCGGTGCGGCCAAGAAGGCCATCATCTTCACCGAGTCCCGGCGCACGCAGGATTATCTCCTGAGCCTACTGGCTGACACGCCTTACGGCGACGGCATCGTGCTGTTCAACGGCACCAACAGCGATGCGCATGCTCAAGCGGTCTACAAGGGCTGGCTCAAACGCCACGCCGGCACCGACCGCATCAGCGGCTCCAGGACCGCCGACACCCGCGCCGCGCTGGTCGAGCACTTCAAGGAGCGCGGCACCGTGATGATCGCCACCGAGGCCGGCGCCGAAGGCATCAACCTCCAGTTCTGCTCGCTCGTCATCAACTACGACCTGCCGTGGAACCCGCAGCGCATCGAACAGCGCATCGGCCGCTGCCACCGCTACGGGCAGAAGCACGACGTGGTGGTGGTGAATTTCGTGGACCGCAGCAACGAGGCCGATGCCCGCGTGTACGAACTGCTGGCGCAGAAGTTCCAGCTTTTCGAGGGCGTGTTCGGGGCCAGCGACGAAGTGCTGGGCGCCATCGGTTCCGGCGTCGATTTCGAGCGGCGCATCGCCGAGATCTACCAGCACTGCCGCGAGCCCGACGAAATCAAAGCCAGCTTCGAGCAGCTCCAGCTCGACCTGTCCGGCGAAATCAACGAGGCCATGGTCAAGACGCGCCAAATACTGCTGGAAAACTTCGACGAGGAAGTCCAAGAGAAGCTCCGCGTCCGCGCCGAGGACAGCCGCAGCGCCCGCAGCCGCTTCGAGCGGATGCTGATGAACTTGACCCGGGCGGAGCTGGGCGACTGCGCCCGCTTTGATGACGACGGCTTCACGCTGCACAAACTCCCCTCGCCCGCTGGCGGGAGAGGGGCTGGGGGTGAGGGCAGCGTCGTGGAGCACCAAGTCCCCCTCGGCCGCTACGAACTGCCGCGCCGATCCGGTGACGCGCACCTGTACCGCATCAGCCATCCGCTGGCGCAGTGGATCACGCAGCAGGCCAAGACCCGCGCGCTCGATGGAGCCAAACTGGTGTTCGACTACGACGGCTATGGCACCAAGGTCAGCACCCTGGCGCCGCATCGCGGCAAGGCCGGCTGGCTCATGTGCAAGCTGCTCATCGTCCAAGCCCTGGGCAATCAGGAGCAGCATCTTCTGGTCGCGGCCACCACCACCGACGGTGTCTCGTTGGCCGAAGACGACCCTGAGAAACTGTTGCGCATGCCTGCCACCACACAATTGGCGGGCCTGTTCAACAACGCGGACAACGCCACCTTGGCCGCCGACATGGAAGGCCGAAGAACCGAACTGCTGCGAGCGATCAATCAACGCAACCTCGGCTACTTCGAGCAGGAAGTGCAGAAGCTGGACGCCTGGGCGGACGACCTGAAGCTCGGTCTGGAACAGCAGATCAAGGAGATCGACCGCGAGATCAAGGAGGTCCGCCGCACCGCCGCCACCTCGCCGACGCTGGAAGAGAAGCTGTCATGGCAGAAGAAGCAGCGCGAGCTGGAAGGCAAGCGCAGCAAGCTGCGGCGCGAACTGTTTGCCCGGCAGGACGAAGTCGAAGCCCAGCGCAATGACCTTATCAGTCAGTTCGAAGTGCAGCTCCAGCAGCAGGTCGAAGAGCGCACGCTGTTCACTGTCGAGTGGGAGCTGGTCTAATGATGGATCGAGTAGCGGCGTGTAGCCCTCGGATTACCAAGCAGCGCCGGACGTGCGCCAAAAAATGAGGAGAACGAGTCATGGCCAGCGGAAAACTGCTGCGGCAACTCATCAAATCGGGAACACAAGGCGATGCTTCGGGCTTTCGCACGGCGTCCGAGGCGGTGATCAAAGAGGAGCGCGAGAAAAACCATCACCTGCTTGCAAACGACCTCGAGCGTTTGCTTTACGGCGATCAGGCAACGGTCGGGAACAGTGCGCGGAAGCTGCAAAGTTTGCCCAGCCTGCCAACCAATAAAGACAGTGGCCTTGGACTGCTCGAAGAGCGGGCCGTGATTCGAGAGGAGAAAGACGTCATTCTCTCGGATGCTTCTCAGTCGGCACTCGATGAAATCCTGATGGAGCACAACCGGGCGGACGTGCTCCGATCCTACGGCCTGCAACCCGCGCAGAAGCTCCTGTTTTGCGGCCCCCCCGGCTGCGGCAAGACGCTGGCCGCCGAAGTCATCGCGCATTCCCTGTCCATGCCGCTCGTCCTCGTTCGGCTGGACTCGGTCATCTCGTCGTTTCTGGGGGAGACGGCCGCCAATTTGCGCAAGGTGTTCGACTACGTCGCGACGCATCCCGTGGTCGCCTTGTTCGACGAATTCGACGCCTTGACCAAGGATCGTGGCGACAGCGCCGATCATGGTGAGCTCAAACGCTCCGTCAATGCCGTCTTGCAGATGATGGACGGTTATCGAGGTGAGAGCATCCTGATCGCTACTACCAACTACGAAACCCTATTGGACAAGGCGGTTTGGCGACGCTTCGATGAGGTCGTGCGCTTCGAGATGCCGAATCTGGAGCAGATCAAACGCCTGTTGGTGCTGAAACTCTCGGGTATCCGCCGCAACTTCGAGCCCGACAATGGCCAGGTGGCATCGCTGTTCAAAGGCATGTCGCACGCCGACATCGAGCGGGTTCTGCGGCGCGCGATCAAGGAGATGATTCTGTCGGGCCGGGAATTCCTGGAGAAGGGCCACCTCGATGCCGCACTGGCCCGCGAGTATCGCCACAAAAACTAAAGGGATGAAGGGGGAGACATGGCCTATGAGCACCTGCGTCTGGAGCGAGAAGAGCCCCTGAGAGATCGTCACCGACGGCAAGATAAACGCCCACGTTTCAAACCTGCTGATCCGAGAGCGCATGGCGCCGCGTTGGCCGGGCGGTTTGACCAAGCCCGGCAACGCGCGATGGCAGAAGACGTCGGCGGATTCGACGACCGCAGGCTGCTCAAGATCCGGTTGCGCGCGGGCGAGAAGAGCGTGCCCGCCTTCGATGCCATTCCGGGCGTGGAGATCGTCAGTCAGGAAGACGAATCCATCGTGCTGGCATTCGCCACCGATGACGGCCTGAGGGAGTTCGAAAGCCGGCTCGCCACCCTTGCACGTGATGGCGTCGTCACCCGCAAGGAGCTGTTCTACGTCATCGAAGACTTCGACCACTGGACACCCCAGGACCGGACCGGCGCGGCCTTGCTTGAGCAGGGATTTCCAGCCACGCCAACCTTCGCGCTCGATGTGGAGCTTTGGCCCCAGGAGCGACAAGACAAACGCCAGGGAATGGTGCGGGCCTTTCTCGACTGGTTGGGCGCACAAGGCATTGAGCGGCTCGACGACATCCAGCAACCCTCGCTCGTCATGGTCCGTGTGCGCTGCAACCGTACGCAGGCCGAGCAACTCTTGCACCATCGCGATGTGCGCACTGCCGACCTGCCGCCCCGCTTGAGCGTGGCCGTGCAACTGCTTCACACCGACATCAACCAGTTTCCTCCGATCGATCCCCCCTCTGACGATGCCCCGTCCATTGCCGTGCTGGACTCCGGCTTGACGCGTGGACATTCGCTGCTCGGCACAGCGGTCGGCGACGCGCAGGGCTACCTCGCACCGCATCGCAGTGCCGATGACACTGCTCCCCACTGGCACGGCACCTTCGTTGGCGGGCTGGCGTTGTACGGCGATGTCCAGCGCGTCATTCAGCAAGGGCAGTTCGTCCCGCAGCTTCGCCTGTTCTCCGGCAAGGTGTTCGAAGACGACGGAGAGGACCAAACCGAGTTCGTCGAAAAGGCGGTGGAAGAAGCCGTGCGCGACCTGCATGCGCAATACGACTGCCGGGTCTTCAACCTGAGCTATGGCGACCTGAACAAGGTCTACGACGGCCGTCATGTGCGCGGGCTCGCCTACACGCTGGATCGGCTGACGCGTGAGCTGGGGGTCCTGTTCGTGGTACCAGCGGGCAATTTGCTGTCATCCCAGTTGCCCGCCGATACACGCGCGAGTTACCCGGACTACCTGTTCGAAGGCCACGCCCGCCTGCTTGACCCCGCCACGTCGCTCAACGCCCTGACCGTTGGCGGCTTGAGCCTGAACGAGGCCACGCGCAATGCACAGCGCCATCCCGACACGATTGAAGACCACGTATTGGCACGGGCGGAGCAGCCGTTTCCATTGACTCGCAGCGGCCCTTCTGCCAGCGGCGCCATCAAGCCCGACGTGGTTGCGCATGCCGGCAACATCGCCTTGCGGCGCACTGGAAGATCGGAAGAGCGTCGTGTAGGGAAAGAGTGTTCTCTTCCGTGTA
>ERZ795061.4916-NODE-4916-length-11124-cov-14.842624_pt1 | contig 11124 bp, 8 predicted proteins | sample MGYA00375145_ERZ795061 | MGnify/ENA primary metagenome ERZ795061 (study PRJEB30190, sample SAMN05720144) | anaerobic digester metagenome | isolation source: active sludge of municipal wastewater-treating anaerobic digesters | place: USA | collected 2014-12-22 ... | reverse complement strand
CGCGGCGTAAGCGCTCCTTCTTCTCGCGACGGCGCGATACCCCGACATCATCGCGGTGTAAAGAAAAAAGGCGTATCGCGGGGTCCCATTGGTTACCCCGCGATGACCCGCGCGCTAATCGCGGCGCAAGCGCCCCTTCTCTTCGTGGGGTCAACTTTCAAGTTGGCATGTTTTACTGTTTCTTAGAACTCCAGGGGTATTTCTTTTTTTACTCCGTGGCCTCTGTGCCCTTTGTGTGAACGCTGTTTTCTGGGAATGACAAACTTCCGTTCGGCAGGTTCTTGCCCGTCTCCTCTCGCCCAATCGCACGTTCTCGCCACGCGAAAACCGGTGCGCAACCCACTACGCCTGCTAATTGGAGGGGATTCGTAGCGGTAGGCAACGTTAAATTCAATCTCACGGCCTCTGTCTAAGGCGTAGTTTACATCTAGCCCGCAGCCTCTTATAACCCGTGCCCTCCCTTTCGTAGGACCTATGGGGTCGACCCTCTCAGTCGAGTTGGTATAGTCAAAATACCTATCGTAACACCATTCCCAAATCGTTCCACTCATATCGAACAGGCCCAAATCGTTGGGCTTGGTTTGCCCCAAGGGTTTGTCGTCATAATAGGGGATCAATAAATCCTCCAAGTCGTCAGTTCCGGGGAACCGGTAATCTCTCGTTCTCTTATGCCCGCCGCGGGCGGCGTATTCCCATTCCGCTTCCGTGGGCAGGCGGTAGCCCTCGACATTTTTTATTTCGGTCGTTATGTTTCCATTCGTGTCCAACAAGTTCCCATCAAAATCAAAGGCGGGTTTCAGACCCTCCCGCAGGCTCAGCCAGTTGCAGTACCTGACGGCGTCGCCCCATTTCAAGTAGCCGACAGGAAAATATCTTCTAGGAACCCATTCGTTCTCTTCGAAGGGATCACGTGGCTTTGCTTTTCCGATGCTCTCGCAGAAACAATCGTATTCCTGGCATGTAACGGGATAACGACCTATCCAATAGTCGTAGGTGAGGGTCACGAGATGGGAAAAGAATCCTAAGTGGATGGCATCCTCTACTCGGTCTTCACGTGTATGGCCCATTTTGAAACTACCCGCCCGCACGCGCACCATCTCGGAAGTAATCGAGAGCGCGTTCAACGCGGCTGACAGCCTGCCCTTCACAGACATCGCATTGGCGTTTTTCGCCGAGTGCAAGGAACCTCTCAAGATGAGCCCTATATCGGACAGAGAGAGCACTTTGTGTTCATTTTGGTCCAACCCTGGGATCCAGTACGTCTCTTCCTTCTTCATCTCCTTTTCTCTCCCCTTCGGCGCGTTTACGTATCTCGATCCTCGCGTAAACGGACCACAACCCCATCGGCATTGTTAAACGGCGCATTATGGGTGAGTACCCAGATTACCGGCACCGGGGACGGATCATCTTTGGTGAAGTACGGTGTGCCCCCATCCGTCACCACAACCATTTTTTTATACTGCGGATAGCGTTGTGAGGCTACCAACACGGCCTGTTGCATATCTGTTCCGCCCCTGCCGTGGAACTCGGGCTTCTTCTTGGCCATAAATACGGTGACGGGAACGGGCTCCGTCTGTTGCTCGTAGTCCCACTGCATGACGTAGAAGCTGCGAGCGTCGCTATTCAACGTTTTGATCAAACCCATAAACAGTTCGTAGTCCGCAGCCATCATAGAACCCGAGGTATCGAGTATGATCAGGGTCTGCTCCTTTTGTGAAGAGATATTTACTTTCAAAAGAATGCCCCCTCCTTCCCGTCGATGAGGGCGTCGATAGGAACGGGTGTTTGCAACGCCAGACCCCGATCCCGTCAAGACGTTTCTCAGGTGCCGCATCCATGTGTTCTTCACACGCGGGAATACCCAATCGGTCACCCAAACGTCTTCGCCCCTGCCGAATCCTCGGCTGCGCAGGTCACTCGAAGGCTTTTTCTGTAGACCCTGCATGAGCTCTCCGATTCGCTTTTTCAGTTCTAGGGTTGCTGACGAAGCCAAATCTCTAATGGACGCATAAACGCTCCCTTCATAAGGGGTTCCGTTATCCGAAAGACCTTGAAGCTCTTCCATCGTCTGAGAGAAACCTGAGAGCCATTTTGGGACCGAAACCAGCATACAGCCCTTCGTTTTCGGCAACAATGCCAGGTACTGCTCCATCGACAGTCTCACAGGGAAATCGAAAGGGGGCCGATCAGGGAACAAGCCCCCTATTTCTTCCAATACGCTCAGTTCCCCGTGTTTTCTGCAGCCATTCACGGCCAGGTCGGCCGCGATGTTGAGTGTCTCTAACGAGTACGATTTGAGAAGGGTTAAGCCACGGTCGAAATGATCGTGCGCAAGATGTAGGAACTCGTGAATGAGAATGGCCCTTAAAACTCTCTCCCGAGGCTCTTTCGATCGCGTTTCGTATATTTGAGAGAAGAGGATGGGATTGACCACCAGAGACCACGCCTTTCGATTTGGAGACAAAGAAACGTAAGCTATGGCTTCCGCCGTTTCGTCGATCCTACGGTTGAGAGAAGAAAGGATGTAGCTGAATAAACAACCGGACTGAATGCCTTCCTGTAAGGCGGATTCCAGATCCGCCATAGTGGGATAGGGAGGGGGATTCGATCGATCCATCAGATAGCAGTCTCCAATCCAAAATCGCCAATTTTGATATAGAGTTTTGCCAAAGCCTCTTCCATCTTAGGGTCAGAGATATCCACCTCTGATGAACGAAGTCTGCTGATCAGCATTTGACAGGTATCATTGGGCAAATCCAAGGCAAAAAGGACAATGTTCATATCCCACTTTTCCATCAAAATCGATACGGCATCAGCCAATCGAGCCAGCTCGCACATATGGCCTGCCTCTGCCTTTTCGAGAACGAGTAAACGCAACTTTTCATTTTTCGAGTACTCTCGAATGACATCCATAGGAGAAATTGTGGGGCAGTCGGATTTGAAGAGCATCTCCATCATTTCGTGTCCAACGGAGACCCCCACCACCAATTGGAGAGGGATAAGGCCTTTGGTTTTTATCTCCTGCATATTGCTGAATGAGTAAAGAAGCTTGCTCGCTCTTTCCCAAACGGCAGGCATGAGGGTCAGGTTAGGGGTAAGGGATTTATATAACATAGAGGGATTGGCTCTCAGGTATTCGAGCACCATAGGATGATAACGCTCCTTTTGGGCATATTCCAACCAGCTCTCTACATCTGATTTGACACGTATGAACAGCCATCTTCGGACGAAGGCCATATCCATAGCATTCACCATATAACTACTGTCATCATCGGGATTGATCGAGGCAATGATTCTCCATTGATCGCCCATCACACGGCTATCCATAGTACGATCGCCAATCAGTTGGAATATGGGTTGATGCACATCGGGATGAGCTCGATTGAGCTCCTCGAAGTCCAGAACTCCTGGCCCCTCGGATTCAAACACCCTGGTGAGTTTGTCCACCAACACAAACTCGATCTGAGGTCGGCTCACCCCCTGAACGCCCAAGCTTCTTCGGGCAGCCACATCTGTCCAAGTTTCAGCTTTCGGATACCCCCTCAAGTCTTCGGGAAGCATCCCAGCCAATCGAATGTCCAGGTATTCCCATCTGTTTTCGGAGACGACCTGCCTCGTGATCTCGGTCTTCCCTATTCCGGAAGGACCACAAAGAAGTATCGGCTGGTGTGGCATATGCTTGAAGAAGAATTGTATGGCTTTTTTAGCTTGAGTGGGCGTCAATTCGAGTTCTTCCATCTTTTCCCCCTTTCAATACGTGTCAAACGGACGAACGACAGCGTGCCGAAAATCGCTCTCATCGCGCAAAAATCCGGCGCGGTCTCATACGACAGAGTCAAATAGATGAAATGCTTCCAGTTCGATTGAGGATGAAACAAAAGCCGAAATACGCGGAATCACGGGTCCGGAAATCCACCTTTCAGGCGAACCCCTTTCCTTATTTTAAGTCATCCGGTTTAGTAAGCTTCCGAGAAGTAGTAGACGTATCATATGGAAGTATTATATCACACCGATTCGGGAATGTCAACACCTTCGGTTTAGTGTTCAATATACATTTCCTTTTATCCGATAATACTTTACTGATGCGATTCAGAATGCCATGAATCGCATAATAAAATAGTTTGCTCGTTGAGGAATTTCCGCATTTCTCTTAAAGGATTGTTGGTTCAGAGATTTGGGACGCGAAATCAGTCTATCAGCTCATGCTTTTTATGCGGACTCTTAAAACAGGTGTTCGGCACGAACAAAGGGTTCTGGGATTGCTCTCCGCAATACTTGCACACATACATACTTCTGCCCTGCGTAAGAATATGGTGGTTATTGGGGCTGTAAGGGCAATAACCGCTGGTGAAATAAGGATCTCGCCCCAGAGTCCCACAAAACTTGCAGACGTATGTATCACTGCCACGTATCAGGCTATGACTTTTCGTGGGGCTGTAATTGCAATAACTGCTGGCAAAATATGGATCACGCCCCTGAGTCCCACAGTATTTACACACGTATACCTCTCGAGCCTGTGCTGGTTCAAAGCGAGCCGTAACCTTTCTACCGTCATCGACGGGAGCCGAGGACTTTTCAACGGCAGTGTTTGAGGTTCTCTCTGACATTTTTAACAAAAACTTGAACGTGAACAAGAGAATGACGCCGACGACTTGCAAAGTAATCAGGATAACCCGTCCGAAAATTCTCCAGAACTTCGATTTTCTACTCATATTATGCTCCTAAGAAACGAGTTGGTTACTGTCAAAGATAATCCGCGAGGTTCTCGCGCCAGGTTTTCCTCGCCTTGGCGTTTGCGCGTTTCTTATTTTCGTTCTCACCATTCCTAACGTCAGATTTCTGACTTTAGTATCATACCACATTTCCTGACACCGCCAAAGAGAACGTCGCGCACCTGGTAACGCCGGGAACGCCGTGGGAACGCCAACTTTTAAGTTGGCATGTTTCACTTTTTCTTGGAAATCCCCGCCCATTGCCATTTTTTCCTCCGCGCCCTCCGTGTTCTCTGTGCGAACCCTGTTTTCTCGGATCGCCAAATTTCAAGTTGGCAGGCTTTACATTTTTTGTAAACCCTCGCTCATTGGCGTTTTTTCCTCCGTGCCCTCCGTGTTCTCTGTGCGAACCCTGTTTTCTGGGAATGCTTTTCGGGACCGCCAAACTTTAGTTTGGCATGGTCTCAATTTTGCATTGTGAGCGTATCCGTGCGCAGCATCGCGGCGTAAGCGCCTCTTCTTTTCGCGACGGCGCGATACGGATTTGTACGGGCCTATCGCGGTATAAAAACGCAAAAGTCGTGTCTCCTCCTCTTTCTATTTTTTGTTGCGCCTCGATATTATACCCACACCACGAGTTATCGCGCGCAGACTAGATACGCGATAGAGAATCCCCGAAAAATACGCAAAAAGCCCGTTCAAAAGAATACGATTGCCTTCGACCTAAACGGGAGTTTTCCTCGGCAAAAAGCAGGAACGAAAATTAAGCGTTAACAATTAACCGCAGAGAACGAATAAAGACGCGATTGTTACAACTATTATTGACTATTTGTTTGATTCGTGGTATAATTGATGAGTCGATTCACCTTCTATTTTATTATATTTTGGTTTTCATTCGAAAGTATTATTCGAAGAGCAAGCGTTCGAAAGGTGTTAAATACCGTTATATTTCATTTGCGCCATCAAAAAAGCGGCCTTAGCTATCTGCCGTATTATTAAAGGAGGAGAAGTATATGCACGCTTTTTCTGTTGATATTTATAATTATCTCGGTGGGGTATGCCTATACCGGATACCCTTGTATCAAAGAACTTATAGCTGGGAACGCGAGCAGTGCGCTCGTCTATGGGACGATATCGTCAACATCCATCGAGACCACCGAGAGGGGCATTTCATTGGGTCTATAGTACGTATCTCAGAGGAAGCGCCGGCAGGTAAAAGAGTTGCGATGATCATCGACGGTCAACAAAGGCTTACAACATTAACCTTACTTCTCGTCGCTCTGCGCGATTATGCATTGGAACACCCCGAGTGTGACGTTAACCCAGATCAAATAACACAAACACATCTCATAAACATTTTCGAGCAAGCAGATGGTAGGTATAAGCTATTATTAACGCAATCTGATAGGGATGCGCTCATTCGAAAAATAAATCGGAAACAGCTTATGAATAATCTCCAGTCTCGTATTTTCGACAACTATAACTTCTTTGCCCAGCAAATTGCTAACGGAGTAATCTTGCCCACTGATCTTTACAATGCGATCGGCATGCTTCAAATCGTAGACGTTGTGCTTGATCGAAGGCACGATGATCCGCAGGCGATCTTTGAGAGCCTAAACTCGACTGGTATGGACTTGAATGACTCAGATCTTATCCGCAACTTCTTGCTCATGGGCTTGGACACTGAGACTCAAGCATACGTGTACGACGAGTTTTGGCGACCCACGGAATTACTATTCGACTATGAACAGCAGAGCAAGTTGTTGGACGTCTTTTTCCGTGTTTACTTGACAATGAAACTAGGTCGGATACCTAAGGAAAAGGAACAAGAGATTTATAAGGAATTCCGCGGCTTCCATAGAAATAGCGGTATGCCTGTAATAGACCGTTGCATAGATATTTACCGCCATGCGAGATTATTTACTGATATGTATTTCGCCAGAAGCGAAGACGGGATGCTTACCTCACTGTATAGAGATATGAAGGAAATCAGTATGGGGGTAGCCTATCCTTTCCTACTCAAAGTACTCGAAGACTATACAAATGGGATGATCCAAAGAGAAGAACTGTTAGAAATCATTCAACTTTGTGTGAGTTACGTCTTGCGCCGCGCTATCTGTGGTATGCCGACTAACTCTCTCCATAGGATTTTTGCCAGCATAAAGAATAACATCAGGCCGGACGATTACTTGAATTCGGTCAAGGCATTCTTTATCTTACTCGACTCCAACAGGGTGTTCCCGGATGACCAAAGATTCCTCGAAGATTTCAAAACAAGGGATATATATAATATGAATCGTTGCCGGTATATTTTGAGAAAGCTTGAAAACTGGGATAACAATGCAGTTGTTGTTTTGGATAACTTAACCATCGAACACATCATCCCGCAAAATCCGGCGCTTTCTCCCGAATGGATTGCTGCCCTGGGTGAAAATTGGAGTGAGGTTCAAAGGACATATCTACACACCATAGGCAACCTGACGCTGACGGCTTATAATGCAGAAATGAGCGATTCTTCCTTTACCGATAAACTTAATATGCCAGGAGGTTTCATAGAAAGCGCACTACGCTTGAACAGGTATGTTATAAGGCAGAATATATGGGGAGAACAACAAGTCGTCGAGCGCGCATCCATACTTAGCGAGGTAGCGCGAATGGTTTGGCCTTATCCCTCTCTTACAGATGAAGAAATCGCGCCTTTTCTACCTCAAGGCGAACTTGCCCCGCAGGGCAGATTAGAAGCCTATCCAAATTGGAACGACTTCAACAGAAATCTTTTCGATATGCTTAACACGCGTATTCTTAACCTTAGTACTTCGGTAAAGCGTGTGTTTAGGACACAGCACATTTCTTATATGTTGGAAACAGACTTTGTGGATGTTGTTATCGAAAACGAACGGCTTCTCCTGAGGGTCAAGATGAAATTTCAGGAAATTGTAGATCCAGATGGTAGGTTCAGAGATATTGTAGCTATTAGCAATAGGAACAACGGCGGCGTAGAGGTAGTTCTACACAACGAGAATAGGCTCGATGATGTGATGGCTATCATTGAGCAGGCATTTCGCCTTCAGGAAGAGGAGTAATATAGTGTAAAGAACGGTTTTCAAACGCTTAGTATGGACAGGAATATTGTTATAGATATTAAGTAACTTGTTAATCAAAGGCTATGATAGAATTCCCAATGAAAAATACGCATTGGGAAGAAATCGGGATGGAAAAGGTACTTCAACCCTTATTCGAACAATTGGTTGGAATAACGGAATCCTAGTACATCAGCGAAATAAAGCAAAAAGAACAGGTCGTCCACATCCGTATCGATTTCAAACGGGGAGCGAAATTTAACTACAAAGGGGAGCCTTGTAGTGCCCACGATACGGTTATCCGAGAGTGGCGGCATATGAACCTGTTACTGTATAAGACCCATCTGCGCGCGCGTGCCCCGAGAATCAGTACACCGGATAGCGTCAAACAAGTACAAGTACCCTGGGCTCGGGCAGGAGGCGGTTTCACGCTTTTGTTCGAAGAGTCCGTTCTTTCTTTAGCTCAAACAACCAGCGTAGCGCAGATCCATCGGTTGTACGGCGAAAGTGAAACCCGTCTTTGGAGAGTGTTAAAGCGCTACAAAGAGAAAGAAGTCGGCCTTCAAGATTTATCATAAGAACCGTCAGTGCGCTCTCCATAGATGAAGCGGCGCACAGAAAGGGCGTGCTTTCCATAAACGCGAATAATCCCATGCGCTCGAAAAGCTAAAGGCGCCCGATCGATTTTGATCCATCCGAAAGGCGTTATGGCCTATTTTACCTATCGGGTGACCAACGCCGTAATGGAAGGGAACAATTCCAAGCTGAGAGCGATTACAAAACGCTCCTATGAATTCAAGACTCTTCGATACCTGAGGTAGATGATTTTCTTGGTCTTCAGGAAACTCAAGTTCGAGGCGCCAAGGTTGACATAACTATTTTCCTACCCATTTGACTTGGAAGAGAACCTAAAACGAATTGAATAAGGAAATTTCTAAACAAACCTGGCTTATATGGGTTAGCTTTTTTTTGACCATTCTTTCCTTTGTATTTTAATTATTGTTCATAAGATTTAGCAATTAGCGAAAAGATATTTGATCCTGACATAACGGGAATGCTGGAAAGTAGGGCGAGTATGAAAAGAGTCAGATCTGTTCAAATCACGATGGCTTCTCCCGATACGGTTATCGGTTGGTCCAATGGCGAGGTCAAAAATCCGGAAACTATCAACTATCGGACATTCAAGCCCGAGAGGGATGGGCTATTTTGCGAAAAGATCTTTGGGCCGACCAAAGATTACGAATGCTCCTGTGGCAAGTACAAAGGAAAGAAGTACGAGGGAACCGTATGCGAACGCTGCAATGTGCGTGTCGAACCCAAGTCTTCCAGAAGAAAGAATATGGGGCACATTCAGCTGGCAGCCCCGGTGGTCCATCTCTGGTTCCTGAAGAGCGCGCCAAGCATTTTGTCCAACCTTCTGTATATGACCAGTAAAAACTTGGAGAATATTATCTATTTCGGCTCCAGAAGGATCAAAGAAAAGATATTCGTCATCGTCGATAGAAAAGACACCGCCTTCGATAACGGCGACACCTTATACGAGACCGAGCGCGATATCTACAGCCAGTTCTGGGACTTCGAAGCCGAACCGGCCGTCACCGTAAAAAAAACCATCGGACCGGTGAAGTCTGAGATTCAGGGAATGGTTTCTATAACCAAAGAAGAAACCCATACCGGCAAAACTCTGTACTGGGTGACCGTGACGGATAAGGTTTCGAAAGCATACGCTGTTCACAAAAACCGAACGATCAATTTCAAAAGTGGCGAGGAAATCAAAGCGGAGCAACAGCTCGTGAGCGAGCAGACCATTCCGGCGATCTACTCCCCGATCGACGGAACGGTAGAACTGGACGAAGGATTGGGGACTTTGACCATAGACCCAATCATCACGAGCGGCGACCAACCGGTGAACTTTCAAATCCCGTTTAACGCGAGGGTTGCCGTAAAAGACAACGAAAAAGTGAAAAAAGGAGACCGCCTGACCTGGGAAGTCACGTATCCGGCGATACTGGCTGAAAAGTCCGGAATCGTCGTGTTCGACAAAGGGCTGTCTGTCAAGCCTTTGCCAGATGGTAGACACGAAGCGACTTCTAACGGCAAGGTGCTCATCGAAAACATCATAGAGGAGCGCCGGTACCCGATCGTCGAAGGCTCGATTCTCTACGTCAACGACGGGGATATGGTGGAGAAAGATGCGCATATAGCCGATCGTTTCGTCTATGAAGAGGAGATTCTCTCACTCACCGAATATCGCATCTTAGAAGAACATTACCCCGGGATGTTCAACGCCGAAGGCGAAATCGAAAACGACCGACCGATTATGGTCATCACGGAAGTTGATCCCGATGTTTCAGCCGAGATAGAAAAAGGGGTCGGCGATATCCTCACCGACGACGAATACGAAGCTTACCGGACGGTGTATCCGGGGAAGATCGAGGCCAGGACCGGCGCTGAAGCTGTTAAGAGTCTCCTGGCCAAACTGGATCTGGAAAAGATACTCGTTGAAAAAGAAAATGAATTGCGAGAGCTTCCGAAATCCAGCGCGAATGTGATCAAACTCAGAAAGCGGTTGCAGATCATCAAAGACCTCCTGCTATCCGGGAACGATCCGATTTGGATGGTCTTGAACGTTTTGCCCGTCATCTCGCCCGAGCTCCGCCCGATGGTCCAGATCGAAGGCGGACGCTTCGCGACGACCGATTTGAATGACCTTTATCGCCGCGTCATCAACCGAAACAACAGGTTGAAAAAACTGATGGAAATAAACGCGCCAGAAGTGATCGTGCGAAATGAAAAGCGTATGCTTCAACAGGCGGTCGACGCGCTCATCTACAACGGGAGGATGTCCAAAGCGATCACCGATAGAGGAGGGCGCCCCTTAAAATCTTTAACCGATTTGCTCAAGGGAAAGAAAGGGCGGTTCCGCAGGAACCTGCTTGGGAAACGGGTGGATTACTCCGGGCGAGCGGTCATCGTTCCCGGCCCAGATTTGAAGATACACGAATGTGGAATCCCCAAGATGATGGCGCTCGAGTTGTTCAAACCCTTCGTCCTCTCTAAACTGCTCAGAGGTAAAGCCACTTCAAAGAGCGCGCGAAAGTTAAAAAAGGCGATTATAGAAAAAGAGATGCCGCAGGCGTGGAGGGTGCTCGAAGAGGTGATCCGGGAGCATCCGGTCTTACTCAACCGCGCGCCGACATTGCACAGAATCTCGATACAGGCCTTTATACCTCGATTGGTCGAAGGAAACGCCATTCGACTGCATCCTTTGGTTTGCCCGCCTTTCAACGCGGACTTCGACGGAGACCAGATGGCGGTTCACGTACCCCTGT
>ERZ795061.4915-NODE-4915-length-11126-cov-5.611146_pt1 | contig 11126 bp, 7 predicted proteins | sample MGYA00375145_ERZ795061 | MGnify/ENA primary metagenome ERZ795061 (study PRJEB30190, sample SAMN05720144) | anaerobic digester metagenome | isolation source: active sludge of municipal wastewater-treating anaerobic digesters | place: USA | collected 2014-12-22 ... | reverse complement strand
GATTTCGGTCTTTCTCTCGATAAAGATTCTAATTTGAATTATAAATATTCACTTCCAAATAAACTCTTCGATTATATCCAGGCGCAATTGCCCGTTCTTGCATCTAATCTTCCGGAAGTGCGGAAAATTGTAGAGCATTATGGTATTGGTAAAGTAACTCCGTCACATTCAATTGATGACCTTAGAAAGTCAATGAAATCAATGGTTTCGGACGATACCCAGTTGGCTTTATGGAAAGAAAATCTCAAATTTGCAGCATCAGAATTATGCTGGGAAAACGAAGAGAAAAAATTGTTCGATATTTTTAAAGATGTCATCTGACCATTTACATATCATTTCATTTGATGTACCCTATCCGGCAGATTATGGTGGAGTTATCGATGTGTTTTTTAAATTGAAAGCATTGCATGAAGCCGGTATCAAGATCACTTTACATTGCTTTGAATACGGCAGGACTGAACAGAAGGAACTGGAGAAATATTGTAAAAAGGTTTACTATTACCCGAGGAAGAATTCACGGTCATTGCTTTTCAATACACTCCCTTATATTGTTCTTACAAGAAGCTCAGATCAGCTGAAAAAAAGATTACTGAAAGACAACTCGCCAATCCTTATGGAAGGTTTGCATTCAACTTTTTTAATGAATGACAAAGACCTTGCTGACAAACATTTTTTTGTACGGACACATAATGTTGAGCATGATTATTACACCAATCTTGCAAAAGTTGAACGAAATATTTTTAAAAGATATTATTTCTATAATGAAGCGGGTAAATTATTAAAATATGAGAGTATTTTAAAAAAAGCAGCCGGAGTATTTGCTATTTCCCCTTCAGACAAAGAGCATTTCAAATTGCTTTCGAAAAAGGTGCAATACCTTCCTGCTTTCCATCCATTCAATTCCGTTTCGGTAAAAGAAGGGAATGAAGATTTTTTTCTCTATCACGGAAATCTTTCCGTTGGAGAAAACAATGAAGCAGCACAATTCCTGATAAAAGAAGTCTTTAACGATATTCCATATAAACTCATCATAGCCGGAAGTAAGCCTTCTGCTGAATTACAGAATGCCGTTTCTGAAAGTAAGAATGTGGAGTTAATACAAAATTGTTCGCCTGAGAAGATCTATGAACTGATTGCAAATGCCAAATGCAATATCCTTCCGACTTTCCAGTCAACAGGAATAAAACTGAAGTTACTTGCCGCACTTTTTCTTGGCAAATTTTGTTTGGTAAATACACCTATGGTCGTAAATACAGGTTTAGAATCCCTTTGTGAGATCGCTGATACTGCCTTTGAAATGAAAAATAGAGTTTCTGAGATATATAAGCAGAAAAATTTTCCTGAAGAATTGATAGCGCAACGTAAAAAAATCCTGGAACAAAATTTCTCCAATCAAAGTGGTGCGAAGAAATTAATAAGCGCAATTTTTGTTAAATAAATTTTATTAAATTGCTTTATTATTTATAAGAATGGATTTCAGAATCAACACGCATTACTTTCTTAGATTAAACGTTTCTTTGTTGATCGGATTAGTTTTAATTTCCCTTTTTTTGAAATTAATTTATCCTTCTGTAGAATGGAAATTGTTAATTCTTCCTTGCCTTATCTATATTTTAAGTGCGAATTTAATATTTTCATTTGTTCTGAACCTTGTTATCTACTGTTCACAAAAAGGAAAAATTTCAAACCAAACGCAGGTAATAATTCTAAGGTGGCTTTCAATTATAATTGTTCTTTTTCCGGTGGTTTATTTCCTGATGAGTGTACCTCCTAAATTTTGATTTTTATCCCGATAGCCATCGTATAGGCGAGAACTTAAGATAAAAAACAAATGAATTGTATTTCGTTCTGTTGATATGAGGTTATTTATAGATTTTTTCAGCAAATTATATTTTATAGCCGTCAGTTAAAACTTAATGTCATTTGGTTAAAGCGAATAATGTATTCGTTGTTAATTTCTATATTATTAGGCCCGTTAGGGCCATACTTTTGGTAATACTAGACCACACTAGAACGCTAAGCACCTTTAGGGGCGCACTCTTTAAACACACAGCTTTTTTCGACAACGAATGCACGATTGTACATCAGGAATAAGTCGAATGCAACGAATATATGCTGGAACTTTTATGCCGTTAAATTAAGGGGCACACACATTGTGTTTAAAGAGTGCGCCCCTAAAGGGGCTTGACTGTCTCGTGTAGTCTAGTGTTACCGAAAGTATGGCCCTAACGGGCCTGTAGCTTCTATATCCATATACTTATTATGAATATTTGAGTTTAACTAGATGACAATGAACTAATGTTGCCGGCAATAAAGTTGACGGCATTGCACTTAATTTTAATTAGGTAAAAAAAACAATTAAATTGACACCTGTGCGATAGCTATCCGGATTGCCTTTTTTTAATCAACCCTTCGAATCAAACAATCTTCCATTCTCACACTTAATTATCCGCGCCGGAAATTTTTCGATCAATGTGTAATTGTGGGTAGCCATTAATACTGAACAACCGGTTTTTCCGATATCAATTAAAAGTTTCATAATTCCTTCTGATGTTTCAGGATCTAAATTACCTGTAGGTTCGTCAGCAAGGATCATTTCAGGATGATTCAAAAGCGCTCTTGCAATAACAACCCGCTGTTGTTCACCTCCTGAAAGCTCATGCGGCATTTTAAAACCTTTCGTAGACAAACCTACTTTTTCCAAAACTTCGTTGATGCGGTCTTTCATTTTCAATTTATCTTTCCAGCCAGTGGCTTGCAGAACAAAAAGTAAATTTGAATTTACTGAACGGTCAGTCAACAATTGAAAATCCTGGAATACGATTCCGAGTTTACGACGCAAGTAAGGTACCTGACTTGATTTAATATGGTTCAACTGAAAACCTGCAACGCCCGCAGTACCTTGTAAAAGTTCAACATCACCATAGATCATTTTCAATAAACTACTTTTTCCGCTTCCGGTCTTTCCTATCAGATAAACAAATTCTCCTTTGTCTATCTTCAACTGTACATTCGAAAGAACAAGATTGTTGGATTGAAAAATATTTGCATTTGCAATATCAAGAATTGTATCAGTCTGCATCTGTCTTTTTTAAAATGGAAGTTTTTGAATTTTGCCAAAAGGCAGTTCTCCTATGAATTCAATGATTTCTTTTTCATGATCACCAAGCCCTGCTTTTACCAGTGCTTTTTCCGGCCTGTCGACACGGAAATAAGCTAACAATGTAAAATTGTCATCCCGCAGTTGAACATAATCAGGAATTTTCGCTGTACCTTTTACTTTTAAAATATACATGTCACAAAAGTACAAAATGAAAAGGCCTTTCGAAGCATTCCGAAAGGCCTTTTCATAATTTCTTTAACCGTTTTATTAACGTAGTGTTACCGGAAATGTTTGTCCGTTTACAGCAACCGATGCCTGGTTATCGCAAACTCCCGAACCGTAGTCAAATGTTCTGGTTGCTTTCCCACTTGGTGTGAGGTCAAATGTACCTTCTTTGATCCAGTAACAACTAAAATCAATGTCAAGTGCATGTGTAATATTCATTGTATATGAATTTCCTTCGAAATTAGTTCCGTTGGCACTTCCTGTAATCAGGTATTCATCATCGAGCCATGTCAATGTTGATTCCCCTGCGATCCATTCGCGAAAACGGGAAGAGGTCCAGTCCATCGTTCTTCCCTGTGAATCGATGATATGTCCATCTACATGAATTCCGAAATAGATATGACCGGCATTGTTTGTTCCGAAATTAGTTACAGTTTTTGATCCTGTAACTTCAAACATCAGAGTTGTATCCTTTCCGACAAAATAATTATCGAAAGTGGTCGTAATGACAGTTCCTGAATCACCATATTGACCTGTATATGTGAAATTGATCACACCGCGACGATAATGTCCATCAAGACAAAGGCAGTTTGTACTTCCAAAGTCCACATTTGCCAGGCCACCTGTTACGGTTGAATCTGGTGTTATCGTCACTGTTGCACAAGTGCTGAGAAATGTAGCTGACTGATCAGTGAAACGGTAGGTTGTTAAGCCCCCTGAACCATTCTTGATCGCCTGGTTTGCGATATTGTTCACATCATTGAAAACACCTTCTGCCAGAGCATTGTCCTGTGCCGTTTGAGTGTCAAATTCTAATACTTCCTGTTCTTTTTCCTTCTTACAACTGAAACTGATCAGACTTAAAAAGCTGATCACAAGTACGAAGTTTCTAAATCCTGGTCTCATTTTTTTGGTTTTTTTGTGAAAGTCCGATGCTGAGTAGTAATCATCTGCTCCTGAAAGTTGTTTTCAGTTTAATTTTCATGCTGAAGTATGTAGTTGATGAACAACGTTGTACTTGAGTTGAAAATTCTACACTTGATTTATTTGATCGTTTCTTTCGGAATATTTGACGTTAGCAACCTTATACTTTGCTTTTTTAAAATTGTTGCTCGTGTTTAAAACTATGTTCGTAACTACACTATGGAAAAACCAGTGTAGACGGGTGTTTGCAATAATTTTGAAAGAATTACCGTTTACACCGAAATTTACCTCCAACCAATGACAAGAATTTTTTTAGTTCTGCTGACACTTCTTTCCCTTCAGGCGTTTTCTCAGCAAACAGCCATATATCAGGATCCAGAAAGAGAATACCGGCAAGGACTAGATCTGTTAGAAAAACAGAAATATGGCGCTGCACAAAAGCTCTTCATGAATGTACTTCAGTCGAAAGAACATTTATCGTACGACGTTATTTCAAATTCCGCTTATTACGCTGCAAAATGTGCTTCTGAACTTTTTAATAAAGATGCAGAGTATCTGTTGCTTGACTTTATTGAAAAATATCCGGCAAGTTCAAATTATCAGCCTGCAGTTTATGATCTTGGTATTTATTACTACCGGCTAAAGCGTTATAAAAATGCAATTGAATTTCTGGCAAAGGTTGATCAATCTGATCTTTCTGCAGAGAAAAAAGATGAGGTAAATTTTAAGATCGGTTATTCATACTACATGACATCAGAATATGATAAAGCATCAAAAGCTTTTTTTCTGATGAAAGACGGGAACTCGAAATATGCCAGCGCTGCCCAGTATTACTATGCACACATTGCTTTTGTGAGTGAAAATTACGAAACCGCTTTGCAAAGCTTTCTTAAACTGAAAGACTCAGAAGCTTTTGCTCCTGTTGCTCCTTATTACATCACACAGATCTATTATCGTCAGAAAAAATATGATGAAGTTGTAAAGTATGCACCTTCAGTACTGGATACTTCTGCAACAAAAAATGGAATTGAGATCGGCCGGATGGTTGGAGAGTCTTACTACAGGAAAGAAAGTTACAAAGAAGCAATTCCTTATTTACTTGACTACGAAAAAAACTCCTCGAATGTAAATCGCAGCGATTATTATGCACTGGCATTTTCTTACTATCGCACTAAAGACTTTACAAAAGCAGTAACGTATTTCCAGAAAGCGATTGGTGTTGATGATACGCTTTCTCAGAATGCATATTACCATCTTGCCGATTGTCAGTTGGAGCTGAACAATAAGCGCTCTGCAAGAACTGCTTTTCAATCAGCTTCCAAAATGAATTTTGATATGGCTATCAAGGAAGAATCGGCATTCAACTTTGCGAAACTGTCATACGAACTGTCTTTTCAGGATGTAGCTTTAGCCTCATTCAGAAATTTCATGAAAGATTTTCCGCAAAGTGCATATAATGATCAGGCAAATGAAATGCTCATTACGATCTACATGAATACCAGAAATTATAAAGATGCAATTACCGCGCTGGATGGAGTGAAAAACAAAACACAGAATATAAAAACGGCATATCAAAAAGTAAGCTACTATCGCGGAGTTGAATTGTTCATGGATAATAATACGAAAGAAGCGATTCAGCTTTTCAAAGCATCTCAACAATATCCTAACGACCAGAACCTGGTCGCTGAAGCGAATTACTGGACAGGAGAAGCTCAGTATAAGCTGGAAGATTACGAAGATGCAATCAAAGCTTACAATGCGTTCTTACTTACTCCTGCTGCATTGAAAAGCGAGCGCTACAATCTTGCGAATTATAATATCGGATACTCATATTACAAAATGGAAAACTTTCCTGAAGCATTGAATTCGTTCAGGAAATATGTGAAGGATAAAATGCGTACTGATGTTTCCCGTTTTAATGATGCAACTTTGCGGCTTGCGGATTGCTACTTTATTCAAAAAGATCAGGCAAGTGCAATGGACTACTACAATCAGGCAATTGCTGCAAATGCTAAATCCAGCGATTATGCTTTGTATCAGAAAGCTGCTATACAAGGGATACAGGGAAAGTTCGCAGATAAGGTAAACACACTTCAGAAATTATTTGAAAAATATCCAAAGTCAGTTTACTATGATGATGGATTGTATGAAGCAGGACAAGCTTGTATGGCACAAGGAAATTTTGAATTGTCATTGAAATATTTTAACCGGGTGATAAATGAATATCCAAACGGAATCTATTTCAGAAAAGCTGAACTTGGTGCTGCATTGGTTTATTACAACACTAAACAGGATGATAAAGCGATGGCTGCATATAAACGCATCGTACAGAAGTATCCAAATACTTCTGAGTCGCACGAAGCTTTGGTTCAGATCAAAAATATCAGCGTGTCGCAAAACAAAGTTGATGATTACCTGAACTATGTAAAAAATGTTCCGAATGCTGATGTATCGGAAGCAGCAGAGGATTCTTTGACTTATGAAGCTGCTGAATTGGTTTACACACAAGGAAACTGCGAAATCGCCATCCGTGAATTTGATAAGTACATGACCAAATTCCCTAATGCAATTTTCAAAGTAAATGCCAGCTATTATAAATCTGATTGCCTTTACAAAGCAAAAAAATATCAGGAAGCACTTCCGGGATTTGAATATGTAGTCGATCAGCCGAAGACAAATATTACAGAGAAGTCGTTGCTGAATGCTGCAGTGATCAACTATCGCCTTAAGAATTATGAAAGGTCTTTTGTTCAGTTTGAAGCCCTGGAAGGAATTGCTGAAGTCAAAGAAAATATTCTTGCTTCTTATTCAGGTCAGATGCGTTCTGCTGCTAAGATGTTTGACAATGCAAAAGCAACGTCTGCTGCTCAAAAGATTCTAAACTCAACTACAACAGATAAAGACCTCATCAATGAAGCGCATCTTGTAATGGGTCGTTCTTATTTTGAGAAAAAGGATTTTGGTTCTGCAAAAACAGAATTATCAATTGTAGCAAAACGTACAAACAGTGAAATGACCGCTGAAAGCAAGTATCTGCTGGCAGCCATTGAATACAATACTGCAAACTACAAGGAATCTACTAAACTTATTTTTGAAATTCAGAAACAGGTTCCGTCGTATGACTATTGGATTGCAAAAGGATTCATCCTTTTAGGTGACAATTACGTTGCACAGAACGATACTTTCCAGGCAAAGGAAACTTACAAAAGTATAATTGCCAACTACGAAAAAGACGCAAATGATCCTGACGATCTGAAGGCAATTGCTACTGAAAAGCTTGCTGCTATTTCAGTTCCGGAAAAGAGTAAAGAAATGGATCAGAAACTACGCGATGATGAATCAGTAGAAGACTCAACTGAAATTGATAATAAGAAATAATGAAAGGTAATACGATAAAGATGAAAAAATTGAATAAATATTTTTTGATAGCTGCACTCTGTGTTTCGCCTTTCAGTATGTTTTCTCAAAGTACAGACGAACCGAAGAAGCCTTCAGATGCAAAAGAAGATCTTGGTGATGAAACTTACATCATTGTAAAAGATTACCGGCCAATATTGGCTGAATCTGCAAAGATCTCTGATTCTCCCGAAGGTGATACAAGTTCTACGAACCCACCGGAAATGAAATATTCAATTCGTTCTCAAAAGGCTGAAACATCTTATGAAACGAGTACGATCAAAGCTGTAAAGATCAAGGATGAACCACTGACTAAACTATATCGTTCGTATATCAAATTAGGTCTTGGAAATTATTCGATCTATAATGGTGAATTATATGTGAATGCATTGCGATCTAAAACAGGTTCGTTAGGACTTGCTTTGGGACATCATTCCGGTTCACCGGGACTTAAAGGTGTTGGTCCTGCTGCTTACAGCAAGAATCATGGTGGTGTTTATGGAAAGTATATGCTGGATAATAAAACATTCGCCGGCGAATTTAATTTCGACCGGAATGCAGTTCATTATTATGGTTACAATAGTGAAGACTCTATTCTCGATAAAAGTCAGATCGCACAGCGATTCAATATTTTCGGATTGAAATTAAATTTTGCAACTAATTACCTGAAACGGGATAAAATAGATTATTCAGCAGGCATTGACTGGAATTCGGTAAATGATAAATACGAAGTGAATGAAAGTGATGTGAGGGTTCATGGGTTTGTTGGAAAAGATATGGAAAGCTTCTATCTGAAGACAGACTTGTCGTTCGATTATTTCAAAAAATCACGCGCAAATTATGAATTGTTTAGCAGCAATACTGATCTGAGTCGTCACATCATAAATGTTGTTCCAATGATCCAGTTGAAGAATGAGAAAGCCCGCCTGAATCTTGGAGTTGATCTTGCACTGGAGAAAAATCTGGAATCAGAGATTCATCTTTTTCCTAAAGTTGACTTCTCTTTGCCTATAGCTGAGAATATTTTCTACCTCTTTGCAAATGTAAGTGGAGGAGTGGTTAAGAATAATTTCCTGACGATGGCGCTGGAAAATCCTTTTGTGAATTCAACAGTTCAGCCAATGAATACAATTAACAAGATCGAACTAAAGGGTGGGATGAATGGAAGTTTCTCTTCGCGTGTGTCGTTTCTTGCATTTGTAAAGTATTCTTCGTTTGACAGACTTCAATTATATTACAACGATTCCATTTCTTCAAATAAATTTAATACACTTTATACAAATGGAAAAGTGTTAAACATTCATGGTGAATTAACTTATCGTGCCGGTGAGAAGTTTGAAGCATCTGTTCATATTGATCAGTATAAATATTCACTTGACTTTTCACAGAAAGCATGGCATCATCCGAATACTGAAGTTAAATTCAGTGCAAAGTATAATCTTCGGGACAAGCTCTATATCGATGGCGCTTTATTCGGTCGGGGAAGTTACTACGTAAGAATTCAAGAATTAAATGGCTTCAGTGAAAAAAGTATAAAAGGATATGTTGATGGAAATCTTGGTCTCGAGTATCGTTATTCCAAGATATTATCTGTCTTTGCTAACTTCAATAACCTTGGTTTCGCCAGATATTATTACTGGAACGATTATCCGTCGGAGAGGTTTAATATGCTGGCGGGGATTACTTATTCCTTTTAGTTCAAGGTTCAAAGTTCAAAGTTCAAAGTTGGCTTCGTAGTCAGCTACGAAGCTAACTTTGAACTTTGAACTTTGAACTTTGAACCTTGAACTACCGCGCTCCCTGTTTAAACTTCGCAATCGACTGTCTGGTAAAATCCGACAACACAAGTTTTCCGCTGATCTCTGCTCGTTCAACAAGTAACGTGTCCCAATTCTCCGTGCCTTCCCAGAAAACTTTTTTAAGTTCTTTCATTGCTTCGGGATTGCTGTTTGATAATTTTGTTGTCAGGTTTGAAATTGATTGATCCATTCCTTCAATTGATTCATGGACCTCAGCATACATTCCTTTTTCTTTCGCCCACGAAGCGTCCTGCCATTCAGTTGCATTTATAGACATTGAACTAAATGCTGAATTTCCGATCTTTCTTTCTACTGCAGGACCCACCACAAATGGTCCGATACCGACTGCAAGCTCACTTAATTTAACTGATGCAGCCATTGTCGCAAAAGTGTAATCAGCAGCACAGGCAATTCCCACACCACCGCCGACAGCTTTGCCTTGTACTCTTGCTATTACAAACTTCGGAGCTTTTCTGATTGCATTAATGACGGCAGCGAAACCGGAGAAGAATTTTTTTCCTTGTTCAAGATTTTCAATCGCAACTAACTCGTCAAATGAAGCTCCCGCACAGAAAGTTTTCTCGCCTTCGCTTTTCAATAAGATGACTGTTGTATTTTCATCATTGCCTGCTTTTTCAATTTCACTGGCAAGCTGCATCAATAGCATTCCTGGTAGGGAATTGCTTTGAGGATGATGAAAAGTGATCTCGGCAATTTTGCCGTTAACTATCGTGTTTACTTGTCCTGAACTCATAATTTGATTTTGCTTATGCGAAGTAAAGGAAATTATTTTTAACTTGTGGAGTAAAATTACTGTTATGAAAAAAAACATCTTTTTCTTTTTCTTCCTTTTTTCGGTTTCTGTATCAGGTCAAATGAGCCCTTCATGGATCAACCACTTTTGTTGTTTTGATTCAGTTGGGCCGCATTCATTTTCATATCCATTGGGAGTTGTAGTTGAAGATGATTCCTTAATTGTGGCTTATTTTGAAGATGATTCAATGAAAGTAAAGATCATCAGTTCTAATACAGGTGCCGACCTGAGCAATTTTGATTTTACCAACGATACTGTTTTTTCTCCCGTTTACTATGGCGGGAGTTTTGTAAAATGCAGGGAAGGGTATGTAAGTGTTACTTCAACTACAGATGCAAATGGATCTTCATTTTTGATCTTCAATGTCATTGATCATAACTTCAATCTTATTAATTCAACACGCCTGGGTACAGCATATTTACAAAATAAGATGACGGGATTATTTAATTATCCCGGTTCTGATACTTCATATTATGTTGCTCAACTTTCAGATTCATTAAGGATATTTAATTTTAATACAACTGATTATAGTGCAAGGGTTTTTAGCTATGGCAAGGATCGGATGGATCGACTTTACAGAAACCTCTTTTTTAATTCTTCGGGTGACCTGACAGTTGTCGGTTTCGAACCGGATGGGTCGCATTCATCTTTGGTGTTTAAAAGAATTGAAGTGCTGAATGGAAATTTACTACAGTCAAAGGATAGTACACTATCACTAGGATATTCTCATGAGTGTTTGCAGAAAGACGATTCTTTAATAGTAGTTTTTACGCCTCTGCTTCCATGGCCTGATTTAACTTTTATGTCTGTTGACATGAAAGTTAAATCAGGCCATGGAAGCAGAGGCGTAAAAACTACTATTAAA
>ERZ795061.4913-NODE-4913-length-11127-cov-9.015986_pt1 | contig 11127 bp, 5 predicted proteins | sample MGYA00375145_ERZ795061 | MGnify/ENA primary metagenome ERZ795061 (study PRJEB30190, sample SAMN05720144) | anaerobic digester metagenome | isolation source: active sludge of municipal wastewater-treating anaerobic digesters | place: USA | collected 2014-12-22 ... | reverse complement strand
CCCTTGCCACCGCGCCCGGCACCTGGTGCCGAGAGCGACATTTTTTCGATGACCTGCTGCAGCACGAAATTGCGCAACTTGACACTGCCAAGCAGCTTCAGTTTCTGCGGGTCGAAAAGATGTGACTGCAGGGCCGTCATTCTGAAAGTGTGATGACCTTCGTAACCGCTGCCGTCGTTCATTACCATCTGACGGGCCTGATGCGCCGGCTGATGACCTTCGAAAACAAGACGGAAAAGAATCTGCAGCGATTCGTGCAGATAATGACCGTTACGCGATTCTTCACTGGTGAGCTTGATCATTTCGAGATCACGCAGCGATTCAAGACTGTAGCCAAGGCGGTAGGCATCGGCTTTCATCGGCGCATAATCGAGTTCGGGCCGGGCTTCGATAAAAAACAGAAAAAGCAGCCGGTACATGTAGCGCAGGCATTCGATACTCAGCTGCCCCGCCAGATCGCGATCAAAGACGCCGATCTTGTGGGTGCGCAGATAATGAACCGCTTCGTTGCCGAGCAGTTCGATCGACTGGCGCAGCGCGTATTTTAGATCTTCAGAAACCGAATAGGCGTGGCGGTGCGAGTTTTCGTCGAGGTTGTCGAGCAGGCACAGGCCATCGACCGGGCAGATGCAGTCGCGATGTAACAGAGCTGCGGTTACCTGCAGCGTTGAATTGTCGCGGCGCTCGAAAATTTCTTTAAGGTCGAATCTGATACTGCGTTTCTGGTTCCATTTATTGCGATCGATGAGCATCAGTTGAGAAGAACCGCAGATGATTATCCAGCGGGGTGGCTCTTCGAGAGTGAAAACCTGCCGGGTGACAATTTCTTCGACATCAGCACCGGCCGGCAGTGACGGGGCCTTTTCGCCTGCCGGCACCGAAGGTAGCTGACAGGGGTCGAACTGCGACTGCAGCAGCACACCCTCTTCGTCGTCGGCTTCGATCACCGGGATCAACCAGAGTTCTGGCGCCCCGTTACGTGTGGCCACCTGGCCGACGAGCGGCAGCAGTGAACCGTCGGCCATTTCCATGGCGTCGCTGCGAAATTCATAGCCAAGCACCGGCAGCAGTTCCTGCAGAAATTCGTATTGCAGCTGCAGCTTCTCTACGGGCTTGCGGGCTTTGTTCAGGCGGCTGCGCATCTGAAAATACTGCGAAGACAGAGGCGCGAGGCGGCTGTATGGTGGCCTGATACCCTGTTCGCTCTCGCGGGTTTTCCAGTTTTTGAAAGTGTCTTTGAGGTCATCTTCGAGCAGGGCGGTCAGGTAATGGCTGGTATAGAATTCGTTTTCGTTGTAGATACCGGTAAAATCGATGGTCATGCCACACCTCCGCTCAAAACCGCAACCACTCTGATATAAGGTTTATCTTCGGTCGTCATCGTATCTTCGATCCATTGCATGTAATCGCCAAACAGCTTGTCGATACGCCGCCTTTTTTCTTCTTTTCGGTTCTGACTGAGCCGCCCGGCCCCGCCTTCGCCGCCAAAGTCGAGCTCGAGCTGCCTGACCTGCTTGCCGCGCAGTCTTTCGAGGGCTTCGAGATGCTGATTGAGCTTCTCGTTGATCTGCTTTTCAAAATCTTTGCGGCTGGCAGTCATCAGGGCTCTGGTCTTTTCGACAGCGGCCGGGAGAAGCTTCTGCAACTCAGTGCACGAAAAATCATGCCCCGGGTTCGGGTAACTGCTGCGCCCGAGTTCGAGACGGTCGATCAGTTCGCTCAGTTCGCAGTCGCCGGCAAAGCGGCCGCCGACAAAACGCAGGCCGAGCCAGCGGTGAATCAGCGGGTGCGCCTTGCGGTTCGGAATCAGACCCGACATGATGAAATAGCATTCATCATGCGCCAGGCGGTTTTTCAGCAGCAACACCGGCGCCTCATTGCGGCCAAACGCCGCGAGCAGCTTATCGTTGAGCCAGCCAACCACCGGGTTGAGTTCCCACAGGTAGTGAATGCCGGGCCAGCTGTCTTCGCTGCGGCTGCCGGCGATCTCACGCTGCACCAGATCAACGTCTTCTGACAGGGTTAGCAGCCCTTTTTCTGGAGCTATTTCTGCCGGCAGGTAGCGAAAGCGCTGCATAAGATCGTCGCCGGCGGTCAGATCGATGCGTTTCGCCTTCGGGTCAAAGCTGGCCTGAATGCTGGTTGAGCTGCGCATGAATTCTATGGCGGCCTGGCTGTAGCTGAAGTTGTCTTTGAACAGCGACAGGTGCCTGGCGGTCGGCACCGGCCTGTCGATATCTTCTGGTTCACTGTCGCCGAAAAGAATGGCGAGCGGGTCGAATTCGCGATCCTGCGAAAGGGTGCTGACGAATTCTTCCGGCGTCTGGCCTTTGCCGATGGCTTCGGCAACCAGGCTTTCTTCGCCATCGACGTCGTAAACTCGCATGAATTCAGCAGGGTCGCCAATATTTTTTACGGTCTCGCGGTCTTTTTCGATCAGCAGTTCAAGAATGCGGGTATCGCCCTTGATCATCGGGTTTTCGCTGTCGGTCAGCAGATAGAAAATCTCAGGGGTCTGGCTCTGGCCATAGCGGTCGATGCGGCCATTGCGCTGTTGAAAAACCATCAGCGACCAGGGAATATCGAAATGAATCATACGGTGCGACAGATAATGCAGGTTGATACCTTCAGAGGCGACATCAGAAGCGATCAGCAGGCGCAGCGGCAGGTCTTTTCGGCCAAACGCCTCGACAACTCTCTGTTGTTCAATATCTGACATGGTTCCGTGCAAAATTTCGACCTGGGCGTCTTTGAGTTTAAGGTCGCGGGTCAGGTTTTCGTGCAGAAACTTGAGCGTTTCGATGCGCTCGGTAAAAATTACCAGACGATCATCGGTATCTTTGCCGGTCCAGCCGAAGCCTTTGTTTTTATCGGATATGACCTGCAGCAGGCGCTGGTATTTAGAAAACTCGGCCTTGCCGATGCGGTCGACCTGTCGCGCAAAATTCTGCAGCTGGTCGAGATCGCCGGCAAATTCGGGGTTATTCTCTTTTTCGAGTTTTTTGATGCGGTTTTTGAGAGTTGCCAGACAGGCGGCCGGGCTTGAGAATAGAGCTTTTTCGAGAGTTATTCTGAACAGATGCGAGCCGGTTCTGCGTTCGTCGAGGCGGCTGAAATCAAGGCCGGTGAGCATGTCGAAGGTGGCTTCTTCGGCAGCACTGGCCGCTGCCCTGGCAGTTTTGATCTCACGTTCCCTGAAGGCCGATTCGACCTGATATTGAATATCTTTTTTGAAACGGCGGATATATAGGCCTTTGATATCTTCGGGGCCGTAATCATCGGGGTTGGCAATTGCGGTCGGGTCGAGCATGTTCATCAGACTGGCGAAGCTGCGGGCCCGGCCGTCGTGTGGCGTGGCCGACAGCATGATCAGGGTATCGGATTTATTCGCCAGCAGGCTGGCGAGGCGGGCGCGCAGCGACGAACCGTTACCGCGCTGTGCGACGTTATGCGCTTCGTCGATGACGATGATATCCCACCAGGCGTTTTCGATATAGGTGCGGTATTCGGTATCCTGCTTCAGGGTATCGATTGAAATGATGCTTTTGTCGTAATAGTAAAAGGGGTTCTGGTTAGTGGGAATGCGGTTTCTGACGCGCTGAATACCGACCGAGTCGAGTCTGACGAGGGGTATGGTGAAACGGCACCACATTTCTTTCTGAAACTGGGTCAGCATGCTTTTGACGGTCAGCACGAGAATCCTTTTGCCCTTGCCGCGTCTTATCAGTTCTGACATGAGAATGCCGGCTTCGAGGGTTTTGCCCAGACCGACCGCGTCGGCGATAAGAATACGCTGGCGCGGCTGTTCAAGTGCCTGAAAAGCCGGTTTAAGCTGGTATGGCACTGTATCCATGGCGGCCCTATGCCCGATGAAAAGCTCGCTGCCGGTGGGTGGAGCGCTGCGCAGCAGGCTTTCGATATAAAGCAGCGACGCCTGGAATGAGCTGGATTTATCGGGCACCAGTCGGGTGAGTGCGGGGTCGAGCACCTCGATTTTCTTTTCGATTTCGTCGAGAAAAATGACGGTGCGATCTTTGACTATTTCGGAAATTCCTGTGGCACTGATTGCCTGGCCCCCGGTCGACGTTCTGTCGACTCTGGTTACGAGCCACTCGGCATCTCTGACTACTATTCTTGCCCCCGGTGCCAATGTTTCAGCTGTATTCATTCTCTGACCCCCGCTACTTTTCTGAGAATGATACTCGCACGCCTCGCAAATGGCAAGAAAGATGTCTGCAGCGCCGGTTCAATAAAATTTTGCAACCGAAACCGGCCAATATCCGTGCACAAACCCACTTAAAAAAACAAATTTATTTTTATATTGACTTTTTAAATTTTCAGTTGTTATTATAAGTTTGTGAAAACAATTCTTTGATAATTTAAAAAGCCTTATTAAACTAAATAATCAGTACTTTTATACCATCACAAAGTACAATTATTTACATACTGAAAGTACTAATATGTTTATGCACAAGTACATGAAAAACCAGTACTCTAAAATACGTAAATAGTACAGTTAAAAAGTCAGAGAAGTACATGCCGGGTTCCGTTCAAAGTACAAAATTCTGGTCACGATAGTACAAATTCCTTCGACCTGTAAGTACAAGTCAGTCGTGTTCGTTGTTTACATTTCTCACGGAATAAGGATCGACAGATCTTTTTCAATATTTAACTCAAGGAGAATCTCAAATGTCCAGACTCAACAATCTTCCCCAGACCGACTTCTCAGTTTTCCGCAAGCTCATCATCGAATGCCTCATCAAAAATGGCGGCAAAGCCAGCCGACAGAGTGTACTCAGTTTCATCGACAACAAACTGCAGGGCCATTTTCTGCCCGGCGATCTGGTATGGCGCGAAAAAACCTTCGAAGAAGCCTGGCGCAACAACGCCTCCTGGATGCGCCAGCGCCTGGTAAACGAAGGCGTCATCGACAACAACGCCCCGCGCGGCATCTGGAAACTTTCGACCAACTGAAGAATAATTTCCTTTTCAGAAAAATTTATGTTAAATGTAACGGCAAATGCTTGAGAAAGGGCTCATTTTGTCCCCCTTCCAAGGATTTCCGGGGAAATAAAACCGATTATCAAAAGATAAGGGTTTAATTTAAAGTGAGGTACGTGAAATGAAAAAGTTCGTTGCTATTCTTATTACCTGCATTTCTGTTTTCACAATTATCGGTTGTGGCGGAGGAGGTGGCGGCGGGGCCTCAGCACCCATAACTTCTCAGGCTGACCAGGATTTGATTGCCAGCGTCATCGGAAACTGGAAGCTCAGTCAGGCAAGCAAAAACGGCATTCTGGTGCCGGTATTGCCAAACAGTTCCGGCAATGTTGGCACTATCACTTTTAATTCTGATGGTACCGCCAATTCAACAGATTACACTCTTACCACCTATTATTCAGCATCACCCGGTTCACCCGCCAGCGAAAACAATTCATATCAGACAACAAACGACCCTCCTGCAATTTCCGGGGGTACCTGGACCGCCTCTGCTGGCAAACTTTACACAACAAGCTCAACAGGTGAAACATTCGTGAATTCGGTTGAAATCAGGAATGGTGAACTCTACCAGACAATGTCAGATGGAACACAAAGAGTCTGGAAAAGGTAAAGCAACGTCAATACTTACTAACGCCCACGAAAGGCCAATTATGAAAGAACTTTGGGGTGAGTGGTTTGAAGCATTGAGTCGTGACAGAGAAGAAAGCGCCCGCATGTTGGAAAAACCGTCAATGAGCGGAATCCAACGTAGTGTTGTTGATAAGTATTCAGACCAGGCTCACTTCATCTACGAACTGCTGCAAAATGCAGATGATGCTGGGGCGACTCAGGCCCGGTTCATTCTGACTGACTCAGGCCTGTATTTTTTCCATAATGGCGCCATAGCCTTTTCGGTATCTGACCCGGCAAAGGAAGATACAGACAAGCAAAATGGCGTTCTCGGGCACGTCAATGCAATCACTTCGATTGCAAATTCCAACAAAATGGACGCCAGCATCGGTAAATTCGGGGTTGGCTTCAAGGCAGTCTTTCAGTACACCAGGACGCCGCACATTTATGACCCCGGTCTTCATTTTAAAATTGAGAAGTTCATCGTGCCTCTGCAACTGGACTGCGATCTCGAAGGGCGCAATGCCGATGAAACCTGTTTCTGGCTGCCATTTAATCATAATGAGAAAACCAGGGAAGAAGCTTATTCGGACATACTCGAAAAGCTTCGCACTCTGGTTTTTCCGACTCTGTTTCTTGCCAGCCTGAAATCTGTATATTTTGAAGCGGGCGACCATAAAGGTTCTTATGCTCGTAAACAGACAAAGAAATCTGAAGTTGGTGGAACAGTCTGCCAATTGCTAACTCTCACCAACGAAACAGACGGAACAAAAGAATCGCAGAAAATGTGGCTGTTTTCGAGATTTAGTGAAGGTTCCAAACATTCCTATTCAACAGGGTTCTTTCTCGGAACTGACAACAAGCTTGTTCCGGCACGGTATCCTGCATTCTGTTTTTTCCCGACAAAGGAAAACACAGGGCTGAACTTTATCGTCAACGCCCCCTTTCTGCTTACCGACAGCCGCGAGGGCATCAAGGCCGGCAATCAATGGAACAGAGATCTGGTGCAAAAACTTGCGCAACTCGCTGCCGATTCATTGCTGATTTTGAGGGATATCGGCCTGCAGGGGAAAACTGCTCTGATCGATGACGGTATAATCAATCTTATTCCCTACAGGGAGTCTGCTTTTGCCGATCTCAATGATCGTTCCAGGATTTCGTTCAAGCCTTTTTTTACTGAAATCAGAAAAAAGATGCATGAAGCGTCTTTGTTGCCGGCGGCCAATGGCGAGTATTCAGCCAAACTCAATTCATACTGGTTCCAGGACAAACCGGTAATTGATTTATTCTCAAACAGGCAACTTGGGCAGCTCATCAAAAACCCGAAGGCCAGATGGGTTTTCACAGAACTTGCGAGAAATCAGACCGAGGGCGAGAAAGAAACTGTTATTTACCAAACGATTTACCCAAAGCGTGATTATCTTACAAGTTGCGTGGCTGGCTGGTTCGATTTTGAAGCCATATCCAAAAAAATCAGTGGCGATTTTATCTGCCAACAGCCGCTTAAATGGCTACACAAGTTCTACGCTTATCTTGGCGAGAATTCTTCCAGAGCAAAAATAGTTCGCAGGTTGCCCATCTTCATTGATGAACAGGGCAATGCCGTCGCAGCCTTTGACGAGCGTGACCAACCAGTGCTTTTTTTGCCTGATGAAACCATTACCGGTTATACAACCGTCAAAAAAGAATTGCTCACAAACAAGAACACCAGGGAATTTTTCGAAAAGTTCGGAATCAAAAAACCGAGTCTTCGCGATGATATTTATAACAAGATTCTTCCTGAATATACTATTGGTGGCGACCTCGATACAGAAAAGCATTTTTTGAAGTTCTTCAAATATTTCAAAGAAGAATGCCCGCAAGCTGAAGTCGATGACTTCATCTCACTTATAAAAGACAAGGAATTTGTTTCTTACAGTTCTAACAGCGATTCAACAATTTACCGAGGCAAAGCCAATGAAATCTACTGGCCAGAACCAGATCTGATTGAATATTTTGCAACAAAACCAGATACTCGGTTTCTTGATCTCAAATCATATCAAGAATTGGTTTCCACCGAAGATCATAAACTTCTTCATGATTTTCTGATTAAGGCTGGTATTAAGCGCGAATTGACAATCTATCCAATTGATTTGAATGCTTATGAAGCAGAAAAATTTGGTGTGATCGACAAGGGCAGGTGGAAAAACACATTTTTAGATAAGAAAATTGATGGTTGTCCCGAATTATTGCAAAGCCTGGACTTGGATAAATCCGTTCTGCTATGGAAACAACTGTTGTCGCTTCTTAAAACTTTCGGAGAAGCAAAATTTTCAAGCTCTTTATCCGGTGAGCATATTTATTTTTATCGTCGTCGCCAACCATATCACGAGCATTTTGAATCAAGCACTACAAGGCAGTTACGAAATGAAGCCTGGCTGTTTAACCAGAATGGTCAACTTGTCTCTGCACGTGAATTAACGATCCAGGCACTAGCACATGAATATGACACAACTACCACTGAGGCACAATACCTTATCAATTATCTGCGGATACATGATGAAAGAGACGATTCCGCGCATCTTTCAGATGAAGAAAAATACTATATATCCCTTGGCAAAGAACTGGCTGGAGCTTCGCCGGAAGACATTCGCGAAATTATTCGCGAAATAAGAGCAAAAAAAGCCCGAACAAATGAAAATACGATTTCAGGTGGCAAGAGTGGCGAAAATGCTGGCGTAAACGACGACTCTTTTCTCTCTGACGGGCAGAACGAGCCCCCGGCATCTCCCAGACCGGTATTGAAAAAACTGGTCGAGCTTTGCGCTAATGGAACAGTTGATACAGAAATATCGGAGTCTGATGCTCACGAAAAGGACGAAGACGAATTCATCAAGCCGTCGGTTAACCTCGAAAGAAAGATTGAAAAGGAAACGCAGCGCAGTGCGGCGGCAATTGCTCAGATTGAGCGCCTGCAGGAACTGAACGACCTGGCCAGCAGTTCTGAAAAATACAGTTTTGGCTGGTTTAAAGCTCTGCTGGAATTGGAGTGCATTAACAGCGGCAACGGAAATGCAGGGAATAAAGAAATCTCAATTTGCTTTGCCAGGGTTGAAAAAGAACCGGGAACGGACAGAACTCTGGTTTTAAGGCACCCGGACCGGTATATTCCGCAGGCAATAGAAGATCTGGCTGATATTTCGCTTATTTTTGACATGGGCGGCCAGACAAGAAAAGTCGCAATTGAAGTCGTCAGCGTTAAATCTTACACTCTGCGCGCCAAGCTCAAGAACAATGCCGAAATCGATGGCATCGATCTCAATCTGGTGAAAGAAGCAAGAATAGACGTAAAGGACCCGGCATTTCTGCTGGAAGAGTTGCGAAAACAGTTTAACAGCCTTGATTTTGAAGACACGTTCAATTTGCAGCAAAATTTACCCCAAAACATCGAATTTGTCTTTGGGCCGCCAGGCACCGGCAAAACAACACACCTCGCCAGAAATGTTCTGATACCATTCATGCAAAAGACAGAACCACTGAAAATTCTTGTGCTGACGCCAACCAACAAGGCGGCTGATGTGCTGGTTTCAAGAATTATGGAAATCATGGGTGGCGACAAAAGTTACGAAAAATGGCTGGTGCGCTTCGGCGCAACCAACGATGAAAGCATTGAGCAAAGCCCGGTTTTTCGAGATAAAACTTTTGACATTCGAAAATTGCCACGCAATGTTACAGTTACTACGATTGCCCGTTTCCCATACGACTATTTTATACCGGACAGCTCGACACGTTTACACCTGGCAGCTTTACAATGGGATTACATCGTTATCGATGAAGCTTCGATGGTTCCTGTTGCAAACATAATATTCCCGATTTATAAAAAAACTCCGGAAAAATTCATAATTGCCGGCGACCCCTTCCAGATCGAGCCAATAACAACTGTTGAAAACTGGCAGGATGAAAATATCTATTCAATGGTTAAGCTTAACCTGCCAAGATCTTTCACTAGCCCTGCAACGACACCCCATGCTTTTGAGATAACCAGATTAACAACTCAATACAGAAGCATCCCGGTTATTGGTGAGATGTTCAGCAGATTCACCTATGGCGGAATTCTCCAGCATCACCGCCAACCTGTTAGCCAGAGAACATTGCAGATAGATCATTTTGATTTAAAGCCCCTGAACATAATCAAGTTTCCTGTAAGCAAATACGAAAGTATTTATCGAGCCAAGCGCCTGCAGGGCAAAACGCCATATCATATCTATTCTGCCCTCTTCACGTTTGAATTCACGAAACATATTGCCAGCCAGATACAGAAGAATCAATCTGACGGCAAGATTTTCAAGATTGGCATCATCGCACCATATCGCGCTCAAGCCAATTTGATCGACAAATTGATTGCATCGTGGCGACAGGTTCCGACAAACGTTTCGCTGCAAACCGGCACAATTCATGGGTTTCAGGGCGATGAATGCGATATAATCATAACGGTATTCAACCCACCGCCCGGTATTTCTTCATCACCAAAGATGTTTCTCAACAAGCAGAATATCCTCAATGTCTCTATCAGCCGCGCAAGAGATTACCTGTTCATACTGATGCCAGACGACCAGACTGAAAATATAAGCCAGTTGCAGAAGGTTAAAGAAATCGAGACCCTGGCCAGAGAGTCAAAAGATTATTCTGAAACACATGCAAACCTGATTGAAGACTTGATTTTTGGGCAAAGTAATTATCTGGAAGAAAATGCCTTTTCAACGTCTCACCAGATAGTCAACGTTTACTCAAAGCCAGAAAAACGCTATGAGGTAAGAAGCGAAGACATTGCAATCGACGTACAGATACACGACAATCTTTGATAGAAGTGATCAGAAGAACAAACGCGATCAGGATTTCATGAGCTTGTTGTGGATCCAGCATGGCTTTCGACGGCAGTCGAGAACTGCGTAAACCAGAACCACGTTTTCTTTGATAGTGTAATAAACGGCAAAAGGAAACTTCTTTGCCAAAAGGCGATAATAACCAGAATGCTTCTGATGGATGCCCGCAAAAAATGCAAGCGAATCTATATCAGAGAAAAGCGAATCAAGGAAATAAGCACCAAGGCCTACCGACTGGGCTTCGTAAAAACGGAAGCCCTCCTCAAGGTCATTTTCGGCAGAATTAAGGATTTCTACTCGCATGCAAGGTTTTTCTTGATGCGCTTCTTTGCCTGCTGCCAATCTGAGGATGTCAGCTTGCCTGTATCGTAGGCCTTTTGACGGTCTTTTAAAACAGCGTCATGCCATTCTGGCGAATCGAAGCTGCCTGCTCTAGTGATGTCATCCCACAGGGTTTCAAGCAATTGCAGCTTTTGCGCCAGAGTATAATCTGAAAGGTTCAGGTCTATGGTTTTCATGGAATCAGACCTCATTTTGATGTACACGGCATGAAGCCGACATTCATATACAGCAGGGCTATCACTAATATAATCCAAAGTCTTTAACACTGCAAATTTTCGGCTCGGCATTATTGGGTGCAAAAAAGGCTGGCCCG
>ERZ795061.4902-NODE-4902-length-11145-cov-6.524707_pt1 | contig 11145 bp, 11 predicted proteins | sample MGYA00375145_ERZ795061 | MGnify/ENA primary metagenome ERZ795061 (study PRJEB30190, sample SAMN05720144) | anaerobic digester metagenome | isolation source: active sludge of municipal wastewater-treating anaerobic digesters | place: USA | collected 2014-12-22 ... | reverse complement strand
CTCTTCCGATCTCTTTCCACCCGTCTCACTCGTACATTCGGCAAGCACTAGCGGGGGAAAAATGACGGTTCCCCAGAGAATGCCAAGCAGCCACAGGGAAAATCGATGCCGTCGAGCAGGCCGATCCAAGGTGATCAGGCACCCGCTCTGACGAGGCCCGCAAGAGAAGAATCGCGTGAACACTTTACACCGTCCTGCGCTTTGCTAAACTCGCGCTCATATGCCCGCCGCTACCTTTCAGACTCTCTGCCGAATAGGTTCGCGCATCCTGTGCCTTCTACCCCTCATTGCCTGCCTCTTACTCACACACCTGCGGCCGGCTGCCGCCGAGTCAGTCGTCGAAGTGCCGATGTTGGCCGCTATTCAATCCAACCAACTGGGCGTCTTCGAAGTACTCCTCATGCGCTGGGATCATCAGCCGACGCCTTCTCCGATCTCGCTGCAGTGGCAAGGCGGGAACATCAAACCCGGACAGACGAACCTGGGGTCCATGGTGCTCGCCTTGGAATATGCTCTCGAACATACGCCGACGGTTGACCATACCGGAACTATCAGTGTCATCGGCATTGCGTATGCCGCAACCGGTACCGACGGGCCGAGCGCCGGAGGCGTCATGACGGTGGGATTTGCCGCGCTCCTCAAGGGGGAGCAGATCCGCCGCGGAATTGCCATGACCGGCACCATCTCCAAAGACGGCACGATCGGCCCCGTAGGAGGCATTCCTGACAAAATCCGTGCAGCAGCCCGCGAAGGCTATCGCACCATCCTCATTCCGCAGGGACAACGAGACGATCCACGCTGGAATCTCACCCGCCTCGCCTGGGATCTCAACCTAGAAATAAAAGAAGTTGCCACGGTGGCTGAGGCGTACCATCTCATGACAGGTGGCACCCTCGACTAGCGGCTTCCAGAATGAACCGCGCGCGGATTAGTGCTCCGCCCCCAACCCCTCTACAATCGCCCGGTATTCTTCATGTGAAAGCCGGTGCATCCCAAGGCTGAGCCGACGGGATAATTCTGATTGCTCCTCAATACCCAACACCCGCTGAAGCAGAATCTGGCACTCGGGCGCGTTCCCCTCCCACCGCCGAACCGGTGCGACCCGCACGAATCCATAGCGGGCCTCCGTCCGCAACTCATCTTTCAGCAGTTCATCCAAGGCGTGAAACGGCTGGACCGGCGAGACAATCGAAAACTCCGCGCGAATGCCTTCCTTCAACACATAGACCAGGCCATGTGATTCCGGCGTCAGAAACTTCTGAAGGTTGTCGCGAATCAAGGCGGTACACAGCCCCCAGATTCCCGCCCCCAGCTGCAGGTCGGCACTTTCCGGAGACGTTCGTTCGCGTAAGGCCCCGGCGATAAAAAGAAAGTGGCTCATGAGAAGGCTGAGCGATTCGATTTGGCGGGCGTCGCCGCGAGCCGCATCCGAGCGATGAAACAAAATGGGAAGGCGCGAGGCGACTTCACTCCAGGCGCATCGAGGAACACCATGACATCAGACATGTTCAGTGGGACCTTCACGGACGAGAATCACTGCGGCAACGGAGAGACACAGACCGAGATCACCCGGTACACCTGCATCAACCGAGACTAATTGTTCCGATACTCATCTGCGTCGTCGAGCAGATCTTCAGACTTTTCGAGATAATCGACGTCGTCGTCCTCATTGTCGAGTCCGAGCTCTTCTTCGATTTCCTCTTCCATTTCCTCTTCTGATACGTCATCCAGATCCTCAGCCATTTCCTCTTCGTCATCTTCGAGGTCAAGCTGCGCGGGCTCCATCTCGACGTTTGAGGCCTTGTCGGGCTCCGGCACGACGGATTTCACCGGCTTCGATGCAGGAACGGCCGCCGGGGCTTCCGCAGGCGTCTTGGCCTTTGGTGAAGCCGGCTTGGGTTTGGCTTTGGGCTTGGATACGGGTTTCGGCGCCGGTTTAGTGGCTTTCGGTGCGGCTTTCGCTTTAGTGGAACGTCCGGCTTTCTTCGGAGCAGTCTTGCCGGGGCTCTTTTTGGCGGTCTTCTTCGTCGTCGCCTTCGGTTGCGCCGCCTTCTTCGCCTTCACAGGCTTCTTGGGTGCGGCCTTCTTTGCTTTCACAACCTTCTTCGGCTTGCTGGCCTTCTTAGCCACGCTCTTTTTCGGCCGCGCAGCTTTCACAGCAGAGTGTTTCTTTGTCACGATCTTCTTCGCCATTCCACGTCCTCCTCTCAGGTCTTCAGCATGGCACGTCGGTGGTAAAGCGGCCTCCATCTAGCATGAACCAATAGGTTCTTGCAACCTCTCCTATGCACATCGAAATTGTGTCATCCTGCAACGCCGAGTCGTACCTTTCAGGGATCTGGGCTCCACTCCTGGTGCCTTCCATTTGGCCAGCCGATTTTCGCTGTTCTACATCCGGCCCCGTCTAGGAGCAACCTGCTGAATCCTTCCGCATCGCGCCTGTCTCTATGTATAATGAGCCAATCGATATTCACTGGAGTCATGAATTACATGAGCTGGCGCATTGTACTTCTGAGTGTGACAATGGCGGCCTTAATGGCCTGGCCTTCCTCTGCAACCCCTTCGGCGGTTCATGTCCTCATGGATAGCGGCTCTCCGTACTATGTCCCCGCTGCCGCCACCGTGACCGCTGGCGGAGCCATCCGATGGGACAATCCCACGCCAACCCACCACACCGTCACGCACGACGGATGTTTTGAGGAAAGCGGCCGTTGCGCATTCGACTCCGGCGCCGTGGAGCCGGGTGGCACATACACCATTCCCAGCCTGCCTCCAGGCCGGTACCCCTATCAATGCCGCATTCATCCCATTATGCGAGGAATCATCATCGTGACTGACTCTCCGCTCCTTCCGTCACAAACCTAGGCACGATCCTCAAGGGTCCTTGCAGGTCGGCGTGAGCCTCGTGTAGGCTGCGGCTTCTTGTACTCTTGCATTCCCCGACACGATGAAAGCTGCCGCAGCCATACAAGAACCGCTCAATCTGAGCGGCGACACACTCACCCTGCTCGCCTGGCGCATTCCTGATCTGGTCGCCTACCAGCATGCCTTTGACGAATGGTGGCTGGCGCCCCTCGACGATGATTTTCCGCTCGTTCGCCTGAACGCAGTCGGCATTGAAATGCTCACCTCCATGAACGGCCACATTACCGTCGGCGCACTCGTGGAGAAATACGGCCACAAGATCTGCGGGCCTGACGGCCAGCCAGGGTCGTGGCACTTGGCACGCTGGTCGACTCCCAACTATTCACTCTGCTATTTCGGGACCGAACCGCCAGGAGGCCACCGGCACAAGGCTAAATGGGATCTCCTGCTCCAGCAAATACGGGAGAGTTGGTCCGGCCAACAGGATTTCGAAGGCGAAGAACATCTCGAAGATTTCCATGTTCACGAGCTCAAAGAAAGCGATCTGGAGGACGGCCACTTCGATCTCATTGAAACGACCGTCTCGCACCTCTTCCGAGAGCCCTGCGAAGCACTGGGAGGCACCACGTATGGACGCCTGCTCATGCGTCAACTTCGCCGCCTGGGCTGGTTCAAACCGAAACCCAAGGTGATCGTGGAAATCGGCGGCGGACTTGGCTATGTCGCCCGCGAACTTGGACACGAGCTGTTACCGTTCGAAAAACAGGGCATTCAGTATATTTCGTTGGATGTCACGCGCCCGTTTCTCCAACTCCAGACCAAACGCGCCAAGGCCGGGGGGTGGACCGGCACCGGCACTCATGCCAATGGGGAATGGCTGCCGTTTAAGGACAACTCGGTCGACCTCATCATCGACAATGAGAACATGGCGGACATGACCCCCGTGAAGCTGAGTCGGAAAGAGCTCACCGAGGGGAAAGGGGAAACCGCGCAACATCAGGAAGCATTGGATTGGATCAGGCGACTACGACTGCCCCTCGAGAAAGATCTGCCGGAAGAAGTGATCTTCAACCTGGGGCCGATGCGATTCGTCGCCGAGGTTTGGCGAGTGCTCAAACCGGGAGGCCGGGCGTTTCTCACGGAATTCGGGATCGAAGAAGGCTGGCCTGCGGCAGTGAAACTCCCCCACCACACAGAGTACGAAGTGCAGTACAGCCATGTGCGGCAAGCTGTCCGATGGCTGGGCTTTCAGGAGCGCTATCTGTCGCTCCCGCAGTTTTTACAGATCAAACCGGATACGAAGGTCCTCTGCACCGGCGCGGCCTATACGATTCAGCGTTTTTGCCAGGGGCTTGGACAACACTTCTCCGTTAGAGCCTACACCGAAAGTGAGCTCACCAAAACGCTAGGCGACATCCTTCCGAAACTCCAAGGCTGCCATTACCACGATATTGCCGATCCAGCCTGGTTCGGCCTGATCGACTTCAAGGTTCTGCTCTTGGAAAAACCAGGCGGCATTCCTCAGGCAACGTTCACCGAACAAAAGAGCGGCCTGCGCTGGTATTCACAGCGGTAGTCTCACCCACGTCTTCCAACACGAGCGATAGCCGTTACGCTTGAGACCGCAACTCAGCGCAACGACGAATGTGAGTTCAGGCGATTGGCCAAGTGCAGGAGCACGCCCTCTCGCAATCCCAGGTCGCTGACAAGAACGTTCGCCATGCCCAGCGTCTCCATCATCGTCCGAAGGATGATCGCTCCGGCAACAATGACATCCTCTCGGCCTCTCTCCAAGCCCAGCAATCCCTCCCGTTGCTGTTTCGATCGACCAAGAAGCTGGGCTTCCAGACGCTTCACCGCATCAAGCGTCAAGAGATAGTTGTGAATCCTGGCCGCATCATACACGGCCAGCTGCTGGTCCATGGCAGCCAACGCGGTGATCGTTCCCGCTGTGCCGACAAATGTCAGTCCGACCGGCAAGGGCATGCCGACAACGGCTGCTTCGGTCTCGGTTCGTATCCAATCACGCGCCTGCCGAAGTTCCTCTGACGCAGGCGGGTCACTGGGCAACATGCGTTCACTCAGGCGCACCACACCGATATCGATAGATCGCACGATGAGCGGTTGGCCGGGTCGATCCAAAATACATTCCGTGCTGCCACCGCCGATATCCACCGCCAGCATGTCGGTGACACCGATAGGGAGACCGGAACGAATCCCGAGTGTGGTTCGTCGCGCTTCTTCCTCACCGGAGATGATCTCCACCTGCAATCCGGCTTCACGCGCGATCAGCTCTACAAATTCTTGACGGTTTCCGGCATCGCGCACGGCACTCGTCGCCACCACTGCCATCGCCTCCGCCTGGTATGCATCAATGATCTGGTGCCACTCCTTGAGGGTCTCGGCCACACGAGCCATGGCGTCGGCCCGTAGCAGACGATCTCGATCAACCCCCTGGCCGAGCCGGAGCATTCGTCGATCGGAGTGCAGTTTTGTGACGTGCCCTGATGGAGTCACCTCGGCAATCTCCAAGCGGCAGGTCAGGGTCCCGATGTCGATTCCGGCCAGAATTCGCGGGGGAGTCGTCGATGCGCCAACCATGAAATTGCTCAGGCCTCTTCTACCGAGATGTCATTCATTTCCAGTAAGAGCTTGGTCCGTTCATCCTGCAGTGCCTGCACCTGTTTCATCATCCGTGCAATTTCGGAATCGGTCACAATACGATCCGGCGCTTCCCCCCGATCATGTAATTCAATCGTGCGCTCACCGATGTCCGCGTGCAGATCGTTCAGCTGCTGCTCCACCTTTCGCAATTCCAGTCGATACCGAAGCAGCTCCCCCTCTTCCAACGCCCTGGTCGCCACCTTGGCAGTGCCGTGGCGCAATGTCACCCATCCGGCGCGAAGATCGTGACTCAAACGTTGCAGCATTCCCATCGATCAGCCCTCCGCTCTTCGGCAAGCCCTAGTGCGCTAACTGACGTCCCCCAACGACAGTTTGCCCTTCCAGCGACGCAACATGGCCGCCCTGAGTACCTGATGCTGGGGGAGCGCCAAACCCGGGTCCTGGGTCACCAACGCCAGCGCCTCTTGTCTGGCCAACTCCAACAATTGTGCGTCACGTACCAAATTGGCCGCCCTGAATTCGGGCAGCCCCCATTGCCGCAATCCCAAGAATTCTCCAGGACCCCTGATGCGGAGATCTTCCTCGGCAATGACAAACCCGTCCTGCGACTGCACAAGTGCAGTCAATCGTTGCTGCGCATTTGAGCCATTGTTCTCAGGCTTTCCGTCAACACTGATTTTTGGCCTCGACTCTCGCGGAAGATAGGACGCCATGAGAATGCACAAGGATTGATGCGCTCCTCGACCGACGCGTCCGCGCAATTGATGGAGTTGGGCCAATCCGAATCGTTCGGCATGTTCAATGACCATGATGGTGGCATTGGGCACGTCCACCCCCACTTCAATGACCGTCGTCGCGACGAGAATCTGGATCGTCCCGGCCTTAAACGCCGCCATCGTACGCTCTTTTTCCGCCGACGGCATCTTCCCATGCAGCAACCCGATCTGCGCCTGATGAAAAACATCGCGCTGCAACTCTTCGGCGCCCTGTATCGCCGCCTTCAGATCAATCTTCTCAGACTCCTCGACCAGCGGATAGACGATATACGCCTGCCGTCCCGCTTTCAGCTCCTCCCCTACCAGCTGCCACGTCTTGTGACGCTGACCTTCGGAATAGAGCATGGTCCGCACCGGCTTGCGGCCAGGCGGCAACATATCGATGGCCGAGACGTCCAAATCGCCATAGACGGTCATGGCCAGGGTACGTGGAATCGGTGTGGCCGTCATGACCAGTACGTCCGGCCGGTATCCTTTATCGAGCAACGTCTTTCGTTGCAGCACACCAAACTTGTGCTGTTCGTCCACCACCACCAAACCCAGCTGGGCGAAGGCAACCTTCTTTTGGATCAGCGCATGCGTGCCGATTGCCACCTGTGCATCCCCCGATGCCAGCTGCGTCAGGACGGCATGGCGCTCCTTGGCCTTGCCACCACTAGTGAGCAGCACTGCCTTGAAGCCGACCGCGTCCAGGAGAGGCCTGAGATTCAGATAGTGCTGTTCGGCCAGGATTTCGGTCGGGGCCATCAACGCGGTTTGACAGCCGGAGCCACAGGCCATCACCAGCGCATGCAACGCCACAACCGTTTTTCCCGATCCCACATCCCCCTGCACCAACCGATTCATGGGTCGCGAGGTCGCCATATCGGCCTGAATTTCTCGCCATACCCGTTCCTGCGCCGCCGTCAGGGCGAACGGCAGTATCTGCGACAGGTGCTTCAGTTGCGACACGTGGGGACTGAATCGAAACGGTTTGTCCTCATCCTTCACTTGCTGTTGCCTCAGCAACATGGCCGTCTGGAGGAGAAACAATTCCTCGAAGGCCAATCGGCGATGGGCGGCCGTTGTACCGCGCTCCAGCGCAACGAGGTCCGTCTGGGGAGGGGGGAAATGCACGTGCTGAATAGCCTCGCCAATCGGCGGCAACCGGTGGCGCGCGCGAATGGACAACGGCAAGGCTTCCGCCAGCTCCGCACCGTACCCGGTCAGCAAGCCCTGCATCACGATACGCATCTGGCGAGAGGTCCAGCCTTTCGTCTCATGGTAGATCGGAACAATCCGTCCCACGTGGAGCAATTCATCATCCTGCCCGCTCAAGACTTCAAATTGCGCCGGCTCCAGCCGCAGATCCATATATCCACGGCGACCGGCCAGCACACGCCCGGCCAACATGAGGCGTATGCCCTCCGTCAGCACATCTTCGAGATAGGGTTGATTAAAAAACACCGCGTGCACCGTTCCGGTTGCATCCTTAACGGCGACGTCAAGAATCGACAATCGGCGGGAGCGTGCACGCGTCGCTTCCGTTCGAGTAATCACTCCGCAGATGCACGCCGTGGCCCCCAGCACGAGTTTCGCTATCGGCGTGATGTGCGATCGATCGTCGTACCGCCATGGCAATGTCCACAGCGCCTCTTCGATCGTCTGGATGCCGAGACGTTTCAGGAGCAACGCGCGTTTCGGACCGACCCCCCTGACGAACTGAATCGATGAATCTAAAGGAAGGCGTTCGGAATCGTGACTGGCGGGGGTATGACCCGGTCCACTGACGTTCAAGGTTTTGCCAGGCGGATCAATCACCGGCGGCCCCTCTTGGAGGCGGCGAAGGAGTTGGAGTGCCTGTGTCAATCGATGCTGCTGTTCGGCTGGTGTGAGGCCAGCATGAAAATCGACAAACAGGCTGCGCAACGAGAGCAGCTCAACCTCAAGCGCGCGAGGGTGGAGTCGCTCACCAAGCGCGCCAATCACCTGCTCCGACACAAACCGGTCAAGATTTTTGACTGTCGGGAGGTGCGCATAGGCATCACGGCAAGCGAATTCAATGGGTCTCGCCACTCGTTGCAGGAATGCTTGGAAAGACTCGTGAGGGTCAGAAGAATCAGGACGCGACATCCTGGGGCGGGATCGTACCATAGGCGGTCTGGCTGCTCAATGAAGGACCGGCCATGAAGAACACACCGGCCCATGGCTACCCTCCGCCGGTTTTTGCGACTTTCCTTGGCCGGCCACCACCTCGATGCTAGAGTAACGTCGTGTAGGACTCACGGAAGGACACCTATGTACCGACGCAATATCAAGCATATTCTGGGACCGTTGGCTATTCTAATTGCCCTCTTCATATTCTATCAGTCATGGCTCAAGCCACACTATTTCCATGAGATGCCTGCACCGCCACCGCAAATCATCGCCGAAGAAATCCCTGCCCCCAAAGGTCCCGTAGCACCGCCGCAGCAAGCGGGAGGTCTAGAGCTGAAACGCTCCCGAACCATTGATCCTGTCAGCATTCCAGTTCCTCGGCATTCTGAACTACTCGGAGCCATTCACGATGAGCTCGAGAAACACAATATGGCCTTGGCGGAAACGAAACTTGAAGAACTTCCCGCGTCGATTCTTTCGGAATCCGCCACAAAACGCCATGTGGCTATTCTGTGGAATAACCTCGGGATCCTTCAAGAAAACACCGGTGGAACCGAAATCTCCGTCAAAGCGTTTAAGAAAGCGGTGGCACTTGACCCACAAAACGCGGTGGCCCATCTCAATCTTGCCCATGCGTACTGGGGCCTGCGAGATCCGGCGCTGACGGAGGAGTTCCTGCGAAAGGTCCTGACCTTATCTCCGGACGAGCCTTTCCCGCACGTAGCCCTGGCGGATCTCCTCCAGGAAAAGGATCGCCTGACCGACGCCGCCAAACATCTCGCTCAGGCTAAAGATCGAATGAAGAAGGACCCTGGTCTTCAGTCGTATGTGAAGGCCGTGACGGCGAAGGTGCATCGCGCAGAAAAAGTGGAGGAAAAGTTTTCGACACGTAATAGCGTCCACTTCACGGTCAAATACGACGGCAATGAGGATCCGGAAACCTGGACGACCGTATTGGACATCCTTGAAACGGCTTATCGAGACATCGGTCAGAAGCTCAACTTCTTTCCATCGAAACCCACTATGGTTGTGCTGCACACCAAGACTCAGTTCCAAGGATCCACCGGAAGCCCCGTGTGGGCAGACGGCTTGTTCGACCCGGTGCTGGGACGGATCCAAATTCCTAGTCAAGGCGCGACGACGGATCGTGCCTGGTTGACGCGCGTCCTTCGGCATGAATTCGTTCATGCGCTGATTCATGAGGAGCTGGGAGCGAACGGCGGAGCGATACCCACCTGGCTCAATGAGGGTCTGGCCATGCAGTTGGCCAATGATTCCTGGCAAGAAGTCGCGACCATGCCTCAGGGGGAACATCCCCTGCTTCCCCTGGCGGCTCTTGAAGAAAGTTGGGAGGGTTTACCGGCAGAAAAGGTGGGCGCCGCATACATGGAAGCGAATGCCGCCACTCATTACCTTATCGAACGATTCGGCATGCACAAGGTTCATGAGTTGCTTCTTCACCTGAAAGCCCGGCAGACCATCGCCGCAGCGATGCAGGATCGCCTCCTGCTTTCATATGACAAATTTGAGCAACAATGGGCGGAGAGCTTGGGCGCCACACTATCCGCCCCACAATCATAGGCATCAACGCAACGCCGCTTTATAGAGGGTTGTCTCATCCATCACGCCCGGACGCCAGAATGGAATCGCCTGAGGATAGGCATTCGTCTCCGGCTCGGAATCCGGCTCCTCCAGCCGATCGATCTCCTCGAACGAATCCTCCCACAACAAAATTCCTGATGCGTGGTCGTAGGTTCGCACGACCAAATCAAAAATATGCCCGATGGGCTCATTGACCGGGCTTACCGGGCAGCTCTTACACGACACCCCCGCACTGCCCGGTCGTTTTCGAGCTCCAGGAGCAAATTGATCCTGCCAGATGAGCTTTCCGGTGATGGGATTAATCGCTCGCACAGAAAAGAGAGAATGGACTGCTAGAGGAGTACGATCTGCGGCGGGCACGGCAAAAAAATGGTTGGGAATAATCGTCGCTTTCACCTTGCTCGCTCCATTTTCAGTCACTTTGAGCAAGTTTAATTGCCCCTCCCAGAGAAACCTTCCCGTTTCCGCGTCATACACTCTCAGCATAAACTTAGACTTCCCCTGAGTGTCGGTACCGATTCCGCCGGCGAAAATGCGTCCCCTGTTCCCATCATTTTCAGCGGCGCCCTCTTCCTTCACACTCACGTCAAAAGAATCCTCCGAAAGAATGCTACCTGTCGGAACGTCATACGTCCGAACAATTATCAGCGATGATCCTGCCGCCTGAAAACCAAACCCCGCAGCTAACACTGGTGAATGATCTGCCGGCCTTTGCACCACTGGCTCAGCAATTACCTCGCGTATAGGTCCACTTGCCGTAACCGCATACGGTGCCGCGACACCAAGCCCCGGCACGAAACCCACCACTGCCATCGCCCACAACATTAGGAGGAATAGTTGCCTGATGACACCGGAGTGCTGCAGGAAGAAGGTTGCAGACCAATATGGTACGCCAAGTCGACGTTGGATTCGTGCAGAATATCTGTGAAGGGTCACGTGTGCCTCCCTGATGAAGGCGGATTTTCACGTGAATACGGATCGACGGTAAATGACTCAACGGACCTGGTTGTCCCCCCGAAGGGTGGGCAGGCAAGGAGTGAAGATATCACCCAGCATCGGCATTCGTCATGACATTGCCTAGCGCACGATTGGGCCGATGATCCTCAATGATAGCATCGCACCACGAGCTATGAGGATTCAG